>ERZ857882.4535-NODE-4535-length-11809-cov-3.646929_pt1 | contig 11809 bp, 4 predicted proteins | sample MGYA00519697_ERZ857882 | MGnify/ENA primary metagenome ERZ857882 (study PRJEB31778, sample SAMEA3449373) | human gut metagenome | biome: human gut; feature: human-associated habitat; material: faeces | place: United Kingdom | collected 2010/2012 ... | reverse complement strand
TAAACCAATGCCCGCCCCTGGCTTATGCCAGGGGCTTGACAGAAGCAAGTCAACGGGCAATTTATATAAGGAAAAGCGGATAAGCATGTCGAATCTATAATATAGGTGTATAGGAGGTGTTGTATGCTCTAAGTGACTTCCTAATCACAGCTTTTTGTCATGATTAGGGAGACGATCACTTGGAGCATTTTCATGCAAAGGAGGCTGCGCAATGAGTAAAATCAAGATCACACCGCTGTACGAGCGCCTGTCTCGCGACGATGAGTTGCAAGGTGAATCCAACTCCATTAGCAATCAAAAGCTGATGCTGGAGGACTATGCCAGACGCAATGGATTCCCCCGTCCGACCCATTTCACCGATGACGGCATATCCGGCACCCGTTTTGATCGTCCCGGCTTCATGGCCATGATGGCGGAGGTCGAGGCCGGGAATGTGGAGGCGATCATCGTCAAGGACATGAGCCGCTTGGGGCGTGATTACCTCAAGGTAGGGCAGGTGATGGAAACCCTGCGGCAGAAAAATGTGCGCCTGATTGCGCTCAACGACGGCGTGGACAGTTTTCGCGATGACGATGATTTCACGCCGTTCCGAAATATCATGAACGAGTGGTATGCCCGTGATATCAGCAAGAAGATTCGCTCCACCTTTCAGGCTAAGGGAAAGGCAGGCAGGCACCTGACGGGAACAGTCATCTATGGCTATCTCTGGGATGAAAGCCGCAGACACTGGCTGGTGGATGAGGAAGCTGCCGCGGTGGTACGGCGGATCTTTGCCATGAGTATGGACGGTTACGGTCCTTACCAAATCGCCAGACGGCTCTCGGCTGAAAAAGTCGAGATTCCTTCCATCCATCTGGCGCGGCATGGCGAGGGCGTAAACAAAAACAAGGCCGTCAAAGACCCCTATGCCTGGGGTTCGTCGGTCATCGTGAGCATTCTCAAAAAGCGGGAGTACCTCGGCCATACCATCAACTTCAAGACCCGAAAGCACTTCAAGGACAAGAAAAGCCACTATGTCCATGAAAGCGAATGGAGCATCTTTGAAAACACACACGAGGCCGTGATCGACGAGGAGACCTTTGAAAACGTGCAGCGCATCCGAGCAAACGTCCGCCGATACCCCAACGGTTGGGGTGAAGCGGCTCCGCTGACGGGACTGCTGTATTGCGCCGACTGCGGGGCCAAGATGTATGTTCACCGTATCAACAATGGTAAGCTCATTCCTCAGTACACCTGTTCCAACTACACGAAGGTTCCCTGTGGGACGCGCTGCCCGACGCAGCACCGCATCAATGAAAGTGTAGTGCTCGCGCTTGTGGCCAATACGCTGCGAGCGATCGCAGCATATTCGCAGAATGACCGCAAGGCGTTTGTCCAGACGGTTGAGGACCTGAATGCCGCTCACTGCTCCACCGACGGTACACAGAAAAAGAAACGCTTGGCTGAAGCGAAAAGACGCGCTGATGAGCTGGAGCGGCTCTTATGCAAGATTTATGAAGACAAGCTCCTTGGCCGACTGGCAGAAAGCCGCTATGCCGTGCTGGATGAGCGGTACGCCAACGAGCAGGAACAGCTGATCCGGGAAATCGAAACGCTGGAAGCGACGATTGCGACGTATGAGAACCGTCAGCAGTCATCAGAACGGTTCATTGCCCTGCTTGATAAATATGAACGTTTTGACGGATTGGCGTTGGAAGATTTACCTTTTGTAATGCTCAATCCGGTTCGTTCCGTTTATACGGATGAAGATAAGACACTATGGTTCGGAACGAAAGGGGATGGCTTTGTTCGTATAAAAGAGTATGATTCCTATGCAAAAGGGGAGATCCCGCTAGACCGGATCGCCCGTTATACAACGGCAGACGGCCTGTCTAACAACCGGGTCTATTGCTTTTTCAAAAGCCTGTATCATCCCCTGGTGTGGATTGGTACAGACGGCCCCGGCCTTTCTTATTATTCTTATGAGGATGAGAAAGTCCATACGCTTCCCAGCAAGATAGATACCCGGATAAGATATGTTCATTCTATCTGTGAGATAAACGATTCGACGCTTTGGATGGCAACGACGGGCGACGGGTTGATCGAGGTTGTTCTGGAACGGGATAAATCTGGTCTGACGGTTAAGTATCTTCAGTCTTACCTGCTGGAAAAGGACGGAAAGATATGTAACGAATTTTATTCCATGTATTATGACGGAAAATCCACCCTGTATCTGGGAAGCCGCGGAGGATATGGGATGGCACGTTTCGACCTGCTCACGAGGCAGTATGATTTTATGTCGATGAACAATTCGGCTAACCAGGCGATCGGTGATGTCCTTAGTCTGTGTTATAGCAGCGATTCGACCTTTTACCTGGGAGCCAGTTCCGGCATGACGCGGATGAAATGCGATCAGGCGGGGACGTGTGAATTTTGGCAGTACGACAGGAGTGACGGCATCAGCAACGATATGATTCATGGCATATTGGAGGATAAAGATAAATGTATCTGGTTGAGCTCCAATAAGGGACTAACCAAATATAACCCGCATAATAACTATTTCCATAACTATGGGAGCCAGGAACTGATGGTTACGGAGTTTTCCGACGACGCTTACTGGAAATGCCCTTATACCGGACGTCTGTTTTTCGGGGGCGTCGATGGGCTGGTATGGATCGACCCGCAAAACGACCGGCAGGAAAGCTATAGTCCCGACCTGCATTTCTTTGAGTTGAAGATGGGAGACGAAACCATCAGTCTTTACGATTATGCGGATGCGAATCCCGGCCCTGTAACAATTCCTCCGGACGTTTCGACTTTTACCATTTCATTTGTTGCCACCGACTATATCCATGGTGACAATTATGAATATTCTTATCTGTTGCAAGATTATAATACGGCCTGGACGGAATTACAAAAGAGCAATGAAATATCGTTTACCAAGCTGCCTTACGGAAACTATACCCTGAAAGTCCGTTATAAAAACGATGTTTACGATTCTAATGCGCGGGAATATCTTTTACCGTTGAAAATACTTCCTCCCTGGTATCTCAGTACCTGGGCGATAGCGGTCTATATTTTTCTGGCCATCCTCTTTGCAGGCGTGCTGGTTTATTGGATCAACCGGCGTATCGCTGAAAAACAACAACAGGTGGCCCGTAAAATCCATGAAGAACAGAAAGAAAAGCTGTACGAAGCCAAACTGAACTTCTTTGCCAATATCACCCACGAACTTTGTACCCCGCTGACTTTAATCAACGGAGTAGGGGACTATATTCAAACCTATGCCGAAAATACTTCCGACAACAAACTGAAAAGGTATATCCGCATATTGAGGGATAACGTAGCGAGCTTGAATGAACTGATTCAGGAAATCCTGGATTTCCGTAAGATAGAAGAGGCTGGGCTGAATTATTTCAGTATCAGGCGCATCTCTGTCCCGGATATTATCCGCAGGCAATACGAGTCATTTACCCCTATTGCCGAGCAGAATGGGATAAAATTCGTGTTGTCTCTTCCGGATCAGCTTTACTGGAATACAGACCCTACCGGATTAAAGAAGATATTGGTCAATCTGATTTCCAACGCTTTTAAATACTCGGATGAAGCCGGAGAAATACGTATTTCGGCTACTACGGAAAATGAGTCTTTGATAATCCGTGTCTATAATTCAGGCAAAGGAATATCCGAAACAGACCTGAAGACTATTTTTGACCGTTACCGTATATTGGGCGACCTGGAGGGAAACAATTATACGCAAACAACGTCGAGGAACGGACTGGGATTGTTTATCTGTCATAGTATCGTACAATCCCTGCATGGCACGATAGAGGTGAAAAGTGAAGAAGGCCGGTTTGCCGAATTTATTGTCCGCTTGCCACACCTGGAAGCCGAGGAGGAGGAAGCCGAACCGGAAAATGAGGAACCGGAAACGGTGCCTGTCCTTTCGTCTCCCATCGATGAAACCGGATTGCCGGGAATTGTTTCTCCGGAGAATAAACCCTGTGTCCTGGTGGTGGACGATCATAAGGATATTGTCTGGTTGATTAAGGAATCTTTATCTGAGGCTTATACGATAGTGGAGGCTTACGGTGTGGAAGAGGCGATCCGTTTGATGGAAAAACAAACGCCGGCCCTGATTATTACGGATATTATGATGCCGGAGATCGACGGGATGGAATTGATCAGCCGTGTGAAATCGGATAAGTTTACCCGCCATATTCCGTTGATAGTCGTTTCTGCCAGAATATCGGAACACGACCAGGCGGAAGGGCTCGACCTGGGGGCAGATGCCTACCTGACCAAGCCGTTTTCTGCGGTGGTGCTCCGCTCCGTAGTCAACCGGCTGATGACGAGTAAAAAAGAACTGAAAGATTATTACTATTCACCGGAGAGCGCCTACGAACAATCCGGCGGACAGCTGATTCATCAGGAAGATAAAGAATTTATGGATGCCGTAACTGCCATTATCCGGGAAAATCTCGATAAGGAAACCCTGCGCCTGGAGCTGATAGCCGAAAAGATGGGCATGAATACCCGGTCGCTTTACCGCCGTTTCAAGAAGATATCTCCGCTCACTCCTTCCGATTTTATCAAGGATTACCGGTTTAATTATGCTGCGCAGTTATTGGTGACGACTAATCTGAGCGTACAGGAAATTATCTATAAAGTCGGCATTTCGAACAGGTCTTATTTCTACCGGGAATTTGCTGCCAAATATAATCAGACGCCTACCGAGTACCGCAATAAGCAAAAAGTAAAACTTCCGGGGAGATAAAAGCGATTCCGACAGGAATATGTAAAACTTCCGGTGGAAAGTACTGATTTCAACCATTATCCCGTGAGTGTCCTGATTTGCCAAAAGAGTGTCATAATGTGCCGGGTGCATATTGTGACACTCTTTTGGTATTCCAGTAGTAATGCGGGAAAAGAACAATCCGGTAATATTGCATTCAGATTTGTGAAACCCGATAATGCTTTTTAATATGAATACAGAATGATTTGAGCAATGAATAGAAACACTTCGCTTGATTGGCATTTGAGGCGGGAGTGTATCAGGGAGTTGTTTTATACTTTGGATAGTGAATACTTTATTGTTTTAATTTTATGAAGTTGTGTTGCATTAATATATTTGTAATTGTAGTTGGTAGTTTTTTGCTTTCAGCATGTCGGGAAAATGTTTCGGTGAATGTACCTGAATTGTCGGATGGGGACCCGACAACTTGTTATACAGGAACCCGGAAACTGAATCGGATTGTTTTTGATCCTCAATACAGTATTCCTATCCAAAGTTATAAAATCTATTCATCAGGCGAATCACCGGTACATGACCCGGCAAGCTGGGTACTGAAAGGCTCCTACGACGGAAAGAACTGGGTGGTGGTAGACGAACGGAATGACCAGCGCTTCTGTTCACGTTACCAGGAAATCCTTTGTCCGATAACCAATCCTTCCAATTATAAACAATATATGCTGGAAGCCGAAACGGCAGGCAGTGATACGCTGGTGATCGGCGATGTCTTGTTTTCCGAAAAGAACCTGGTTACGGACTGGGAAGATTTCAGATATCCCGCAGTAGACTTTGAAGTACTGGCTCCGGAAACAAAAGGTGCAGCGATCTATGCAGATCTTGTACAAGATCCGGATACCTACCTGAAATATCATGCCCGCAAAGTGGCGGAAATCCTTTTCTATACGGCAAAAGATACTATGAATGATGTTCAGACCATTCATTATACATTGAAGGATTATGATGGCGTTTCTGCCAAATCCGGGAATCCTCCGGCTATTTATATCGAATACAGTACCCGCCATATCGAGAAGTCGGCGAACGAATCGCTTTACAAGCTCGACTTTGAAACACGCGGTGTCTTATATCATGAGCTGGTCCATGCGTACCAGTTCGAACCGAAAGGGATTGGTTCATACTCGACGAATAAAGAATTTTGGGCCTGTATAGAAGGAATGGCGGATGCCGTGCGGGCAGAGTCCGGGTTTTTCGATATGAGTACCCGTAAGCCGGGTGGTAACTGGATGGATGGTTACCGTACGACCGGTTTCTTTATCCAGTGGTTGAAAACAAAAGACCCGGATGCCATACGTAAATTCCATCTGACCGTCCGCGATCTGGATGTGTGGAGTTTCGACAAGGCGATCAAGTGTATTTTCGGCGAAGAATCCGGTATTGAAAGCATGTGGAATGAATACCAGGCGTTTCTGACAAAAGAATAAATAAATACTACATACCTATGAAATCTGTAAGATGTTTAGCCTTATTTCTGTCTGCTGCGCTGGCAGGTGGAACGCTGTGGGCACAGGAGAAAGTATCCTTTGTCAATCCGATCATCGGAACAAACGGGATGGGGCATACGTTTCCGGGTGCTTGCGTGCCGTTCGGACTGGTGCAGCTAAGTCCGGATACCGACACGATCCCGCATAATGTCGATGGCAAGTATCAACCCCGTTCCTATGAATATTGTGCCGGATACCAGCATAAGGACAGCAGTATCGTCGGTTTCAGTCATACGCATTTCAGCGGAACCGGTCATTCCGACCTGGGGGACATACTGATCATGCCGGCCACCGGCTGCCTGAAACTGAATCCCGGAACAGCGACCGATCCGGACGGCGGTTACCGTTCCCGTTTCTCGCACGACACGGAGATATCCCGTCCCGGCTATTACGAAGTCATGTTGTCCGATTATGGCGTAAAAGCGCAACTGACGACCACCAAACGGGTGGGAGTTCATAAATATACTTTTTCCGGCGATGGCGGAAACCAGCGTATTATTCTCGATATGATTCATGGTATTTACAATTACGACGGAAAAGTCCTGTGGACAAATATCCGCGTAGAGAATGATACGTTGGTTACCGGTTATCGCATAACAAACGGATGGGCACGGACCAATTACACCTATTTTGCGATGTCTTTCTCCAAACCTGTCATTCATTATGGTTGCGAGGAAAAGGCGAAAGTGAATTACCGTGGCGGTTACGGCAAATTCAATATGAAAGAGAATTTCCCGGATATCGGCGGACGGAAGATCGTAGCCTATTTCGATTTCAACCCGGCAACCTCCAAAGAATTAGAAGTCAAGGTAGCCCTTTCCGGTGTGAGTACCGACGGTGCCCTGAAGAATCTTCGTGCGGAAGCATCCGGTTACAGCTTTGACCAATTGGCGGCAAAGGCTTCGGATACCTGGAACAAGGAACTTTCCTGTATAGAGGCAAAAGGTAACAACGACCAACTGTCTATGCTTTATACCTCTTTGTATCATACCATGATTAATCCGTGTGTCTATACCGATGTCGACGGGCAGTACCGCGGTTTGGACGGAAATATTCACAAGGCCGACGATTTTACAAATTATACGGTCTTCTCTGTCTGGGATACTTACCGTGCCTTGCATCCGTTATTCAATATCATCAACCGCCAGGTAAATACCGATATTGCCCGCTCCATGCTGAAACACTGCGAACAAAGCGTACATAAAGCGTTACCGGTATGGAGCCATATGGCAAATGAAAACTGGTGTATGATCGGTTATCATTCCGTATCCGTACTGGCGGATGCCGTGGCAAAAGGATTACCACTGGATAAGGAGGAAGTCCTGCAAGCGATGGTCAGCAGTTCTACCATTCCTTATTATGACGGAACGAAGGAATATATGGAAAAAGGATATGTTGCACTCGATCATAACGGAAGTGCCGGTTCCTTAACGCTGGAATATGCTTACGATGACTGGACGATTTATAATACCGCCCGTCTGGCAGGAAACGACCGGGTGGCAAACCAATATAAAAAACGGGCGGCCAACTATATCAATGTGTTCGACACAAGTATCGGTTACGCCCGTCCCCGTTATTCGGACGGACGCTGGAAAGAAAACTTCAGTCTGTTGAGTACGCATGGTGAAGGGTTTATCGAAGGAAATGCCCTGAACTATTCTTTCTATGTCCCTCAGGACGTAAACAATATGATTCAATTGATGGGAGGCGACAAGTCTTTCGTGTCCAAACTCGACTCGCTGTTCACGATGCATCTGCCGGACGAGTTCTTTGCCGAAACAGAAGATGTTACCAAAGAAGGACTTTTAGGCGGCTATGTGCATGGCAACGAACCGAGCCACCATATTCCATTCCTGTATGTCTGGACTACCCAACCCTGGAAAACCCAATACTGGCAGCGTGAAATCATGAACAAGATGTACCGTAATAATATCGACGGCCTGTGCGGTAACGACGATTGCGGCCAGATGTCGGCCTGGTATATCCTGTCGGCTATGGGATTCTATCCCGTTTGTCCGGGAACCGACCAATATGTGTTGGGTGCTCCCTACCTGCCTTATATGAAGGTATCGCTTGAAAACGGGAAGACTTTTGAAGTCAGGGCGGATAAGGTCAGCGATAAGAACCGCTATGTCAAATCTGTCCGTCTGAACGGCAAACCGTATACAAAAGCCTATATCACGCAACAAGATATTATGAATGGGGGAGAGCTGACTTTTGAAATGACCTCTTCACCGAATAAGAAGCGTGTATTTACCGGGGACGATAAACCCTATTCGTTATCTGCTAACTAATCATTATTCTATATTCCATGAAGAAGTTATTTATTCTGGCTATTGCCTTTTGCAGCAGTCTTTTCACGATGAAGGCTGCGGATAAGACCGAACTGGTGGATTACGTGAATCCCCTGGTCGGCTCCCAGTCGAAAATATCCTTGTCCACAGGAAATACCTATCCGGCGATTGCAATGCCTTGGGGTATGAATTTCTGGATGCCTCAAACCGGAAAGATGGGAGATGGCTGGGCCTATACCTATGATGCCGACAAGATCCGGGGTTTCAAGCAGACACACCAGCCCAGTCCCTGGATAAACGATTACGGTCAGTTTGCCATCATGCCGATAACCGGTAAGGTGGTGTTCGATCAGGATAAGCGTGCCAGCTGGTTTTCCCATAAGGCGGAAGTGGCCAAACCGAATTATTACCGTGTTTACCTGGCCGATCATGATGTGGTAACGGAAATCACGCCGACAGAACGTGCCGCCATGTTCCGTTTTACTTTTCCCGAAACGGATAAGTCGTATGTGATTGTCGATGCTTTCGACCGTGGCTCTAATATCAAGATCATTCCCGAAGAAAATAAGATCATCGGTTATACCACCCGTAACAGCGGAGGTGTTCCCGAGAATTTCAAGAACTACTTTGTTGTCGTGTTCGATAAGCCTTTTACTTATAAGGCAACGGTCGGTGACAGCGAAATCCGCAAGGGTGAAACGGAAGCACAGGAAAACCATACCGGTGCCATCATCGGTTTCTCAACCCGTCGCGGGGAGGTTGTTCATGCCCGTGTCGCTTCTTCTTTTATCAGTCCCGAACAGGCTGAGTTGAATCTGAAAGAGTTGGGCGGACGGTCTTTTGATGAAATAGCGGATGCCGGTCGTAAGACGTGGAACGAAGTGTTGGGACGTATCCGGGTGAATGACGATAATGTAGACAAACTGCGTACTTTCTATTCCTGCCTGTATCGTTCCGTCCTTTTCCCGCGTAGCTTCTACGAAGTGGATGCCAATGGGAATATCGTGCACTATAGTCCGTACAACGGGGAAGTATTGCCGGGTTATATGTTTACCGATACCGGTTTCTGGGATACTTTCCGTTGCCTGTTCCCGTTCCTGAACCTGGTGTATCCGTCGATGAATGTGAAGATGCAGGAAGGTTTGGTGAATACGTATAAGGAAAGCGGATTCCTGCCGGAATGGGCGAGCCCCGGCCATCGTGGCTGTATGGTAGGAAATAATTCGGCTTCGGTTGTTGCCGATGCTTATCTGAAAGGTTTGCGCGGTTACGATATAGAAACCCTTTGGGAGGCTGTCGTACACGGAGCGAACAATGTTCATCCGAAGGTGAAATCGACCGGCCGTCTAGGTTACGACTATTATAATAAGTTGGGGTACGTGCCTTATGATGTGAAGATCAACGAAAGTGCCGCCCGTACATTAGAATATGCTTACGATGACTGGGCCATCTATAAACTGGGAAAAGCATTGGGTAAACCGGAATCGGAAATAGCAGTTTTTGCCAAACATGCCATGAATTATAAGAACCTGTTCGATAAGGAAACCAAGCTGATGCGTGGTCGTAATGAAGACGGTACATTCCAGTCTCCGTTCAACCCGCTGAAATGGGGGGATGCCTTTACGGAAGGAAATAGCTGGCATTATACCTGGTCTGTCTTCCATGACCCACAGGGATTGATCGACCTGATGGGAGGGAAGTCCGGTTTCAACGCAATGATGGATTCCGTATTCAATGTGCCGCCTTTGTTCGATGACAGTTATTATGGTGGTGTAATCCATGAGATACGCGAAATGCAGATCATGAATATGGGTAATTATGCTCATGGTAACCAGCCGATTCAGCATATGATCTATCTCTATAACTACTCCGGTGAACCCTGGAAAGCGCAGTATTGGGTACGCGAAGTGATGGACAAGCTGTACTTCGCCACTCCCGACGGCTATTGCGGTGACGAGGATAACGGACAGACTTCTGCCTGGTATGTGTTCTCTGCACTCGGCTTCTATCCGGTCTGCCCGGGAACTGACCAGTATATCCTAGGCTCTCCATTATTCAAAAGCGTGACGCTGAATCTGGAAAACGGCAAGAAGGTCGTGATCAAGGCCAACAATAATGGCGAGGCGAACCGTTACATCTCGTCTATGAAAGTGAATGGCAAGAACTATACGAAGAATTATCTGATACATGGCGACCTGATGCGTGGCATGAACATTCTTTATAATATGTCGGCCACACCGAACAAGAGCCGGGGTACGCAGGACAGTGACGCTCCTTACTCATTCTCCAATGAATTGGGAAAATAAATAAGATTGCATATAGATGGCTGGAAGCATTAATATTAACATAAGCACTTAATTATAATAGGACTTTCAGTCTAACTATAATCAAAAGGGCTATTTGGACCTTGTTTCAGATAGTCCTTTTTATTTATAACGACAATAGTTTGAATATGAAATTACGAATTTGTACTTTGATCGCTGTGTCGTGTGCCGCCTTATCCGGCACGGCACAGAATGAAAAGTTGACGGAATACGTCAATCCGCTGGTAGGAACGGATGGTTATGGCAATGTGTATCCGGGAGCGCAGATCCCGTTCGGAGGGATCCAGATCAGCCCGGATACGGATGCTAAATATTATGATGCGGCTGCCGGTTATAAATATAACCACACTTCTATCCTGGGCTTTAGCCTGACGCATCTTAGCGGGACCGGTATTCCTGACTTGGGAGATTTTCTGTTTATTCCCGGAACCGGAGAGATGAAACTGGAACCCGGAAGCCGTGAGAATCCCGATGAGGGCTATCGTTCCCGATACACGCACGACGAGGAACAGGCTACTCCGAACTATTATGCCGTCCGCTTGCAAGACTACGGCGTGAAGGCGGAGATGACGGCTGGGGTACGGAGTGGCATGTTCCGTTTTACTTATCCCGAATCGGAAAAATCATTTATCATGATTGATATGAACCATACGCTTTGGCAGTCGTGCGAATGGGCCAACCTGCGCATGGAAAACGATTCGACCATCACTGGCTATAAGTTGGTGAAAGGGTGGGGACCTGAACGCCATGTCTATTTTGCGGCTGTCTTTTCCAGAAAATTGACGGGTCTGCGCTTCATGCAGGACAAGAAGCCGGTGATCTATAATACATCCCGGTTCAGGAGCGACCGTGAGGCTTGGGGGAAGAACCTGATGGCTTGCCTTTCTTTCGCAACTGGGGAAGGGGAGGAAGTGATCGTGA
>ERZ857882.4534-NODE-4534-length-11809-cov-3.695338_pt1 | contig 11809 bp, 8 predicted proteins | sample MGYA00519697_ERZ857882 | MGnify/ENA primary metagenome ERZ857882 (study PRJEB31778, sample SAMEA3449373) | human gut metagenome | biome: human gut; feature: human-associated habitat; material: faeces | place: United Kingdom | collected 2010/2012 ... | reverse complement strand
GGTTCCGGCAAATCCACTGTGTCTGCGCGGCTGAACAGTCTTGGCGCGCTTATATTGGACGCGGATATCATCGCGCGCGAAGTTGTTGAGCCGAATACCGAAGGGCTGCGCAAAATAGAAAAATCATTCGGCAGCGGCGTTATAGCTGCGGATGGCTCGCTTGACAGAAAAGCCGTTGCCGCGATCGTATTTGCCGATAGCGAAAAGCGAATGTTGCTTAATTCCATAATCCATCCGGCCGTACTAAAAACGCTTGAGGCGCGCACGGCTGCCGAATTAGCTACGAACAGCAACCGGCTGATAGTTTGGGATGTGCCGCTTTTGATTGAGGTGGGCTGGACAAAATACGTTGATTCGGTTTGGCTTGTGACTGCACCGGAAGCCGTGCGCGTAGCGCGTATAATAAAGCGAGACGGCTGCACACCTGCCCAGGCCGAGGCCCGCATACGCGTACAAATGAGCGAGGAAGAAAAGCGGGCATATAGCAGCGAGGTAATAGACAACAGTTCGTCTATCGGTACGCTTTATGAGCAAATAGACGCGCTATATAAGCAATACGTCGGCGCCGGAGCCAATGCATGAGCGCAGCACAGAGCGCAAAAAGAGCGCAGCCAGGCAAGGCCTATGCAAAGAAAACGTCCCGCCAATCGGCCGCTAAGCGCAGCAAAAAGGCAAAAGCAGTAAAGAAAGCCAGTACGCGGCGCATCATCATTGCACTTGTTGGCATTGCGGCAATAATCATGCTTACAATAGGCGGTTTTATGGCAAACAGGATGCTTGAGCGGCGCACCTATAAGCTGATATACGCAGACGAGATATTGGCCTGCGCGGATGAGTTTTCGCTCGATCCATGCCTTGTTGCGGCAGTGATACATACGGAAAGTTCAAATCGCGCGGCTGTGGTATCGCCCAAAGGCGCAATCGGCCTTATGCAGATAATGCCGTCAACAGGCGAATGGATCGCGGGTAAATTAGGCATGGCGGACTACCGTGAAGAAAAGCTGATGGAACCGCTCATAAATATCCGCCTTGGCTGCTGGTACCTTAGATATCTATCGGATAAATACGGTGGAATGGAACGCACGGCGCTTTCAGCATACAATGCAGGCCCGGGCAACGTGGACAAATGGTTAAACGACCCAGCATATGGCGACGGTAAACGGCTTATCAGCATACCATACGTCGAAACAGCCGCATATGCCGACAAAGTCCTTTCGGCAAAGGAGAAATACAGCGAACTATATGAAAAAGAGTTTTGCAAATAAAATAAAAAGACCCTTGGCGTTATGCATGGCAATAATAATTCTTACGCTTTGCGGCTGCGCCGGCAATCAGCAGAATGCCGAATCAACGCCCGATGCAAGCGAACCCACTGAAACGCCGGCTTTGCTTGCGCCTACGCCCGCGCCCGCGCCCGTGTACGGCGGCACATTAAGGCTTGCCATGCCCGAAAATGCCGATACGTCAGACCCGCTTTCGGTGAATACGAAGGAGATGCTCGGCTTCTTTTCGCTTATATACGAAAGCCTTATAGTAATTGACCAATCGGGCGTAGTTACGCCTAAGTTAGCGGAAAATTGGAGCTGTGACGATACCGGCCTTGTTTGGACGATGAAGCTGCGTTCTTCAGCCCGCTGGCAGGATACAGGGGCAAACGTTACCGCTGCGGATGTTGTATATTCGTTTGAACGCATAAAGCAGACAGGCGGATACTATTCATACGCCACGGATAAGGTAGAATCCATTGCCGCGGGAAGTGACGGCAGTGTTGTAGTCACAATGAAGCAGCAAGGCATAGCCTCGCTGTACGCGCTGAATTTCCCTATTATAGAAAATCCCACTGCGTCAACATCCCGCTATGGCGCAGGGACAGGCCCTTATTACATCACCTCGATATCAGGCGATAAAGTTACGCTTGAAATAAACCAGAACTGGTGGAAGGAAGAACCCTATATAGAAAAAATAGAGTTCTATCAAAGGAGCAGCAACGATGTTTCCCTCGCTTCTTATGTTGCCGGTCAGCTTGACATGGTATTCACATCGTCGCTTTCCGTGGGGCGGTATCGTGAGGACGGCGTTACGAATGTTATGGTCGTTATGACGCAAACGGCGGAGGTAATGCTGTTCAATTACAGCAATTCGGAGCTTTCTAACCCGCTCGTGCGCCAGGCCATAGCCTATGCCTTAAACCGCAGCGCCATAATAACGAACGTTTATATGAACCGTGCGCGTGCGTGCGACGTGCCGATCGCCCCTGACGGCTGGCTGTATAACAGCCGCTCCAAAGTATATGATTATAATACGGAGCTTGCGCTAAGCCTTTTTGAACAGGCGGGGTGGAAGGATACCGATGGCGATGGCTATCTTGAAAAAAATGCGCACCGCTACGATGAGCTAACTCTAAAGCTCCTTGTGAACAAATCAACCGATTCAACGCGCGAGACCGCAGCGGGTGTTATTGCGGGCCAGCTTGAGGCGATTGGCATACATGTTGAAATCGTAACCGCAGGCTTTACCCTTGGCGACAGCAGCAGCGAATATGCCCAAATGCTTGAAAGCAAGGATTTTGACATCGCGCTTGTAGGTTTCAATCTGGCGCGTGATTGCGATATTTTGCCCTATATTGACGCATCAGGCGCATATAATTACGGCGGATACAGGAACGATGCCCTGTCCGCGCTTGCAAGATCGCTCAATACCGCGCGCGATGAAGCCTCCTGCCGCGAAGCCGCGGACGCGCTGCAAATGAGCTTTGTTGAGGATTTGCCTTTCATAACGCTTTATTTCCGACTTTCGAGCATACTGTACCATGATTCTATCAAAGGCTTAGAAAGCGAGCGTGAGCCGGATTTGATGAGCAATATAGCAAATTGGTACATAGAAAGTTGAATGCAGCGCCAAGGCATGATAGAATATGCACCGATGAAGGATTTGGGAGTTGACCTATGCTGAGCATAATCATAATACTTATAGTAATAGCAATAGACCAGCTGAGCAAAATTGCCTGCGCAAATGCGCTTAAGCTGGGCGAAAGTGTAGAGATAATAAAGGGAGTGTTCTCCATTGCATATGTTGAAAACCGCGGAGCGGCATTCGGCATGCTTCAGAACGCGCAGGTTTTCTTCATAATTGCTACGGTAATCGCCTGCGGAGCAATGCTGTATTTCATGATAAAGGAATACAAGCGTATGCATACGGCCATGCGTATATCGCTTGCGCTTATATTCGCGGGCGCGCTGGGTAACTTTATTGACCGCGTTGCGCTGGGCTATGTTCGCGATATGCTCTATTTCAAGCTTATTGATTTTCCCGTTTTCAACGTGGCGGACAGCGCAATATGCATAGGCGCTGCAATATTGATAATAGACGTACTTTTCTTTAAGGGCAAAACGTTTATAGACAGCCTTGATAAAAAGAAAAATACCGACGGCAGCGAAGAAAAGGAATAAACCGCAATGGAGCAGCCCAATTTGCCGATAATTGAATACAGCGAATACGGCCGCACTATAAAGGCAACGGCGTCCGGCGGTGAACGACTAGACGTATTCCTTGCATCGGCCTGCGGCGAAACGCGCTCCTATGTACGGCGGCTTATTGACGAAGGTGAGGCCAGCGTAAACGGCAAGGATGAGACAAAGGCAGGTGCAAAGCTGAAGGCTGGGGACGCAGTTGAATTGTTTATAGCCCTTCCCGCAAGCACTGAACTTGCCGCAGAAGATATACCTCTGTCTATAGTATATGAGGACAGTGACATTGCCGTTATAGATAAGCCGAAGGGCATGGTGGTTCACCCTGCGCCCGGTAACGAAACAGGCACTCTTGTGAACGCCATAATGTATCATATAAAGGACCTTTCCGGCATAGGCGGCGAAATGCGCCCGGGCATAGTACACAGGATAGACAAGCTTACATCCGGCCTTATAGTAATAGCCAAAAACGATAACGCACATAGGAGCCTTGCCGCGCAGATGAAAACACACGAAGCCGGCAGGGTGTATCTGGCGCTGGTAAACGGGAATATAAAAAAAGATAGCGGCACGATAGACACACCGATAGGCCGCCATAGGACGGACAGAAAAAAGATGGCTGTGCGGCCGGACAGTCGCAGCGCGGTAACGCACTTTTCCGTACTTGAAAGGCTTGGCGATTATACGCTTATCGCCGCAAAGCTTGAAACCGGACGCACACACCAAATAAGGGTTCACATGGCGCACATAAAGCACCCCGTTGCGGGAGACAATGTATATGGGCCTGAAAAAAACAGCCTTGGCCTTGAAGGGCAGGCGCTGCATGCCGCGCGGCTTACGCTTAGGCATCCGTCCTCGGGCGAAACGTTAACGTTCCGTGCAGCCATACCCGAATGGTTCACGCTTGCGCTGAAAAAAGCCGGACATGACAGCAATATCGATATAGATAAGCTTATAGACGGAGCGAAGTTTGATGGATAAGCAGAAGCAAGACGGCAGCGCTGCAAAGGAAAAACGCGCAAACATATTGCTCACGCTGTGCATTGTGCTTATTGGCATAATGCTGTTTCTCATGACCGATAAAGGCGCCGCAATGCTTGCTTCGCTCGGCATTAGCAATACAAATGCTGATTATTACGAGTACACCGTAATAGGTGAAAATGAGAAGGTAGACCCTGAAATTTACGCCGATATTGATCCAGAGGCAACCGTAAAAGCAATATCAGCCGATTGGCCGAGCAGCGAATGGTGGAACGCTTATTCCGATGCCGGCAAGCAGGAATATAGAATAGCTTCAGAATGGCTGAATATAGATATTACTTTTATCAGCACCGGCGGCGTTTTCAGCAGCATTACCGTTCAGTATGCTGCGCAAAGCGAACCAAGCGAACCTAAAGGCGAGCTAAGTCCAATTGAGCAATATATGTTTGCAAAAGAGCGCGAAACCTATGATGCGCATTGCCAGGAAGTACGCATAATGCTCAATGCTCTGCTTTGCGCAATAAACGGCGGCACAGACGGAATAGACACCGCGCTCAATATGTTGCACAGTGCAGCGGTCTCAGCCGAAGAAAGCGGCAAAGTTAATTCATTTAGCGAGATGCACATGGACTTTCGCATATATACAACCGGCTCCAAGGCCGAAAAGGCGATAGTTATCAGCATTGAGCAAAATAACCAAACCAAATAAAATCAGCCAAATCATACAATATGTAGATGAAAAAGGTTGAAAGTTGCCACAACGCATAGTATAATATGACTGAGGTGTTGCATCTATGGATAACAATCGCACTATCGTGCGTATAGCCGGAATGGAATTTAAGTTGACCGGCGACGAAAGCCAGCAGTATATGGATTCTCTGGCCGAAATGGTAAATGCAAAGGTGGACGAGGTCAAGCGTACATACCCCATGCTGAGCACGGGTAACTGCGTACTGCTTGCGGCGCTCAACATGGCGGACGAGCTTACCAAGCTTCGCAGCGATTACGAAGCGCTAGATCAGCGCATATCCGATCTTAGGAAAATGCCAAAGCGCAGCGGCGCTTCCGCGCCCGTAAAGCGTCCTTTTGCCGCCAAACAGGAAACTGGCGTACACTAAAAGGGGCATTGGCGGAATAGACCACCGCAATTCATGACCATAGATTATTTGGCGCGGCCGGAGCGTTTTGTTTCGGTCGCCTTTTTTATGTTCAATAATTGCGGCGCTTGAAAGAATAACGGAGTAAACAATGGAAAAAAGAGTACTGAAAACACTTGAATACGATAAAATACTTGCCATGCTAAAGGAGCGCGCATCGTGCTGCATCTCACGGGAATTGGTGGATACTATGGAACCTTCCGGCGATTTTGATACGGTTGAACGCGAACTTAAGCTTACCGCGGAAGCCGAGACGCTTTTCTACAAAACCGGCCGCTCGCCTGTGGACGATTTTCCGGACATGCGGCACTGCCTTGAGCGTATGCATGCGGCGCTGTTCCTTTCAACCGGCGAATTGCTGGGCATAGCAAGTTGCCTTAAAGCGGCAAGGATAGCCAAAGACATACTTGCCAAGGAAGTGGGGGAGGAAAGCTATCTTTATAACCTTGCCGGCCTGCTCATTACCCACAGGAGCACAGAGGAAGAAATAAACCGCTGCATAATAAATGAAGACGAGATATTCGACGGGGCATCGCCCGCGCTTGCACGCATACGCCGTGCCATGCGCCTTGCTAACGAAAAAGTGCGCGAAAAGCTGAACAGCATGATACGCTCCACTGCATACCAAAAATATCTCCAGGAGCCGATAATAACAATACGCAACGGCCGCTTTGTAATCCCAGTTAAGCAGGAATATCGCCAGCAGGTCCCCGGGCTTATACACGACCAAAGCAGCAGCGGCGCAACGCTGTTCATTGAACCGTCGGCGGTAGTCGAACTCGGCAATGAATACAAAAAGCTGCTTGCGGAAGAAGCCGACGAAATAGAGCGCATATTGACGGAGCTTACGGCAATGCTTGCACCTTATGCCGACGAAATACGCGAAGATCTTAATATAATGGGCCAGATAGACCTTGTATTTGCAAAGGCAAAGCTTTCGCGTGAGCTGAATGCCGTTATGCCCAAGCTCAATCGCAATAACTATGTGCGCATAGTGCGCGGCCGTCATCCGCTCATACCTGCGGATAGGGTAGTGCCCATCGATATATGGATAGGTAGGGATTACCGCTCGCTCATAATAACCGGCCCGAATACCGGCGGCAAAACGGTTACGCTCAAAATAGTAGGCCTATTTGCGCTAATGGTACAAAGCGGCATATTCGTACCCGCAAACGAAGGCAGCGAATTCCCGGTGTTTGAGCATATTTATGCCGATATAGGCGATGAGCAGTCCATTGAGCAGTCGCTTTCCACGTTCTCTTCGCACATGAAGAACATCGTGGGCATACTCGATAAGGCCGACGAAAACTCGCTTGTACTACTGGATGAACTTGGCGCAGGTACAGACCCGATAGAGGGCGCTGCGCTTGCAATGAGCATATTGGAAGAACTTAACGACCGCCATTGCATATGCGTATCCACAACGCATTACAGCGAAATAAAAGCATTCGCAATGACGCATGAGGGCATGGAGAACGCCTCCATGGAGTTTGATATAGACCGCCTATGCCCAACATACAGGCTTTATATCGGCATTCCCGGAAAATCGAACGCATTTGAGATATCCTCACGCCTTGGGCTGCCTAACAGCATTATAGATAAGGCAAAAGGCTTCCTAAAGGGAGAAGATGTGCGCTTTGAGGACATTATTTCAAGCGCGCAGTCTCAGCACCGCATAGCCGAAGAGGAGCGAAAAATGGCAGAAGAAGCGCGCGCAGAGCTTGAAAAGCTGCGTGCCGATGCCGAACGCGAACGCAGAAAGCTGGATGAGGATAGGAATCGCCTTCAAGCCAAGGCAAAGGAGGATGCAAAGCGCATAGTTGCGGACACGAAGCGCGAAATGGAGAAGCTTATCGTTGAGATACGCTCCATAAAGGATATAGACAGAAGCGCCGCAGACAGGGTCATACAGGCCGCGCGGGACACGCTTAGGGCAACCGAAACCGCCGTGAACGAAAAAGAGACAATAAAGAAGGAGGATAATACCATGCCTCCCAAAACAGTGCGCGCGGGGGATACAGTAAACATTGTTACGCTTGACCAGAAAGCAACCGTGCTGTCCGCTCCCGATTCAAAGGGCGAGGTCATGGTACAGGCCGGCGTTATGAAGCTGAACGTAAAGCTTAAAGACATACGCCTTATAGAAGAAAAGAAGGCCGCTGCGCCCACATCCGGCAAAGTTGGCCTTGGTGCGGGCAAGCAGGTAGGTCTTGAACTGGACGTGCGCGGAATGCTTGTTGACGAGGCCAACATAATAGTGGACAGATACCTTGACGATGCGTATAATGCAGGCCTCAGCGAGGTAAACATAATCCATGGCAAAGGCACAGGCGCGCTGAGGACGGGCATACAGGCATTCTTAAAGCGCCATCCGCTCGTCAAGGGCTACCGCATGGGCAGCTACGGCGAGGGCGATGCCGGCGTTACAGTTGTCACGCTTAAAAAGTAAATTAATTAGGGCATTTTGTCCTTATTCATACCATGTTCACAAATTGATGCTATTATTATATCTATCATGGTGACTTGTAGGCCGCCGATAGGCAAAGGGAGGTAGACATGGAAAACAATAACGTTATATTGGTTGTTGATGACGATACTAACATACTGGCTATAATAGAAATGTACCTGAAAAAGGAAGGTTATACCGTGGCCACCTGTACCCGCGGTGATACGGCAATAGACGCATTCCGCAGCGTTAAGCCCACGCTTGTTCTGCTGGATGTTATGCTGCCGGGCATGGATGGCTGGACCGTACTTGAAAAGCTGCGCAGCGAAAGCACCGTGCCCGTTATAATGCTCACGGCAAAAGGCGACACGCTCGACAGGATACAGGGGCTTGAACTCGGCGCGGATGATTATATTCCAAAGCCGTTTGAAGCAAAGGAGTTGCTTGCCCGCATAAGGGCCGTGCTGCGGCGCAGCGCCACACCCGGAGACGAAAAGGAACTCAGATTTCCCGGCCTTACCATATCGCTTGATAATTACACCGTAACGCTTGACGGCAAGCAGCTTGATATGCCGCCAAAGGAAATAGAGCTGCTGTTCTTCTTAGCTTCGCGCGAGGGTAAGGTATTTACCCGCGAGCAGCTGCTTGAGCAGGTTTGGGGCTTTGATTTCTTCGGCGATTCGCGTACGGTAGATGTACATATCAAGCGCATACGCGAAAAAATAGGCGAAAGGCCCGAATGGGAGATAAAGACCGTTTGGGGCGTTGGGTACAAATTTGAAACGGCTAAGTAATATGGCTTAGCGGCGGAGGCCGAATGGGCAAAAAATCGTTCAACACATTGTTTTCGCGCATGCTCAGCACATATTTAGCCATAATATTGCTGATAATATTCCTTTTGGGCATCACCATAAGCGGAATGTTCAAAAGCCAATACATGACAGAAAATGAAAATGAGCTCAGGCGTGAAGCCGCCGAAATAAACCGCGTTATAGTTACCCAATATGTGGACGCCGAAAAGCGCGCCGTTGCAAAGGATACGCTGAGAACTACCATGCGCAAGTACGACGCAATGCTTCAACTCTATTTCATAGATTCGGCATTCGGTAAGGTGATATTGCGCGACGAACTGAACGAAGCAAAGTGGGACCCGCTTTGCGATGCAGATCTTAGCGCGGACGCATCAGCAATAATAATGGGCAATGGCGAAATAGAAATAAGCTCGGATAGGTTTACTTCCGGCAATATCCCCATAATGACGCTCAGCCGGCAGATAACCACCACCGAAGGCGAAGTTATAGGCGCAATGTTTTTCCATACGGACGTGAGCCGCACAAACGATTCCATCCGCAAAGTATACCTTGATGTTTTGCTTTCGGCCTGCATTGCGGTAATACTGGCCATTCTTGCGGTAACGTACATAACAAGCCGCATGACAAAGCCGATAGTGGACATGAACAACGCTATAAATCGTTTCTCCCGCGGCGAATACGAAGCAAGGGTGAATATCACCAGCCATGATGAAGTTGGCCAACTTGGCCAAAGCTTCAATGAAATGGCAAATGAGATAAACGCGCTGGAGCAATCCCGAAGGAGTTTTGTTGCAAACGTTTCGCATGAACTGCGCTCCCCGCTCACCAGTATGAGGGGCTTCCTTGAGGCAATGCAGGACGGCACGATTTCAAGCGAGGATCAGCCAAAGTATCTTGACATAGTAATAAACGAATGCAAGCGAATGACCGGAATGGTGAACGATTTGCTCGACCTGGCGCGAATAGAATCGGGCCAATACGAATTAAAGCTTGAGCCGTTTGATTTGAATGAACTTGTTATTCGCACCGTGTTTACATTCGAAGCGCGCATCAACGCAAAACATATAGACGTCAATATGGATTTTGATGCGGAGCATACAATGGTTGAAGCCGATCAGTCTCAGATAGCGCAGGTCATACGTAATTTGGTGGATAATGCTATAAAGTTCTCTCCCGATGGCGGCGCGCTCACAATGCGCATAGTCACGGATAAAAAGCCTGCCGTAATGAGCGTTATCGACCAAGGCGAAGGCATTTCGCCCGATGATCTGCCTTATGTGTTCGATAGGTTCTATAAAGCCGAAAAGGCGCACACGCCCTCCGGCTCGTCATCAGGACTTGGGCTTAGCATAGTAAAGCGCATAATTGAGCAGCACGGCCAAACCATAAAGGCCGAATCACAATTGGGCAAAGGCGCAACGTTTACGTTTACGCTTAAGTTATATGAACAACAGGGAAGGCCAAAGGCAAATCCCGCACAACGGAGGTAACAAAAGATGGAGTATCCAAACTATTATTTCGACGGGTACAACAATGCCCCTCAGCAGGAGCCCAAACCGCCAAAGCGCGGCATAGGCGGCTATGTGGTAACAGCGATAATATTCACAATCGTCGGCGCGCTGCTTGCCACCATATTTATGCCGGCGGTGCTAGCATCGTATATGCCAAGTGCGGATAACGGCACGAATAATAACGCCCCCGAGCCTACGCCTTTCTTCGATGGGCTTATTCCTCAGCTTCCGAGCGCTATTCCCGAACCCGGCAAAACAGCGGAGCCTGAGGACAGCAACTCCGCCCCCGCAATGACTCCAATTCCGCCTTCCGGCACCATGCCCCAGCTTGACGGCGTAGCCCCCGAAATAACCAACCCCAGCAATCCGTTGCTCGATATAGTGGACAGCGTAAGCGAAGGCGTTGTTGGCATAATCAACTATGGTTACAGCGAAAAATACACCCGTGAACTTGAATTCGGCTCCGGTTCAGGCTTTGTTATATCGTCCGAAGGCTACATAATGACCAATGCGCACGTTGTGGAAGATGCGTCAAAACTCGGCGTAATGTTCGTTGACGGTGAAGAAGCGGAAGCTCAGCTTGTGGGCTACGATAAAACGTTTGACGTTGCCGTGCTGAAGGTGGATAAAGCCAACCTTAAGCCGCTGAAGCTTGGCGATTCGGAGGCCGTGCGCGTGGGCGAATTCGTTATAACCATAGGCGACCCCACCGGACGTGAACTTTCCGGCACGACTACATTCGGCATAGTGAGCGCAACGGCAAGGAGCGTGAACATAGACGGCGTTACAAATGTTTACATTCAGACTGATGCCGCCGTTAACCCCGGCAACAGCGGCGGGCCGCTGATAAACATGTCCGGCGAGGTAATAGGCATAGTTTCCGCAAAAACCGTTACCGCAAGTTATGACAATTACGGCAACGCAATAAGTGCAGAGGGCCTTGGTTTCGCCCTGCCGATAGATCAGGCGATGAAGGTGGCGGAGCAGCTTATAAACGAGGGCCGCGTGCTGCGTCCCGGCATAGGCGTAAGTGTTACCACATGGGGCGAAATGTACGCCACAACATACGGCACGCCCGAAGGCATACTGGTCGCATCGATAATAAAAGACGGCCCGGGCCATAAAGCCGGCCTTGAGCCCAACGATATAATAGTTGAAATAGAAGGCCAAAGCGGCATGACTCAGGATGAATTTGTTGCATTGATAAGGGGCAAGATGGTTGGCGACAGCATAGAGATAAAGTATTGGCGCGGCGGCGAATACTATACAACAACGCTGGTACTTGCCGACCTTAACAGCCTTGGCGACGAAAACGTTGGCGGCGAATCCGACTATAACTTCTTTGGCGAATAAAAAAGCATTGTTAAAAAGAGGGTGCAGTCTTGAACTGCACCCCATTTGTTAGGCATGTGATATAATGCTAACAAGTGGGGTG
>ERZ857882.4533-NODE-4533-length-11821-cov-4.673551_pt1 | contig 11821 bp, 9 predicted proteins | sample MGYA00519697_ERZ857882 | MGnify/ENA primary metagenome ERZ857882 (study PRJEB31778, sample SAMEA3449373) | human gut metagenome | biome: human gut; feature: human-associated habitat; material: faeces | place: United Kingdom | collected 2010/2012 ... | reverse complement strand
TGTTGATCTTGCAGACGGCCATGCTGGCAGCCTTGCGCAGCATTTCCTCGGGCACGCCCTGCGCGCCGGGCATGTTGCCGCCATACTGATTGATCATATCCACATAGCTGGGGATAACGGAGCTGGCGCCATGCAGCACGATGGGGAAGCCGGGCAGGCGCTTGGAAACCTCCTCCAGAATGTCGAAGCGCAGCTTGGGCTCGCCCTTGAACTTGAACGCGCCGTGGCTGGTGCCGATGGCGATGGCCAGGCTGTCGCAGCCGGTGGCGGTGGCGAATTCTTCCACTTCGTCAGGACGGGTGTAGCTGGAATCGGCGGCGGAAACCTTCACGTCGTCTTCCACGCCGGCCAGACGGCCCAGCTCGGCCTCGACGGTCACGTTGCGGTCGTGCGCGTACTCGACGACCTTGCGGGTCAGGGCGATATTCTCCTCAAAGGGCAGATGGCTGCCGTCGATCATCACGCTGGTGAAGCCGCCGTCGATGCAGCTTTTGCAGGTTTCAAAATCCGGGCCGTGATCCAGGTGCACAACGATGGGCAGGTCGGTATCCTCAATGGCGGCCTCGATCATCTTCATCAGGTACACGTGCTTGGCGTACTTGCGCGCGCCGGCGCTCACCTGCAAAATAAGCGGGGCGTTTTCCATCTTCGCGCCCTCGGTGATGCCCTGGATGATCTCCATGTTGTTGACGTTGAACGCACCGATGGCATAGCCGCCCTCGTATGCCTTTTTGAACATTTCTTTGCTGTTTACCATTGGCATGGGTGTTTCCTCCTCATTTCATAAGGTAATGTCATTATTATACCAAAGTTTGTTCCCGTTGGATAGGGTGCGTTCAAAATTCCTGACGTTTTTTTCACAATTTCCGGCGCGGTTTTTATTTGACATACGCGTATGAAAACGCTATCATGGAACATGGAAAGTTATATGCAAGTGAGGGAAGGCCATGCCTGCCGAATGGGAACAGGGCAGCGCGGCGCGCAAGCCCACGGCGCAGGAAGCAGAAGCCGCCAACCCCTTTGCGCCGATTGATTATACATCGCGTTTGAAAACGCCGCCCAAGCTTACCGGCTCCGGCGGGGCCGCCCGGCCTCTCATGCCGGGCCAGCTGTACCCCTCCGCCTGCCCGCTCGCTCCGCCCAAGCCGCTTATGCCCGAACCCTCCTATGAAGGGTTTGCCCCCAACGATCCATCGCCCTTTGAGGCTTCCATGACCGCCGGAAGCACGGAGCCGTTTGCCGCGCCCCGGCCTACGCGCGCGCCGGTATGGGAGGCGTCCCCTCAGGCGCGTCCTTTTGCCCAGCCGCTTGCCCCAGCGCAGCCCTTTGGCGGCGCGCCGTCTTTTACGCAGCCGGAACCGCTTGACCTGCCCGCTTGGCTGGACGCGCCGCAGGACGCTGCCAGCGTGGGGACGTTTGTTCCCCCCACATGGGCCCAGGCCCCGGTGGCGGCGCAGGCAGCTACCGCTACGGATAGCCTTCCATCCTATTTGAAAAGGCGTTTGCCAGCCGCCAGGCCCTTGCGGGCCGAAGACCTCGCCGGTACGCAGGAGGAGCAGGCCGTCCCGCCCGCCGTCAGCGGCGAAGATGGCCCCAGGCCGCGCCGCCGCCGCGCCGACCGTAACCGCGCCCTTGTGGATGAACCAACGGCGCAGCAGGACGCATCCGCTGAATGCGGCGCTGCCGGGGCTGTAGAAACGGATGCGCGCCCCGAGGCCGGCCTTGAACCGGGCCCTTCTTCCCAAAGCACCGCCATTTCCGGGGACGCCTCCTTCTCCGCCGGTGTTCCCGGCGCGGAGCAGCCTTCCGAAGCCAGCGGCGATAGCGGCGCGGCAGGCTCCCCCATTGCGGAAGCCCCGCCCGAAGCGCCTGCCCCGGACGAGCAGTCCGAGCCCTTCGACCCCTATGACCATGACGACGAACCGGCCCCGGAGCTGCCGCCCCTGCCGGACAGGCCCGATGCGGCGGAGCTGTTTTTTCCCGCTGCGGGCGAGCCCGGCGCGCCCTATGCGCCCATCGTTTCCGGCGAAGCGGCCTGCGGGCCTTTCGCCCCCTTTTCGGACGGTATGCCCGAGCCGTTTATGGACGGCGTTCCTACCAGCGATACGCCCTTCTTTTCTCTGGAGGAGGACAGCTCCTCGTTTGCAGCGGCTGAAACGCGCGCGGCTTCCCAGCCCGAAGCGGCCTCCTATACGGACGCTTCATCGCAGGCCCCTTATGCCGGGCCTGCCCCCCAGCCGTTTCAGCCTTCCTTCCGGCCTGACGCCGCTTCCTGGCACGACCATCAGCCCGCTCCGCCGCAAAGCAGCCAACAGCCGAAGCAGCCCCCGCAGGCAGCGGATCGTCTTGAGGCCCGTTTCCACGCGCAGGCGGGCCCCAAGGCCGCCCCTAAGTCCCAGGCCAGGGCGGCAGCCCGCCAGGCGCAGGCGCATAGCCAGCCGCAGCGCCCGCCCGTGCGCGTGGCGCGCGTGCTCGCCCTGATTGCCGCGGCGCTTATGCTGCTGTTCTGCGGCGTTGTGGGCAGCCGCATCATCAGCGACCTGGCGCAAAATGAACGCCAGATGAAGGCCGTGCGCGACGATTACCGCGAGCGCAACGGCGCCGAGCTGGAAAGCGGCGCAGCCCGCGTGGAGCTTTTGCCCGCTGGGCAAACCTTCGCGCCCACCGCCACCCCTACGCCCACGCGGCCCGTGCAAACGCCCACGCCAACGCCCGTCATTCCCATCCGGGAGGCGGCCGTGCAAAGCCTGAACAAGCGCGACAGCGCCAACGTGCAGGAAACGCCCGAGCCCTCGGCCACGCCCAATCCGCGCACGCGGTTGGAGGCGTATCCAAACAACCCGCTGCGCAATGTGATGGATAGCCTTCTCCCGCTTTGTGCGGAAAACGCCGACGTTATCGGCAGGCTTACCATCCCCGGCGTGCTGGACGAGGTGGTTGTTAAGCGCAACAACACCTATTACCTCACCCGCAACTATCGCGGCGCTTCCTCTGACGCGGGCGCGGTATTTGCGGATGAAAGCTGCTCCCTGCGCATACCGCCGGAAAACTTGCTCTTGCGCGGCCAGAGCGCCGTGGAGGGCAAAACCTTTGCGCCGTTGTGGCAGTACGCCACCGCCGGGCGCGATTTTGTGGCCTCCGCCGCCTCGGCTACGCTCACCACGCTGTACGAGCAGGCGCAGTACACCCTGTTTGCCGTGATTGTAGCGGATAGCGACCCCGCCTCCGGCAGTTACTTCAACTACGGCAGCCACCCCACCTTCGCCACGGACGAGGCCATGCTTACCTATGTGGAAAGCGCCCGCACGCACAGCCTGTATCAATTCAACGTGGATGTGCAGGCCAGCGACCGCCTGCTTACCCTGGCCACCATCGGCGGGGATAGCTGCCTGGTGCTGCTGTGGCGCTTGGACCGCTAGCGCACAGGATCCAATCGCCTTGCCTTTCCCCCGTACTTTTGCCAAAAGGAGGCGCGCATCTATGCCAAACGAGAACCGCGTGATCTATCCCGGGGAATTCCTGCTTCCCGCCGATTCCTCCGGCCTGACGGAGTGGGCCTGCGTGGCCTGCGACCAGTATACCTCCCAACCCCGCTACTGGCAGGAGGCGCGCCTGCTGGCAGGCAGCCGCCCCTCCGCCCTGAACCTGATTTTGCCGGAGTGCGAGCTTGACCAGGCCGCCGAACGCGTGCCGCAGATTCACCAAACCATGCGAGATTATCTGGAGCGCGGCATGCTTGTACCCGCCGTGCGCAACGGCTTTGTGCTCACCGAGCGCAACACCTCCAGCGGCGCGCGCGTGGGCCTGGTGGCGCTGTTGGATTTGGAATGTTACGATCCCGCGCGAGGAAGCCGCAGCCTGGTGCGCGCCACCGAGGGCACCATTGAAAGCCGCGTGCCGCCCCGTATGGCGGTACGCCGCGGCGCGCCGCTGGAATTGAGCCACGTGCTCATGCTCATGGACGACCCCATGCACAGCGTGGTGGAGCCCCTGTTTGCAAAGCGCGACCGGCTGATAAAGCTGTACGACTTCCCGCTCATGATGGGCGGCGGCCATTTGACCGGTTATGCCGTGACCCATCCCGCCGATATACGCGCCGTGTACGACGCGCTGGACGGCCTGCGCGCCCGGCTGGACCCCGAGGATCCTCTGCTGTTTGCCATTGGCGACGGCAACCATAGTCTAGCGGCCGCCAAGGCCTGCTGGGAGGAGGTCAAGCGCGGCCTTGCGCCCGAGGAAACGGTTTCGCATCCCGCGCGCTTTGCCATGGTGGAGCTGGAAAACATCCGCGACGACGCGCTGCGCTTTGAGCCCATCCACCGCGTGCTGTTTGGCTGCGACGGCGATACGCTGCTGGACGAGCTGGCTGCCTTTGCCGCCGAAAAGGGCGCGACTTTGGCCGCCGGGCCCGGCGGGCAGGAAATCCTGTGCGTGTACGAAGGCAAGGAGGTCGCCCTTAGCGTGAGCGGCTCGCCCTATTCGCTGGCCGTGGGCACCTTGCAGGCCTTCCTGGATTGCTGGTTGGAAAGCCATCCCACCGTGCGGCTTGACTACATCCACGGCGAGGAAACCGTGCGCGCCCTGGCCGCCGGCGAGAACGTGACCGGCTTCCTACTGCCCACGCCTTCCAAGGACGCGTTGTTGCCCACCGTGCGCCGCGAGGGCGCGCTGCCGCGCAAAACCTTCTCCATGGGCTCCGCCAATGAAAAACGCTATTACATGGAGGCCCGCCAACTGCTCCGCCCATGAACTGCGCCCCCTCCGGGGCCGCAGGCCGCCTCTTAACCGTATAGCAAGGCGCAAGGCGCAGGGCGCATAGCGCCGCGCCGCCTTGGCTGCAACCCCAAAAAGCGAGCCGTGCGGCCCTTTTGCCGCACGGCGGTCTTATATGCAAGAAGACTCAAATGAGCATTGCCCTGCGCGCCCGCGGCGCGCAGTCCGGGGGTCCAGGGGGTCACCCCCTGGCGGACATGGGCACGTATTCCCGGCGGGGCAGAACGCTTTTGTATGCCGGGCGGATGATTTTGTCCATGTTGATAAGCTCCTCCAAACGGTGCGCGCTCCAGCCCACGATGCGCGCCACGGCAAAAATGGGGGTAAAAAGCTCCTCCGGAATGCCCAGCATGCTGTAAGTAAGCCCGCTATAAAAATCCACATTGGGGCTGACGCCCTTGAAAATTTTGCGTTCCCGGGCAATGATCTCCGGCGCGAGCCTTTCCACCATGGCATAGAGCGCAAACTCGCCCTGTAAGCCCTTTTCCTGCGCCAGCTTTTCCACAAAGCCGCGGAATACCTTCGCGCGCGGGTCGCTCACGCTGTACACGGCGTGGCCCATGCCGTAGATGAGCCCCTTTTGGTCAAAGGCCTCGTGGTTGAGCAGGCGCAGCAGGTAGGCGGCCACCTCGTCCTCGTCCCCAAGGTCGCGCACGTTGCGCTTGAGGTCGGCCATCATTTCCACAACCTTGATGTTTGCGCCGCCGTGCTTGGGGCCCTTTAGGCTGGCCAGCGCCGCCGCCACCACGCTGTACGTATCGCTGCCGGAGGAGGTAACCACATGCGTGGTAAACGAGCTGTTGTTGCCGCCGCCGTGCTCCATGTGCAGAATCAGCGCCAGGTCCAAAACGCGCGCCTCCAGCTCGGTGTAGGATTTGTCGGGGCGAAGCATGCGCAGCAGGTTTTCGGCGGCGGAAAGGTTTTCATCCGGCCGGTGGATGTATAGGCTTTCGTCGCGCTCGTAATGGTTGTAGCTGTGATAGCCATAGACCGCCAGCATGGGGAAAACCGCGATTAGCATCAGGCACTGCCTGAGCACATTGCCCAGCGACATATCCGTAACCCGGTCGTCATAGCTGGCAAGGGTGAGCACGCTGCGGCTTAGGGTATTCATCATATCGCGGCTGGGCGCTTTCATAATTACGTCGCGCACAAAGTTGGTAGGTAGGGTGCGGCTATCCGCCAGGGTTTTTTGAAACTGGCGCAGGGCGGTTTTATCCGGCAGTTCGCCAAACAAAAGCAGGTAGGCGATCTCCTCAAAGCCGAAGCGGCGCTCGCGCGCCTCCGCCCCCACCAGATCGATGATGTTGTAGCCCCGGTAGAACAGCTGGCCGTCGCAGGGTACGGTTTCGCCGTCGATTTCCATGCTGCTCTGGATTTCGGATATGTTGGTAAGCCCGGCCAAAACGCCCCGCCCCTGCTTATCGCGCAGGCCGCGCTTTACGCCGTACGCCTGATACAGCTCGGAGTCTATCCTGCCGTTTTGCAAAAGCAGCCGCGCGTGTTCGCCGGCATATTCGGCCAGCCGGTCCAGGTTGGATTGCATCATTTCTCAAACCTCCTTTTGAAAAAAGAAAAAGATAAAATACCGGGCGGGCCTGGCGCCCGTCTGTCGTTATGCGCACGCCCCGAAGCGCGGCGCGTCCACTCATTCAATCTTTGAAATAAAGAAAGAAGAAAGCTATCTTCAGTATACCTTTTTACCCCAGCGCCGGTCAAGCCCGGGGGCTGGCGGCTTATGTCAAAAAAACGAAAAGGCAGGGATGGCCCGGCCGTGTTCGCGCCCCTGTGCCTTCCCTGCCTTGCATTGCCGCCTTTAGCGTACAGCGCCTTTTCAACCGGCGTAGCGGCCTTTTCCGCAGCGTTTCTTAACGCGGCGGGCGCTTCCGCCTTCGCGTTTCCTAGCGTTCCAGCGTTGCGTGCATGCCGGGCCATACGCCCTCCGGCGCGTCAAAGGCCAGGTAAACGGCGTAACGGCTCACATCCTCGGCCGTGCCCAGGGGGCTGACGGAGATCACCGTGGCCTCCACGGCCGGCAGCTCCAGTTCCTCAAAGCGCACGGTCATCACGTCGCCCGCCTTGACCAAGTGCGCGTCGCCTTCTTCCACCTGCGCCTTAAGCCGGTAGCTGCCCGCGGGAATGGCCGTCAGCAGCGGCTGGCCCTTTTGCACGCTCGCGCCCTGCTGCACGCTTACCGCCGTTACAATCAGGCTTTCGGGCGCTTTTACCGCCGTAGGGTCCTGCGCGCCCCGGCGATCGGGTTCCAGGGCGTCCGGCACGTAGCTAAACAGGTAGTCCCCCGCCTTTACCGCGTCGCCGGGCTTAACCGCCACCTCCGTCACGGTGCCGGAGGCGCTCACGGCATACGGCGCCACGCTGGAGAGCGTGGTACGCGCCAAGAGGGCTTTGTTGTTGTAATCCGGCTCGCGGTAGATTTTTACATCCTGGGTAAAAACCAGGTCGCCGCCCATCACCTGCACCGTAAAGGCAATGCCGTCCACAGCCGTGATTACGCCGTCGGCAAAGTGCTTTTCGTTGGCCGAGCGCAGGTATACCCTCATGCCAACGCGCAGGTCGCGGTTTTCCGCGGTGTTGTAGCCGCTGCGCGTGGTGGCCTGGGCCTGGTAGCGCTCGGCGCGCTCAAGGTAGAGCGCCGCGCCATAGCGGCTGACCGCCGCATCCGCGATGTCCCCGGCCTTCACATACACGTCCGCCACGGTTCCGTCCAAATCCGCATACACGCGAATGGGCTCTACCGCAAACACCGTCTGCCCTGCTTCCAGCACGTCGCCCTCGCGCACGTCAAAGGCGGCCAGCTCGCCGCTGGCGGGCGCTTTGAGGGCTATGGGGGTAAGCCCCTCCACGGCGGCGGTCAAAATAAGCGCCTCGCCGCCGGTTTCCGCCAGGGCCGCTGGCGCCGCCGCCAGCATTAGCCCAAGCGCCGCACAAATGATTCGCTTCATCAAGGAAAACGCCTCCTTCTTACATGCTTCGTAACGCATCGATGGGGTTCAGGTTGCTGGCCTTGCGCGCCGGGGCCCAGCCAAACACAACGCCCACCGCCAGCGAAAAGCTCACGCCCAGCGCAATCGCGCCCGGCGAAAGCACAAAGGCGATATCCATCGCGCTGGCCAGCAGCATGCTTACCAGCACGCCCAAAATCACGCCGATAAACCCGCCCAGCAGCGACAGGATCACGCTTTCCATCAAAAACTGCGCCTGTATGCTGCGGGGCCGCGCGCCCAAGGCCTTGCGCAGGCCAATTTCGCTGGTGCGCTCCGTCACGGATACCAGCATCATGTTCATAATGCCAATGCCGCCCACCAGTAGCGCGATGCTGGCAATGCCCGCAAGCAGGTTGGTCATCAGGCCCATCATGGTATCCATCACGCTAAGCAGGCTTTCCATGTTGATCACGCGGTAGCTGTCGTCCTTGTAGTTAAAGGCTCTGTCCAGCTCGCCCTCCAGCGCGTCCACCACGCTGTTGGTCGCGTCGGTATCGGCCACATATACCTCAAGGGAGGTTACGCCCTTCACGCCAAACAGGCGCATATAGGTGGTATAGGGCATAATCAGCTTGCCGTTTTCATCCTCGGCCTGTATCTGGCTCATCACGTCGTCCACGTCCGCGTCGGCCAGCACGCCCACAATGGTAAAGCGCGTGCCCTTCACCAGCAGCGTTTGCCCAATGGGGTCAACGCCGGAAAACAGCGCCGCCGCCAAATCCGTATCGATGAGGCATACGCGGGAGCGGCTATCCTGATCGGCCGGCAGCAGCGGCCTGCCGCGCGAAACCGCGTCGCTCTCACGGCGGAAATAGGCAAAGCCGTAGCCCTGCGCCAGCACATCCTCCAGCACCGTACCCGCATGCGCCACATGCAGCTGCGTGGAAAGCGTGGGCGAGATGCCCGCCACATTTTCCAACGCCTCAATCTGCCTCAGGTCGCCCTCGGTAAGGCCGTTTTTCAGCGGCGTGCCCGTCGCCTGCACGGTCAGCTTTCCGGTGCCCAGGCTTTCAAACTGGGCGGTCACCTCGCCGGTGGCGCTTTCCATAACGGTGATGAGGGCAATGATGGCCATAACGCCGATGATAATGCCCAGGATGGTCAAAAACGAGCGCATCTTGTTGCCCCGTATATTGCTAAGCGACATGCGCAGGCTTTCCTTAAGCATCGTCCGCCACCCCCTCGGACAGCTCGCCGTCCAGTATGCGCACCAGCCGCGAGGCGTTCTGCGCGATATGGCGGTCATGGGTGATCATGATGATGGTGCGGCCCTCGTCATGCAGCTCGTGAAACAGCCGCATCACCTGCTGCCCCGTCTTTTGATCCAGCGCGCCGGTGGGCTCGTCAGCCAGGAGGATGGTGGGGTTGGTAGCCAGCGCCCGGGCGATGGCCACGCGCTGCTGCTGGCCGCCGGAAAGCTGGTTGGGCATATGGTACATCTTGTTTTCCAGGCCCACGCGGGTAAGCATTTCCGCCGCGCGCTCGCGCCGCTTCTGTTGGGGGATGCCTGCGTAAATCAGCGGCAGCTCCACATTGGACAGCGCGTTTTGCCTGGGCAAAAGCTGAAACTGCTGAAAGATGAACCCGATTTCACGGTTGCGGATGCGGGCCAGCTCGTCGGGGCCCAAAGCGTCCACGCGGCGGCCATGCAGGATATATTCCCCGCTCGTGGGCTTGTCCAGGCAGCCGATGATGTTCATCAGCGTGCTCTTGCCCGAGCCGCTTGGGCCCAGCACGCTTAAAAACTCGCCCTGTTCAATGCTCAAATCAATGCCGCGCAGCACGGGCGACCATTCATCACCCATCCAATAGGATTTGGTGACGCCTGTCATTTGAAAAAACGCTCCTTCGGCCATGCTACCTGCTCCCCGCGCCCATCATGCTTTCCCGCATGGCGAAAAAGCGCGCCAGATCGTCGCTCTGGTAGTAGATGGTGTCGCCCTCGGCCAGGCCGGAGGTAATCTGGATGTTGCGCCCGTCGCTTACGCCGGTTTGCACATACACGGAGGCATACTTGCCATCGCTATCCTTGCGGTACACAAAGGGCTTGTTATACTCGTCGTAGCTTAGGCTTTCCAGGCTCACGCTCACCGCGTCCAGCGCCTGCTGATTGAGGATATTCACCTCCACGCTCATGCCGCTGCGCACGTTGCCCAGGGCCTCCACCCGCATCTTTACCGCGTAATAGCTCACGCCTCCCTCCGTGGTGGCGCTGCGGGCAATTTCCGTTACCGTGCCGGTTACGGTTAGGTCCAGGGCGTTCAAATATACCTCGCCCTGCTTGCCCACCTCCACGGCGTCGATATCGTACTCGTCCACATCAATGCTTACCTCCAGCGCGTCGTAATCCACAATGCGCGCGATCTGGCTGCCCGGCTGCAACGCGTCGTCCACCTCGGCAAAGAGGGTTTCCACCGTGCCGGTATAGGCGGCGTACACGCGCGTGCCGTCCGTGCCGCGCAAAAGGGGCGCGCCTTCCTGAACCGTATCGCCCTCCGCTACGTATACTTCCTTCACCTTCAGGCTGCTTTTGGCGGTTTGCGTCTTATCCGTCACCGGCGTTAAATTGCCCGAAAAGCTGTAATACGTTACAATATCCCGCCGCTGTACCGTTTCCTCCTCCATCAGCTTGCCGGCCGTTTGCCTGGCAGACCAAGCCAACGCGCCAACGGCGATCACCGCCGCGGCCAGCACAATCCAGGGCCATTTTTTCCGTTTCTTCTTTTGGGGAGAGGTGTTGTGCATGCTACCCTTTACTCCTCCTTCCTTTGGAATGGGTCGATTATAAGTCGGCTAACAATAGGGTGTCAAGCAAATCTGCCCCAAATGTCGCCCCGCACGGCTGATTTTACAGTTTCGCCACAGCTTGGCCACAATTCGGGCGTTTGTCTTTCAGGCATCTAGTGTATGAAAATAGCGGCTTTTTCAAACGTTTTTTGAAATGGCGGCGTCCGCGGCTCCTACGCCCAGGCTGCGAAGCCTAAAAAAGCGCCGGCAGGCCTTCTTCCTGCCGGACGCCGCTATGCAGCCTATTCGTCCTGGTCTATGTATCTTTCCCCCCACTTAGCCAGTTCTGTAAACACCGGCAGCAGCGCTTTCCCCTTTTCCGTTAAAGAGTATTCCACATGGGGAGGGATTTCGTTGAACTGCTCGCGGTGAACGATGCCCAATTTTTCCAAATCGCGCAGGGTTGAAGTCAGCATCGTGTTGGTGATTCGCGGCACGGCTTTTTTCAATTCGCCAAAGCGGCGGCTTGGGTGCTTGCACAGTTCGTAGATCACATGGGTGCGCCATTTGCCGTTCAGCAGCTCCAGCGTGCGCCGCATGGGGCAATCGTCCCGAACCTCGGCGGAGAGAATCCGCTTAAGGTATTCCTCTGGCGTGTTTCCTTTTTTCATAAGAAAAGCCCCCGGTACATTCCGCAATACTAAGTACGTTTCATCTGCGTACTTGTTTCCTAAAACCATATCTAGTATAGTATTCGTACTATAATCCGTCAAGGAGGCTTCTTCATGAATACGGCGATTGTATATTACTCCAAGCACCACGGAAATACCAAGAAGCTAGTAGACGCCATTGCGCGGGAATATGACGTAACGGCCATAGACGTGGCGCAAAACCCCTGCCCCGACCTTACCGGTTATACCCTCATTGGGCTTGCTTCCGGCATCTACTATTCCAAGTTTCACAAATCCCTGCTGAATATAGCCGAAACGCTGCCCAGGGGCAAGAAGGTGTTTTTGCTTTATACGTATGGCGCAAAAAAGGATACATATACCCGGGCCATCCGCGAAGCAGCTGCAAAAAGCTACGCCCGGGTTGTGGGGGAATACGGCTGCTTTGGCTTTGACACCTTCGGCCCCTTCAGGCTTATTGGCGGTATGGCAAAGGGCCATCCCAATCAGGACGAGCTTCGCGGCGCCGTCAGCTTTTTTGAGGGGATACCGAAGCTGCCAAAATAAATGCTTTTTCCTACGCCACAAAGGTCAAAAAGTATTCCACCGAATCCTGCAAGGCGGCGAAGCAGGCCTGGATGATATTGG
>ERZ857882.4531-NODE-4531-length-11838-cov-3.810065_pt1 | contig 11838 bp, 13 predicted proteins | sample MGYA00519697_ERZ857882 | MGnify/ENA primary metagenome ERZ857882 (study PRJEB31778, sample SAMEA3449373) | human gut metagenome | biome: human gut; feature: human-associated habitat; material: faeces | place: United Kingdom | collected 2010/2012 ... | reverse complement strand
TAACCCAATATTAAATTTAGTTTAAATAGTTTCATCTCGTATTAAATATGTATTTTATCATTTTTTCAATTTTATTCTAACATAACAAATTATGTATTTCAACATTTATGGTTATATTTTCTAATTGAAATATTTTCCATTTTTTGTAATAAAAAAACAGAAAAATAGCCATAGATTTATAATCTATAGCTATCCTTATAACTATGGCTTTAAAGCAGTAATCGGTACAATATAAATTCCTGTTTCTGGGTCTTTAATAATTGCAGGACATTTTCCAAAAATAATACACATAAATGCTGGTTTTTTAACCATATTATCATAAAATTTTAACAAACTTTTTTTAGCCTCTTCCACCTGATTATATCCCAATTTTATTTCAACTGCAGCATACTCGCCATCTGAAAATTCTAGAATTGAATCAACCTCTAATCCTGTAACATTATCTCTAAAATGATATAAATGTCCATCCAAATAATCCATATATATTCTTAAATCTCTCTCAACTAGTGATTCAAACATAAAACCAAATGTGTTAAAATCCTTTAAAAGTTTTTCAGGCGTCAATCCTAAACAAGCACATGCTAATGATGGGTCTGTAAGATGTCTTTTAGGTGATTTTCCAATTCTACTAGGTGAACGATAATTTTCTCCATATGCTTCTTGATTTTCAATTAAATGTAATCTATCTAATACATCCAAATAGTCAATTATTGTATCTCTACTAGATAAACGCTCCGCCTCGCTTTCACAATCTTCTATGTCTTTCAATATTGTCTTATTTCCAACAATTGATGATTCATTACGTGCAAGAGATCTTAGTAGCATTCTCATTTTGCTTTTATCTCTCTTTTTATCTTCTCCTTCATTCATGTCTATATTTAATATTGAGTCAACATAAGATTTTGGAATAATTCCACTTTTTTCCTCACTGATATTTATGTTAGCAGGCCACCCACCTCTTATTATTAATTTTGCTAATTGTAATATTTCTATACTACCTGTGTTAACTGTTTCCTGTGTATTATTTAGCATTTTTGTTAAAGAAGCCTCTCCAGAAGAATCTCCAGACTCATACAAACTCATTGTATACATATTTAGTCTTCCAATTCTCCCAGCACCAGAATGATGTACATTTTCTTTCATTACTTTATCTGGTAACGTTGTAGAACCTGTTATAATAAAATTTCCTTTTTCTATTGTTTTATCACACTCACGTCTAACAGCATCCCATACTGTTGGAACCAAATTCCACTCATCAATTAATTGTGGTTTTTTTTCTATGTCACTATTAAATATAGATTTAACATCTAAATTTGCCATTTTTCTTACATCTTCGTCATCCATAAAAACTGCACTTTTAGAATTTTTTAATGATGTCCATGTTTTTCCACACCATTTTGGCCCTTCTATACTCACAGCCCCAAATACAGATAAATAATCTTTTAACTTTTTTTCAATTAATCTTTCTTTATATTCCCCATCTTTAATTTTCATATTATTCACCTCTCTTTATTAAATATAGCATATTTCCAATAAAGAGTCAATATTTAGTCGACACTTTTTAAGTTTTTCAGTCGACACTTTTTAACGATTTTAGTCGACACTTTTTAAGGTTTTTGGTCGACACTTTTTAAGATTTGTACTATGTCAAGATAGTAGACACGAAAAAAATTATTTTTTATTTTATATTTTTAAAAGTGGACACAGCCAACTTTTTTTATCGCTTTTTATTTTCAAAAGTAGACATAGACCTCTTTTTTATCATTTTTTCTGTTTTAAAAGTAGACACACGACTCTCAGTTAGCTATTTTTCAGTGTTTTCATTTTTCTTCATTTTCTTCTGAACAAACTTTGGTATCTCTGTTAGCTCTCTTTTTGAAAAAGTGTCCTTTTTCTCAATTTCACCTTTTCTAAAACGTCTATAATAATTATCTGGTGTATCATATCCTAGCGAGAAACATGGTCTTTGACTATTATAATACTTTACATATCTTTTTATTATCTCAACAATCTCATCTCTGTCTCTGCATTTTTCAAGCTTAAAGTCAATATATATTTCTTCCTTTATCCATCCATTTAAAGATTCATTTACTGGATTATCTGTTGGCTTTCCTGCTCTTGACATTGACCTAACTATATTTTCGTCTTTTATTAATTCGTTATACGCTTTTGAAGAATATACTGAACCTTGATCTGTATGTATTATTGTTGGCTCTTTATTCCCCTTTAAAAGCTCTACAACATCTTTTAAGCCATCTATATATTGTCTTCTATCCCCTCGCCTTTCAGCTATTTTAAACGTTAATATTTGTTTTGTAAACACATCAAAATAAAATGTGACTTCTATGTAGAAATACCATACTTTAAATGCTGTCATATCTGATACTATTACTTGTCTTGGTCTATCCACTGTTTCCCATGTTGTAAATATTAAATTTGGATATTTGTCTTTTACTTTTCTTGACTTATAATGTACTTGATGTTTGCTTTCTGCCTTTATTCCCAGAAATTTGAATGCTTTATAAATATAACCATCACTATATTTTTTGTTGCAATTTATTTTTATATACGCATTTATCCACCTATGTCCATGAGATGGGTGTTCTTCATGTACTTTCTTTACGATTTCTATCATCTCATCTCTATTGTAATCCCTATCTGTCTTTTCGTGATTTTTCCATTTATAATATCCAGAACGGCTTACTCCCATTAAATCACACAAATCCTTTACATCATAATCCCTTGAAAGTAATTGAATTATTTCGAATTCTTGGGTTTTAAACGAATGTATTCCAGTGTTCCATCCTTTTTCTCCTGAATCATATAATTTTTTTTTAATCTTTCATTTTCTATACGCAATTTTAATATTTCTCTTTTATAAGCTTCTTCTGTTCTATTAATCCCTTCTGGTAAAACATCTAACATTTTATTGTCTGCTCTTGCTAAACCTTCTAAACCATTTTCTTCATATTGTTTTAACCATTTTTTAAATGCTGATATTGAAACATTATTTGTTGTGCAAAAATCTTGCATCTTTATTGTTTGATTGCCTTTGTATCTTTTTATTAATACTTCCTTTTCTAATGGATTTAATTGTGACATAATAGACTCCTTTCTGTCAAATTTTTATTTTAAATAATTCTATCACACTCATTAATTATTTAAAACTTTTTTCTGACTGTCCGTGTCTACTTTTTATAATACAATAATTCTTATTTCATAATTTTTCTAAACATTTATTATAGCCAAAATCAAAATTCCAACAGTCTGAATTGCAAACAAATTCAAAATATTAGACGTAAGCAAATTATTCGTAGCCTCAACAACTCCAAGCATATCATCTTGAACATCTTTATAATGTTTTTGTGACTCAAAAAAAGTAATCAATTCAGGCAAACTAGTAACAAACCCCAATAAAACACCAACAATAACCTCAGAAACTCCAAACAAATTGCACAAATTCTCAAGAGTATCGCCTAATAATTCACCAATAATAAACAATAAAACTCCAGTTACAATTAACACGCCAATATATAAAATAACCTTTTTTGAATTTTTACCTTCAACCAACCTTTCTTCCTCAATTTCCTCTTCTAACTCTGCATCTTCATTTTTTAAATACAATTTATGAACATAATTATTCAAAATTCTAAAAAGCACATACAAAATAATAAATAGTGGAACTACTGCCAATTTTAATTCTATATCAAATTTTAAGAAAACAATTGGAATTACTATTGTAAAAAAAACTAATATCAAATCTGTTGTTATTGCTCTATTACGCAATTTAGAGGTATTTTTATTTAAAAAAATTGCTCCTAAGTATTGTATTAAATTTATAACATTTGAACTTAAAATGTTGTAAACACTTGCTCCTGTTAATCCTCTTAAACTTGATGTTGTTATTGTTAATAATTCTGGTACTGATGTTGCATAACCTGCTATATCCCCTACCGTTTTGGCTTTTAAATTCATAGCCTCTGCTAATTTTCTTAAAGTCGTTACCAAGATATATTTTGAAATTAATACTATCAACCCTGAATATATGATAAATTTTATTATTTCTATAAACATTTATTACACACTCCTTTTTGTTTTCTTTTTATATTTTTATCTTTTTCAATTTTTTTATTCTTTTTTTCATTATAGATTTAAATTTGAATTAAAGATTGAATTTTTATTTTGTAGATATTTACAAGCCTATTAAAAAATGGTATAATTTGGAAGTGACTATTTATGTTTTTTTGAAAGGAGTATTTACCATATGAAAATTAACAACAAAAATTTAGCCGAAACATTTTCAGCTAGTTCAAATGATTCCGATCCATCTATTGGAGAAATACGGAAAAAAATCAAACATAAAAAAAGCAATAACGATGTGACTACCTATAAAGTTGTTGCACACATTATGGCTAATAAAAAAATAAAATTATTAGATAAAACATTATCTAAAGCAGAAATAGACTTTATAAAAAGTAATTTTTGTAAATAATTTTTATTTTTTGAAAGTGCATATGTCAAAATCCAAAAAAACACATATGCACTTTTTTTATGTCAATTTTCCTTGATATTTAACCAAAAATATTATATAATGCCATAGAAAGAATTATAAATAAAAAAAGTTTATACCTTTAGGAAGGAATGAAATCAAAAATGGAAAAAGTTGAAATTGGCAAAGTCTACCGTCATTTTAAAGGAAACTACTATTTTGTAGAAAACATAGCCTATGACTCGGAAACAACCGAAAGAATAGTCGTTTACAAACCATTATATAAAAGAGAAGATAAAAAAAAACTTTGGGTAAGACCTGAAAAAATGTTTTTATCAGAAATTTCCACAGAAAGACCAGATAATATAACTGGACAAACACATAGATTTGAAATAGTAAAAGAAATTAAAAAAAATTATATAAATTAAATTTTAGGAGGCAAAAATGATAGATATCAAATTTTTAAGAGAAAATCCTGATGTTGTAAAACAAAACATCAAAAACAAATTTCAAGACGAAAAACTAATATTAGTTGACGAAGTTATTGATTTAGACGTAAAAAACAGAGAAGCAAAATTAAATGGAGACAATCTAAGAGCAGAAAGAAAATCTTTAAGTGCAGAAATTGGTGGACTTATGAAACAAGGCAAAAAAGAAGAAGCAGAAAGCATAAAAGTAAAAGTTCAAGAAATAAATGCACAACTTGAAGAGAATGAAAAATTAGAAGCAAAATATGCTGAAGAAATAAAATCAAGAATGATGAAGATACCAAATATTATGGACCCATCTGTTCCAATTGGTAAAGACGACAGCGAAAATGTAGAAGTTCAAAGATTTGGTGAACCAGTTGTTCCAGATTACGAAATTCCATATCATGCAGACATTATTGCAAGATTTAATGGAATGGACAAAGAATCTGCAGGACGTACAAGTGGCGTTGGTTTCTACTACCTAATTGGTGATGTTGCAAGGCTTCACGAAGCAATGCTTGCATATGCAAGAGATTACATGATTAACAACGGTTTCACATATGCTATACCACCATTTATGATTCGTAGTGATGTTGTAACTGGTGTTATGAGTTTTGAAGAAATGTATGATATGATGTACAAAATTGAAGGTGAAGATTTATACCTAATCGGTACTTCTGAACACTCAATGATTGGTAGATTTAAAGACCAATTAATCAAAAAAGATGAACTTCCAATTAGCATGACATCATACTCTCCATGTTTCAGAAAAGAAATTGGTTCACATGGTCTAGAAGAAAGAGGTTTATACCGTGTTCATCAATTTGAAAAACAAGAAATGATAGTTTTATGCGAACCAGAAGATTCTATGAACTGGTACAATAAAATGTGGAAATTAAGTGTTGATTTATTTAGAAGTTTCAATGTTCCAGTAAGACAACTTGACTGTTGTTCTGGAGATTTAGCAGATTTAAAAGTTAAATCTTGCGATATTGAAGCATGGAGTCCTAGACAAAAGAAATACTTTGAAGTTTGTAGTTGCTCTAACTTAGGAGATGCTCAAGCAAGGCGTTTAGGAATTCGTGTTAAGAGTGAAAAAGGAAACTATTTCTTACATACATTAAATAATACAGTTGTTGCTACTCCAAGAGGGCTAATTGCAGTATTAGAAAACAACTACAATGAAGATGGAAGTGTTACTGTTCCAGAAGTTTTAAGACCTTACATGGGCGGAACTGAAAAAATTCTTCCAAAAAAATAAATGAGACAAGTGGAACAGTGCAAAATTTTGTGCCTTGATAGACTTGATAGAAAGGAATGTCAATAAATATGATAGTAAATAATCCAAAATTTGAAGTATCAGCAGTAAAACCTGCTCAATATCCAAAAAATAATTTACCAGAAATCGTTTTAGTTGGTAAATCCAATGTTGGAAAATCAAGTTTTATAAACACCATGATAAACAGAAAAAAACTTGCTAGAACAAGCAGTGAACCTGGAAAAACAAGACAAATTAATTTTTATAATATTGACGAAAAATTTTATTTTGTTGATTTACCTGGATATGGATACAGTAAAATGTCTAAAAAAGAACAAGAACAAGTTGGTAAATTTATTGAACAATATCTATTTAATAGAGAACAAATTTCCTTGATTATCTTTTTAGTAGATATTCGCCACTCACCTACTGAAAATGATAAACTTATGTACGATTATGTTATTCGTTCCGGTTTACCTTGTATGATTTTGGCAAATAAAGCAGATAAAATTGCCGTTACTAAAGTTCCAGATGTAGCTAGCAAATTACAAAAAACTTTAAATCCAATTGGTGATATTCCTACTTTTCCATTTTCTTCTGAAAGAAGAATTTATATGGATGATGTATGGAATGAAATTGAAAAATATATTTAAAAAAACGGGATTAGGGGACGGGTCTTCAATCCCGTTTTTTTAGCAACAACATTTTCTTTTTTTATCTTTCTTTCTATTACAAATTAGTAATATACTAGATAAAATTAAAAGTAATCCCAAAACAACTGCTAAAACTATTATTGCTCCAAAAGATGCTACTATTTCAGATGCTATTGCCACTGCACCAACTAATAGTCCAACAACAAATGAAAAAGCAATTGCTAATATTACTGTTATAATTCCAAAACATTTATTGTTATTGCATCTATCTTCTTTTTTGTCATAGCAAAATACTTCTTGTGGCTCCATAAAAGTCACCTCCTGCATAACACTTTTATTTGATGTGTTATACTATATATTATGTTGGACATAAGAAAAAGATGTCAATTTTCGACATCTTTTTCTGTTAACATTCAAATTGTTATTATAATTGTTGTATTTTAGACCAATTTAACAACATCCACACTGGTTCATTCATTTTCTATTTTCTTTGTTATCATTTTCAAAGCCTTTTCTCTTGGAACCATAACAATATGTCCACAACCTTGGCATTTCAATTTAAAATCCACGCCAACTCTGGTTATTTCCCACAATTTACTTCCACAAGGATGTTGCTTTTTAGTTCTAACAATGTCTCCAATATTATAATCCATTTCAAATCACCTCAAGATAACTTTTCCGACAAATTTCTACATAAATCATGAGACAAATTTGCACTGCCCCTATTGTCTCAAACGTCTTTCTATCTCTTCTTTTCCAAGAACTTGCATAATTTCATACAAATCAGGTGTATTAGTTCTCTTTGTTAAGGCAACTCTTAGAACTGTACTAACATCACCAACATGTGCTGTATACATTCCTGGATTTGCTTTAAATTCTTTAACTTCTTTTGCATAACCCATTTCACCTGCTAGTTCTTTTATTTTATCAAACCAAGTTTGTTTATCGTCATTTTCATCATAATATTTTTCAACATATAATTTTAATATTTTTTCAATTGACTCTTTATCGTTAATTACTTGGAATGGATATTCTTCTTCATTTTTGTCAAATAATTCATTATACATATATTCAACATTTTCCTTAACATCTGACCATTTTGATATATCTTTTCTTGGCTTTTTGTTTCCTCTTTCTATTCCAAAAACTTTTAAAGCATATTCTTTATCTTTTAAGATTTCTGCTAATTCTTGGTCATATTTTGATGCCCAATTTAAAGCATTTTCATATACTTCTTCTGCAGACATTTTTGATATTACTGTTTTTGATACATCTAATAATTTAACCATGTCAAATAATGCACCACTAACACTCATTTTATTTAATTGTAATTGGAATTCATCCATTGATTTATCTGGGTTTGCTCTTCTCCAATTTTCGAATGTAGAATTTGCAATATTCATTAAATATTCTTTAACAGCTTCTGCTGGAATACCTTCTTCTGCATAGTAACTTACAGCAGCCTCTGCATCTTTTCTTTTACTTAATTTTCTCTTATTTCCATTATCATTTTTCATAATTGGTGCAATATGTGCATATTTAGGAGCTTTAAATCCTAATTCATGGAATAATTGCAAATGTAATGGAACTGAAGATAACCATTCATCTCCTCTTATTACATGTGTTGTATGCATTAAGTGGTCATCAACTGCATGTGCAAAGTGATATGTTGGTAAACCATCTGCTTTTATTATAACTATATCTTGGTCATTTTCTGGAAAATCAACCTTTCCTTTAATTACATCATGATGTTGTATTTTTCTGTCTTCTCTTCCTGGAGATTTAAATCTGATTATATAGTTTTCACCATTTTGGATTCTTTTTATAGCATCTTCAACAGTTACAGTTCTACATTTTGCCCATACACCATAATATCCAGGTCTGATTTTTGCAGCCTCTTGTTTTGCTCTTATTTCTTCTACATCTTCAGGTGTACAGAAACATGGATATGCTTTACCTTGTTCAATTAAGTATTTTGCATATGCTTGGTAAATTTCTTTTCTTTGACTTTGTTTATATGGTCCATAATTTCCTTTTCCTTCATCTTCAGAAATCATACCTTCGTCTGGTTCGATTGCAAAATCTTTTAAAGAACTTACTATTCCAGATACTGCATTTTCAACTTCTCTTTTTTGGTCTGTATCTTCAACTCTTAAGAAAAATACTCCATTTGTTTGTGAAGCCAATTTCCTTGCAATTAATGATTGGTATAAACCTCCAATATGTACAAATCCAGTTGGACTAGGAGCAAATCTTGTTACTATTGCTCCTTCTGGTAAATCTCTTTCTGGATATTTTTCTTCATAATATGATATTTCCTTTGCATCTGGAAATATTAAATTTGCTAAATCTTTATAATCCATTTTTCATTCTCCTCTTAAATGATATTTTTATCTTTCTAATTCTTCTTTTTCCTTTGGTTTTCTTCCTCTATTGTCTCTTTTTGCAATCAACATTCTACCATTTTGTCTTTTTTCTTTTTTATCAACTTCTATTATTAATTTAATTACTTCATCATTACTAATATTAGGATATGTTTTTCTTAATTTCTTTTTTATCTCATTTGGTGTCAAATTCATATTATTTCTTACTATTTGTAGTTTAGAATTTTCCATAAATTTTCCCCTTTGCAATACATTTTATACTTCCATAATAATTGGAATTATCATAGGATTTCTCTTTGTTTTAGAAAAAATATAATCTCTTAGATTTTCTCTAACTGTTGATTTAATAGTTGACCAATCTCTAATTCCTTTTTCTTCACATTTTCCAATTTCATGTCTAACAACATTTTTTACATCGTCCATTAAATTTTCTGATTCTCTAACATATACAAAACCTCTTGAAATAACATCAGGTCCTGCAACTACTTCACCTGTTGAAGAATCCATTGTTAAAACAATAACAATTAAACCATCTTGTGATAAATGTTGTCTGTCTCTTAAAACAATATTTCCAACATCTCCAACACCAAGTCCATCAACTAAAACTCTACCATTTGGAACCATTCCACCTAATTTGATATCATTTTCGTCTAATTCAACAATTCTACCATTTTCCATCATAACAATATTTTTAGCTGGTATGCCCATCATTTGAGCAGTTTCCCCATGTGCTTTTAATTGTCTATATTCACCATGAACTGGTATAAAGAATTTAGGTTTTGAAAGTGCAAATATCAATTTTTGTTCTTCTTGGCAAGCATGTCCTGAAACGTGAACATCTGCTAATGCACTATATACAACCTCTGCACCTATTTGCATTAAGTCATCAATTACCTTTGAAACTGATTTTTCATTTCCTGGTATTGGATTTGCAGAAATTATAACTAAATCATTTGGTGTAATTTTAACTTTTCTATGGTCACCTGCTGCCATTCTTGTTAATGCAGACATTGTTTCACCTTGGCTACCTGTTGTTATAATTACTAGTTGTTCGTCATTATATGTTGACATTGTGTCTATATCAATAAATATATCGTCTGGACAATCTATATATCCAAGCTCTTTTGCAGTTGAAATCATATTTATCATACTTCTACCACATATTGCAATTTTTCTGTGATATTTTACTGCTGAACTTACTATTTGTTGAACTCTGTGTACATTTGATGCAAATGTTGCAACAACAATTCTCTTTGTACATCCATCAAATAACTCGTCAAATACTGGTCCTATTGAACTTTCGGACATTGTAAATCCTTTTCTTTCTGCATTTGTACTATCTGACATTAATGCTAAAATACCTTCATTTCCAAGTTCTGCAATTCTTCCAAGGTCCATAATTTTTCCATCTATTGGTGTGTAATCTACCTTGAAGTCACCTGTGTGTAAAATTGTTCCAACAGGTGTTTTTATTGCTAGCATTACTGAATCTGGTATACTATGTGTACTTCTGATAAATTCAACCTCAAAATATTTACCAAATTTTATTTTTTGTCCTTGTGTTACTTCAACTAATGTTGAACTTCTTAAAATTCTATGTTCTTCTAATTTATTTCTTATCAATCCCATTGCTAGTTTTGGTGCATATACTGGAATATTTATTTGTTTTAATAAATATGGCACACTTCCTATATGATCTTCGTGTCCGTGTGTTATTATTAATCCTTTAATTTTCTCTTCATTTCTTTGTAAATATGTGATATCTGGTATAACCAAATCTACTCCAAGCATATCGTCATCTGGGAATGATAAACCACAGTCAACTACTATTATTTCATCATCATATTCAAATACTGTAATGTTTTTTCCAACTTCGTGAAGTCCTCCTAGTGGAATTATTTTTAATTTTGGTTTTTTGAATATCATTTCATTTTTTCTTGTTTTTCTTTCTGCTATTGCATTTTCTCCTCTTACTACAAGTTCTTTTGATTCTACACTTTCTTGTAATTTATTTTCTCTTATTTTTCGTGTATTTCTTACATTTCTCGTTCTTCTAACATTTTTTGTATTCTCATTTACTTCTGTTTTTTCTTCTTTTATTCCCCTTCTTGGCGTTCTTGTATTTTTTGCCTCTCTTGATGTTCTTGATTTTTTTACAGTACTTACTGTTTGTTCTTTATTTTCTACTGTTTCTTTTTTATTTTGTACCCTTTTATTTGTATTTCTTCTTGGTACTCTTGGCTTTTTTTCTATTTTATTTTCTTCTTTTTCTTCTACCATAATATTCCTCTCTTTCTTTGTTTTTAGGATCTTTCGTTTTATCCTTTTTATATTCAATTTTAATAAATCCGTTATTGGTTTAAAGTTTTTTCATTGTTTAATAATATGTATTTTTCAGCATATAAAAATACATCTATATATCTAAAAATTTATTTTTTCTTTTGTTTTATTTTTTATCCGTTCTCTTTTTTCTTCTCTTTAAACTTTTGGGTTTTATAAAATCTCATTCTTGTGCCCTCTTGGCAACATCTTGGTTATTATACTATATTTTCCTGAAATTGTCAAACGTATATTATGTACACTT
>ERZ857882.4504-NODE-4504-length-11893-cov-2.533536_pt1 | contig 11893 bp, 8 predicted proteins | sample MGYA00519697_ERZ857882 | MGnify/ENA primary metagenome ERZ857882 (study PRJEB31778, sample SAMEA3449373) | human gut metagenome | biome: human gut; feature: human-associated habitat; material: faeces | place: United Kingdom | collected 2010/2012 ... | reverse complement strand
TCCCGGCCCGTAAAATGTTACAACATCGCAGAACTTTTGGATGGCAAGATGCAGAGAAGTAATGTCACTGAATCCCGTGAAAATTTTAGGCGTTTTGCGTATCTGCTCAAAATCAATTTTATCTATGATCTGAGCCGACCCGTAGCCTCCCTGCGTAACGAAGACCGCATCGATATCAGGACGAGCAAACATCTCATTGATGTCATCCGCTCTCTCCTGCTCGCTTGCAGCCGTAAACCCTTTTTTCAGATTTACATTCATGCCCACTTCAACACGATACCCGAGTCTTTCGAGATATTCCTTTGCTCTCGTCACTTCACTTCGTGCCGAAGAAGGACTGGCCGGTGATACGACGCCTATTGTGTCGCCCGGTTTGAGGCGTTTTGCCTTTCGCATTCTTTCGTTTCCTCCTCTCTGAGTCTTCTTGTTTTTTGATTTATTTTTATGCAAATCAGCGTAAATGTCACTCCTGCGAGGAACGCAAGCAGTGCGATTACGAAATATGGTTTCTGGCTTCCGCGCAGGAGTACCGCTCCGTAATTTTGCTGAACCATAAACAGGCCGGGACTCATTTTACCGCTAAGTATCAAGCCTAATCCCCCAAGCAGCACCGCACACATGCACGAAAGTGCCGCGATTACTCTGTTTTCATGCCTGCTGCGATAAACTGCAGTCAGGCTGCGTATTCGGTTCATTCTCGTGCGATGATCCATATATTTTCTCACCCCTTTCTTCGCAAAATCCCTTCAATAAAATCTCTTTAACATATAAAAGACCGATTCAAGCAAAAACTTCCACCCTTTTTCCCCAAAAAAAAAAACAACCGCAAGCGCAGTCGTTTCGCATCGCACATAATTCGTGCTGCCTTATTCAAGTCTCAAATTTATTTTGGGGAGAAGCCCCTTCAGCACAAAGATGCAGAGGATCAATAACGAAGGGAATATATATCCCACCTCCTGCCATGCGCTGTCCGATGTCACCAGCAGATTGTATATCGCATGAAAAACAATATTCGCTCCGAGTATCCCAAGCGTCCCAGCCGCCGCAAGCCAATGCTGCTTAAACACATACGCAATGCCGTATCCCATGGCAATTCCGCACAAGATATGCAGCGCACCCGCCGACACCCCCCTTACAAGAAGCAAAGCGATATCTCCGGCACCGTTTTCAGAAAGGTAACACACATTTTCAAAGGTTGCAAATCCTGCAGCGATTGCAATTGCCGCAGGGATTATTTCCCCCGGTCTAGGTTCAAATATCAATATAAAAAAGAGCAACGGAAGCAATTTCATGATTTCCTCACACACAGGTGCGATCTGAATCGCTGTTGATACGGCATCTGCCCCATACATTGTCATAAAGAAGCTGTTTACATACGCCGATGCCATGCAGATGCTCATTCCGATACATATAAACATCGTAAAACTGCGTTGCTTTCCTTTTATGAAGAACAAGGAAATAAGCAGAGGTACCGTTATACATATAAAAATATTTTCAATATGTGCCATCTTGTTTCACCTCTTTTCCTAGGAAATAGGAAAGGCTGACATAGTTCAGCGTGAGAAGTATATCCACTGCAAAGTATAGATTAAAGCTTGTGTAATCGGTTGTGTATTCTGACACAAAGTACAACAAATTCTGCAGGAAAATTGCGGCTGCCGCTCCAACATCTAAGCGGCGAATTTCCCGCTCCGCTTTTTTCTCATCCATGATGTTCAGAGCCGCATAATATACGATGCCGCCCGCGATGATTCCGAAGCCGCATGACATAATAAGCGACGGCCCCAGTATTTCGTTGTACACCGATATTGCAAAGGTCACTGCCGAGATGACAGCCGGCAGAATCTCAAATCTAACAGGCTTATCCGACTTGTTTTTTCTCATCGACATCAGCAGGAGCAGAAATAAATACGAAGCCATCCATGAAATATCCGACACATAGAAAATCCGGGGAATATCCCCGATTATGGTCATATGCAGAGTGTAGAACAATGTTCCCAGCATAAAACTCGCATAGGCGCACGACAGGACAATTGCCCTTCTGCTCCTGTATTTAAATCCAACAATCCCCGCTATCGTCATTCCCGCAAACATTGCTATAATCTGAAATGTGTTTTCCGAGATTTCGAAGCTATTCATACGAATTCTATTTCCTTTCCGCTCTCTTGTTCTTCCTGCTTATGTAATATAAGAGCGTCGCAAAACATGCTCCCAAGGCAAAGGCAAAAACAGCCGTGATGATATACCCGACCGCCGCGCTGTTTCCTATCAGGCTGGCGGTTCCATGTATGTTCGACAATTCGCTTTGTCCGATACGCTTCTGTATTTCCGGCATAATATCACAAACCGCAGTCATCAAAAAAACACAAATGCACGCCGCTGCAGCAGTGATTCCTATATTTTTAATCCTTCTTTTTTTCAGTTCCGAATGTCTCTTGATTTCTTCGCTTCGTGCAAATATCAATTCTTTTCGTTCTTCATTTGTCCTCATATGTAAATCCTTTTCGGTCTAAAATTTTCTTTAAGTTCTGCTTTCCTCTGTAGATGAGTTTTGTAATCTGGCTTTCCGTTTTGCCCATTACACCGCCAGCCTGCCTGTAGCTCATCTCTTCAAAGTAAACAAGATACAAGGCTTCCTTATACTCATTTTTCAGTTCTTCCATCGCTTCATACAAATGACGTTTCCTCTCTTCTTGATAAAGCGGCGTTTCCGCAAGTGCTTCTTCACTCAATTCAAAAGGAATGTCTTCCACACTGACAAATCGGATTCTTCGCTTCTTTCTATGCCTGAATGCGAGATTCCTGGCGATTCTGTACAAATAACCTCTGAAGCCTCTTTCCCCGCGGATCGGCCTTGCCTTTGCAAAAATAAGCGCAAAGGATTCTATCATCAAGTCCTCCGCCTCATGAATGTCTCCTATGAATCCGTTAATATACAGAGTCAATGCATCCGCATACCGATCGACAAGCATGTCCGCCGCATCTCGGTTTCCGTTCACATACTGCCTGTACAGTCTCTCGTCGTCCATCTTAATACATCCTATTTCCCGACGCAAACCTTTCCGTCTGCTGTTATTCCGATAACCTTCTCATCCGCTGCCCGTCTTGCTTTTACATATTCGAGTACTTCTGCCGTCAAAATTTCTCCCGGACAGGCAATCGGCACACCCGGCGGATACGGAATAATCGAAGCGGCACAGACCTTCCCAGATGCTCGTCAATCGGCACATATATTTTCTCTTTCGGAAGTTCAGTCCTCTCCAATCTCTCTGTCAAAGCCTCCGGCTGCCGCATTTCACGTTCGCCGCTCATTTTCCGCTCGGCAGCAGTGGCTTTCAGCCCCTCAATGAGCCGCTCATAGTCACATCGTCTATTGCCGATTCCGCTCATGCACATGATGATATTGCCGGTAACAAGCTCAAGAAAAATCCCTCTCTTCATCAAAAGTTCTTCAAGTTCGTTTCCATTAATATTATATGCTGACATATCTATGTTCATTTTCGTGCGGTCAAGAGTTTCTTCTTCCATAATCACAAGCCCCGGAATCTTCTTAGCCTCTTCATAGAAAAAGTCCAGATTCTCTGCCCACGCACACATCAATTCCTCTCCTTTTTCAAGCAAAAGATCCGCACTGATGTCAAGCGTTGCCATCATCGGATAGGAAGGGCTTGAGCTTTCAATCGTCTGAAGTTTGTCTTCCAATACATTAAGATCCGTTCTGTCCGTGCAGACATTCAAAAGCGCACTCTGCGTCCATGATGCGAGTGTTTTGTGTATGCTGTTTATCACAAGATCCGCACCTTGCTCTTCTGCCGCCTGCGGGAAACCGTACACACCGTATTTTGAGAAAAACTTAAGATGCGCACCGTGAGCCTGGTCAACGATTAAAATTTTTCCGCGTTTATGTACTTCATCCGCAATCGCTTTAATATCGCTGCAGATTCCATAGTAATTCGGCGATGGAATAAGGACCGCATCCGCCTCCGGGTTTTCATCCAGACACTTTGCGATTTCCTGTGCGCTGATTCCACCAAGGACTCCAAATTCATCTATAATCTCCGGATATGCATACACCGGCGCGATGTCTGAAAGTAACAGTGCATTGAAAACAGACTTATGGCAGTTCCTTGCCATTACAAGTTTTTTCCCCCTGCCTACCGTCGCAAGAATTGCCGAAATCAGACCTCCGGAACTTCCGTTTACCAAAAGGTAAGATTTTTTTACATCATAAAGCTGCCTATATTTTTCCATCGTTTCGGCGATGATGCTTTCGGTCTGAAACAAATTGTCTGCCCCCGGAATTTCCGTAATATCGCAGTCCATAATGATATCCAGAAACTCTCCGTAGCCGTTTTCGCGGTAAATCCGGGAGCCTTTGTGCCCCGGCATGTGAAAGGATACCGGCTCAAGCGCCGCATGTTCTTCCAAAAATTGTCTGATTCCCTTATTCAACGCTCTGTATCTCCTCCAAGAATTCATTTTCTACCAATCCGTCCGCACGCATCAGATTCTGCATTGCTGCAATATCCGCTGAAATATCAATGCTCTCGGAAAGGAACATTTTGTCAAGTTGTTTCTCAAAAGCCGTAACCATCATGTCCATGGTGTCTTCAATCTTCCGTTTGGAGTCACCGATATTCGTGCCTTCAACACCTTGTGCATCAAGCTCCGCATAACCGCGAAGCAGCTTCAGGCTTGTCGGAAGATAATAATCCATGAATTTCCGCATGCTTCCGAGTTTTTTCGGTTGTTCTTTCGCAATTTTAAAAATCTTGCCTGTCAAATCCTCCAGTCGGCTGATTTTTGCGCTCATTTCCTCGCCCGGTATCCGTTCGTTCAGGTCGCGAAGCTCTTTCAGGATTCTTTCGTACTCATCCAGATTCTCCGCGGCAGCCTTTGCAGCCGCCTGCGCCGCCTCCTGCTCAGCCTTTGCTTTTTTGGAAATCGGCGCCTCGCCTCTTACCACCAGGCAGTCGGAGCGCATATCAAGATATGCCTTCTCACCAAACATTCCAAAATCAATGCAGCGCTGCAGCATTTTCGCTGTTTTTCTATGGGATGCAGGCAGTGCAGCCGCAACCTCATCGATTGAAATATGATCCGCATCACCCACGACTGCGACAATACGTCTGCGTTTTTTGGATGCAGAGCGCATCCCCAGCGATATAAAAAGCATCCCAATTCCGCATACAAGCCATATGGAATCTCTTATCAAATCTTCAAGTGCGTAACTGATGCCGCTGTTGTTGTTCATACACCAAACTAGGTATTGAATCGAGTCCGGCAGTCCCACTGCGCTGAAAATGATAAGCACCGTTCCTAAAACAAGCCATATATTCTGCGTATTTATTTTCTTCCTGCTGCCCGGCTTCTTTTCCTTGGCAGGTTCTTTTTCTTCACAAGCCCTTGCTACAATCAAACACACACCGATTGGCCAGCCGCCGCATATAAAAGTAAGCACAATCAGCCAAGTTGGGATATGATACCCTCCGTTTGGATTACGAAATTGATCTGTAAATTTTTTCTTTTGTTCCATTTCCCCCATACTTTCCTTCAAATATTCTCTTTTTTTCTATGCACAGTATAGCACCTTACCCCTCAAAATGCAATGTTTCGACAAAAAACAAAAACCCATCGGTCTGTTTTTCCGATGAGTCTTTGCGTTTTACATATAAGTTTTTCAAAAAGATTCGTTATCTTGCTTTGCTCCAGGTTCTGCTTGCATACTTACACTGCTTGAGTGCTGTCTTTGCAACGAGTTTGCCGTTTTCATCGTAAACTCTTACCTGAACTTTATAGAAGTATTTCGTTCCCTTCTTACCGCTTGTGTTCGTGTAAGAAGCAGTTTTCTTCGTCACGGTGGACTTATACGATGCTGCTTTCTTCGTTGAACGATAGAAGCGGTACTTCACAGTGAAGCCAAGGTCTTTCAGTTCCTTGATGGAAGCGTTTACCTTCGCATCGCTCTTCAGGACTGCTTTGATGTTCTTCTTTGCCGTCTTGCTGGAGCGTGCGACAAGCTTCAGGTCTTTTACGATGGATTTCGCTTTTTCAATCTTCGCTGCAGCATCGTCTGTAGGTTCTTCCGTTGCTTTTTCGATTGTAACGGTTACGGTAGAACCTGTCGCTGCTTCGGACATCGCTTTCAGCTCGTCCTGCGTGTAAGTCTTGTCGCCGAACGGCGTCTTGATGGTCAGTTTCGCATTCGTATCTTTTACGATGGAGTCGATGAAGCTCTTTTCAAGCGTTACATCTGCCTTCGTCGCATCGCCGACTTCTTTGCTTGGAACTACCAGAATAATTTCATTGGACTTCTTTTCCTTAACTTGCTTCAGGATTTCCTTCTGGTTGTCAGCGGAGACTTTGACATCGGCAACCTTTTCTTTCGTGCCGTCAGCGTTTGTCTTTTCGCTTACCTTGACTTCGGTTGGTGCGGTTGTCGTACCTGTCTTGGTGTCAGTTGTGACGGAGCTTACAGCTTCGATAACGCCACCTGCGCCGCCCGGTGTGTTCCATTCTTCAGAGCCTTCTTCTACCGTGTAGTCGTCCGTATAGTGGAATACAATCTTATCGCCATCCTTTAAGAACTGCTCATTGACTGCCAGAAGCGGGTGCTTGCCGTTTAAGGTGTACATCCAGCCTGAGTTCTGACCGTTGTCAAATTCACCGATTGTGATGTCTCCATAGGTTACGGAATAGATATAAGTTCCGTGTTTTGTTTTCTCTTTTGCATGGAATTGAACTGTATCGGAAGTCACTTTATCTTTCAGGAAGTCCCAAACTGTCGAATTGACATCTACATCATAATAGTCCTTGCTTGGAATCCAATCCAGCAATCCATTGTTTTTCAGGGTGTGGCTTTCACTGCTTTCTCCATGCACACTGTCACCTAAAAGCGTGAAGTTGACTTTGATTGTCGCCGGATCCTCTTTCGTGCCTGCCGCTGTTCTCTTTATTTTAACAGGGAATTCCGCACTTACATTCTGATAGATTGCTTTCAGGTACACGATTGCCTGCTTTGAGGAATCAAAGCCGCTGATTTCTACATCAGCAAGCGTCAGTGTCTTTGTCGAGCCATCACTCCATGTCAAAATGAAATCAATGCCTTTCAACTTACTCTTATCAAAACTATCTCCGATAAAGAATTCATTTTCCTGCGTAACTCTGGCTTCCAGTTCATATGGAACCGCTTTGTTTGTAAGCTCCAGACCGTTTGCGCCCTTTGCCCAGTTCTGCATGCTGCCTTCGCCGTTGTTCAGCAAGTCCACAATTGTATCTTCTCCGCCAATCGCTTCTTCAACCTTCATCTGCGCTTCTGTACAAGCCTTTGCGAGCTTATCTTTATCTGCGCCCATCGGGTCGTCGGTGCGATTATGATTCTCCTTCGTAACCGAAGAATATTTGCGATTGAGCCCATCTTCTCTGTCAACCCAGTTGCAAATCTTAGTTAGGTTATCTTTGGAAGTATCATAGTAATAGATTCCTTCTTCTTCGTTCAGACCCATCGGACGAATCTTACTTGTGTCGATATGTTCGACTGCGCCGATGCCTTTTCCGTTCTTGTCGTTTGTGATGTAATAGTAGTTATTTTCAATCACATTGTATTTGTTTAGGGAACGCATGAAGCCCACGATAGCGCCCTTCGAGCCGTCAATATTGTCCGCAGGAGCTGCCTGATGTTCCTCATCATATACCACACGATTATTATTCAGATGCAATGCGCCATAGAATACATTGTTGCGAATATAGCCGATGCCGTTATCCCAGCACTGGTCGCAGCCACCTTCGCCGCCAAAGATACCGCCGACAGCGCGCGCGCCGGTAATATCAGCTTTCACATAGCAGTTCTCAATCTCTACACATAATGTGTTCGGTGCAGTCTGATCGTCATAGCCGCCACCCATGATGCCGCCGATATATTCTCCGTCCGCATCGACCGTTCCGGTAAACTGCGAATTCTTAATGCTGCAGGCACGCATTGCGTAGCCTTTATTTCCGGCAAGTCCGCCGACATGATTTCCCTTAGAGGTAACATCTGCCGCACTCTTGCAGCTTACTATACGGAAGGCACCGCTGCCGATGATTGAACCAATATAATAATTTTCCTGCGGCTGGTTTGTATCTGCGTTCCAACCGACTTTGACATTTGACTGGACTTCACAGTTCGTAATGGTAACGCCGCCACTGCTGCCGACGATACCGCTTTCAAGTGTTGCGGAACCGTTTTCGCCACTCAGCAGCTTGCAATTTATAATATATGCGTTTTTGCCGCCATATCCGACTGAACCGATGTAATCCACCAGACCCGCAGAAGCAATGTACTCGCCCTGCACCTGTACATTCTTAATCGTTGTGCTGCCTACCGAGCGGAACAGACATTTCGCCCCTCTTTCATAGGTCACAATATGATTTTTTCCATCAAAGATACCTGCAAATGGTGTTGCAGAGCTGCCAATCTGCGTCCAGTCTTTGGCAACCGTAATATCATTTTCTAATGTAAAATAGCGTTCTTCAAAGTTCTCTCCGTTGTCTACATACTCTGCGACGAGCTGCAGATCCTCGTAAGTTTTAATTTGATATGGATCCTGATCGGAGCCTGTGCCTGTAAGTTTAATCGACGCATCCCGCAGGGTAACTGCAATCGGCGCGCTCGTAAACATAAGGGTCTTGCCTGCCGCTGTCTTTTTAAATACGACGCAGACATAATTCCAAGTGCCAAACTTCTTAGCTGCTGCCTGTTCCTTCAGGCTGAAAGAACTTGTCAATCCGTTTGTATCCATGCTGTAATCGGTTTCTGCGAGCGGATGCAGTTTCTTCAGACCGTCCGGAGTATCAGTCGTATAATACCAGTCTGCTGTAATCTGCTCGCCCGCAGCCGGTGCTGCCCCATTCGGGTACTGCAGGGTAACGGAAACACTGTTTTTCGTCATTTCTTCAGCGTCGGTATATACAAGCTTGCTCGGTTTCACTTCCAGCTTGCCGCCTTCGGTTACAGGTGCCTGATAGTTGCAAATGACGCCGCCTTTACACTTCTGTCCGTTTGCATCCATGCTTCTCCACTGTGTGGTCGTTCCCGCGAAGTAAACCACGAAGTGGTTGCCGCTGAAAGCCGCTGCATCCATATTGCCTACTGTCGCCGGCAGAAAAAGACTTTTCAGTGCCGCACATTTGAATGCATTTTCAGGAATTGCCGCTACTGCGCCTTGAATCTCAATATGCTTCAGGGAGCTGCAGCCATTGAACTGGTCTTTGCTCAGCACAGTCACGCTTGGCGGAAGTACGATTTCTTCAACCGAAGTTCCCTGTACTGCCTGCGCGCCTAATGAGATTAAGGTTGACGGAAGCTTAAATGTCGTGATTTGATTACAGTTTGCGAATGCACTGGCTCCGATGCTCTGCAGTCCTTCCGGCAGGTCAATCGACTGCAGCGAGGTACAGCCCTCAAAGCAGCTTCTTCCAATTGTTTTCAACTGGCTGCCTGCTTCAAATTCCACCTTCGTAATCTTATTACGTCCGGCAAAAACATTGTCGCCTAACGAAGTAACTTCTTTCGGGATTACAATGGTTCCCTCTGCAGTCGGATTGATATAATACAGCTCCGTTTTATCAGCATTGTAAATAGCTTTGTAGCCTTTGCCGGATTTATTTTCCTCGAAATAGAAATTTTTAGTTCCTTCCCCGGTAAATGTAACATTCGCTAATACTTCTTCCGGGAATGCATCTGACCATGTTTTCAGTGAGGCAGGAATGGATACTTCCTGCAGTGCAGTACAATTTGCCTGCCAATCGCTTTGTGGGTTTCCATAGAATACCTTATTGCCGAAGCTTGTCGCCCCGTCTCGATAAGTAACTTTTTTCAAAGCCGTACAGCCCGTAAATGCATACTGATATACCGTCTTGCCAACGGTCGCCTCCTCCAGCGCCGTGCAGCCCGCGAATGCGTTTTGACCTATCTTTACATTTGTTGGAATGTCAACTTTCTGCAAAGATGTACAGTTGGCAAACATACTATTTTGCAATGAAAACTTGCAATTCTCATCAAAAATGATGTTTTTCAGCTTCGTACACCCGTCAAACATACCTCCGTCCCATGTGCTGACAGAATTCAGCTTTGCCGGGAACTGTACACTCTCCAAATTCTCGCAGTCATAAAAGGTGCTCATAAGCTCAAGCGGAGCCTGTGCTGCCATTTGCTCATTCACCTCAATGACTAAATGCTTTACCTGCTTAGAATAGTCGCTCCACGGCATCGGTGTATTTTGCGATTTACTCCCGGTAAAGGTTATATAAAATCCTTTAATTGTCAACGTTTTTGTGACAAGATCAAATCGCCATTCTGCATTTGGCGCACCATTTTCTCCGCAGAATCCATGCGGCATTTCGCAGTTTACCACACAGATTGGTGCCATCAGGGTGCATTGCTTGCCGTCTGCCGTCATCGTGCCCTGCGCGGTTACATAATATGTACCCGCTGTGCTGAAGGATAAAGTGACGGTTCCGTCAGTGCCGGTTTTTTTGCCTTCCAGTGCTTTGAAAGCACCGTCTTCCCATGTTCCGATTTGGATGCCTTCTAATGGGCTGTTATTGCCGTCAGTTAAGGTCAACGTAAATTCTTTATCCGGTGCGATGGACTTTTCCGCAGCGTCAAATTTACAGTAAACATGGGAAGCGTCCTGCCCGCCTTGATTTATTGATGCATAGATGTCATCCTTAGCTTTCAATACATATGCAGCGACACCGCCTGTTACAGCTTGACCGCCAACATAAAAAGAAGTATTGTCTGCGCTCTCATTCCATAATTTCGTAACTGCCCCTTCTGCATTTTTGTCATAAGCATCTTCTGCTTCCAAATAAGTTTTATGTGCCGCAGCTAACGCTTCATCAAGGCTGAACTGTCTGTCGTCGTTCAAGTCCTCGACGCTGACTGCAAGATTTACCGCAGGGGCGTTATCTTTTGTTGCTGCAACCAGTCCCTTATTATTTACGGTCAGGCTTACTTCGATAGGTTTCGGTCCGATGTCGGCAGTATAGGTTTGGCTGGTTCCTTGATAGCTTGCACCATCATAGGACATAGTTGCTATTACATGGAATCCTACCTTTTGTCCTCCGAAATCTCCCCGCCAGTTGTTTATCGTGGTGCTATAAGTGGCGGTTTTTCCATTCCAATCTCTGGCATTATTATTATACCACTGGTATGTTATCGTTGCGCCGTTAGGAATGGACTGCAGGTTTCCATCTGCATCATAATAATGCGTTACTTCTACGGCTAGCGAAATCGGCTGATCAGCCTGATAACGATAGTAATGATCCACAGAGTTGTCCAGATCTTTTGTAAACACTAAAGTGTTTGGAGTTCCGGTTGCAGGGATATTACTGCCTTCGCCTTCCGCCCACGCCATGCTCGGCATATAGGTAAACACCATGATTACCGCCATGAGTATGACGAGTGCTTTTTTAAAAACAGGGTTTTGTGTTTTGTTCATTCGTTTTCTTCAATCCTTTCTTTGTATTTCGCCTCGGTGCGGCGGTGCGTTCTCCTTGCGCCTGCTGCACATCCTGCGATGAATCTATGTCAACACTATGTTCTGTGTGTAGTGGACTGACTATTCTTCTGGTTGCTGTGTCTCTAGCTGTTGTGCAGCTTCCAGTTCCTGCTGCTCGCGAAGCTGCCGGCGGTATTCCTTATGGCGTGCGCGCTTTTCTTTTCTTCGGCGTTTCTTGTCTATATATGACTGTGCCACAGGTCTTGTGCCCGCACGCTCCAGCATACGGTTCCACGGTCCGAAGCGTGCTTTCAGTTCCCTGTCATACAGTACATCTGCCTGCATGGGTTCTCTTCCGTTTTCCTCAGTGAAGTCTCTGACAAGCTGCAGGAGTTCTTCGTCTGTCATTT
>ERZ857882.4493-NODE-4493-length-11922-cov-3.316171_pt1 | contig 11922 bp, 8 predicted proteins | sample MGYA00519697_ERZ857882 | MGnify/ENA primary metagenome ERZ857882 (study PRJEB31778, sample SAMEA3449373) | human gut metagenome | biome: human gut; feature: human-associated habitat; material: faeces | place: United Kingdom | collected 2010/2012 ... | reverse complement strand
CCGAGATGTCGAGCGTCTTCGAGAGGAAATCGTAATCCAGATCGTCATAGGTGCGACCTTTGCGGACATTGGGAGACATACCGATCGAGTGGAGAATGAAATCGAATTTGCCTCCAAAATGTTCCATACATTTATCGATCAGGTTTTCGAGATCTTTCACGTTTGTGGCATCGGCTGGAATGACTGGCGCGTTGCAAGCTGCGGCCAATTCGTTGATGGTGCCCATGCGGATTGAGACAGGGGTGTTGGTCAGTACGATTTCTGCGCCCTCTTCAACGGCACGTTGTGCCACTTTCCAGGCGATCGACTGTTCGTTCAGAGCTCCGAAGATGAGGCCCTTTTTCCCTTTAAGAAGATTATATGCCATAAGTTTTTCTAAATAATTGGTCGGGACAAAGGTACTAAAATATCCCGGAATCCAAATTGTGTTGATTTTGTGGTGAAAAGAGTGTTGCGTTACAGCGATATAGAAAAACAACTGTATTCGTTGTTTGATTGACTTTGAGAGTAGAGTGCGAAGCTCTTGCAGTATATGGGTTTTCTGTAATAAAACCTGATGCGTAAATATTGAACGCTGCTGAGGTGAGCTTATTGACGTTGGAATTGGTACGTGATTGTGCCGGATTGGCTGGCAGGAGCGGAGGCGTCGAGATTGAAACGGGACAGCCGCGCCGCTTCCAAAGCTCGATCCGTGAAACAATCGTCATTTGAAGATGAACTTTGGATTTTGGCCGAAGTAACTTTTCCGTTGCGGTTTACGGTAATATTGACTACAACCTGCCCGCTGCCTTCGCACTGATAGGCGGGAACATGCATATAGGTAAAGGTGCGGCCAGCCAGCGAGAAGGAGATCAATACGTTGCCTTTGACTCGTACATCCTGTTGCTTTTTGCCCTGTTCCGTCTGTTTATGTTTGTTGGCGTTGTGTCTGTCAATCATGTCTTGCTGTTCGCGCAATCCCTTTTCGTACGCTGCTCTTGAAGCTCGCATGCGTGCAGCTACTGCATCTGCCTCGTCAGCAATTTCGTCCGGAATAGGACCTCCGTCAGAACTGCGGCGTATACCTTCTGACCCATTCCCAGCAGTGCGCTCATTTTGACGATCGGCCTCCTCAAGGGCATCTTCATTGGAAATGGCGTTGCGGGCATTGGCCAACTCCTCTTCACTCATGTGACGCTCTTCGGGCGTTTGCTGTTCCGTAGGGGTAGGAACCATATCCAAATAGATGGTATTCTGTTCAGGAGGCGTAACTCCCACTACCAATTTGGTTGTCAGGAATATGATTCCAAAAATCAGATAAGCAATGATGACTACGCAAAGCCCTACTTTGTGCTCGTAGGTCCAAGTACCTAAATCGACCGGCCGAGGATCAAAAGGCAAGACGATCCGTTGCCGACGCGGGTCGCGCGTAGGATATGAGGCGTATTGACGTGGTTGTTCGCCGTATTCTGCCTCAGTCTCTGTAGGATTAGTCTGTGGTTCCGAGAGCATGGCTTTGCTATAAAAGAGTGACAAAATTACGATTTCTTTGAAAAAAATAATATCTTTGTCACTAAATTATTTACATACCATCATGTCGCAAAAACAACAGACATTGAATGGCCCTATATCCTTTCAAGGAAAGGGGCTGCATACCGGACTTAATGTAAAGATGACATTCCTCCCGGCTGAAGCGGGAAGTGGAATTCGGTTCCGTAGAACAGACATGGAAGGGGCTCCCGAAGTAGAGGCTCTGGCCGATTATGTGGTAGATACTTCGCGGGGTACGACCATTGAACGTAAAGGAGTTCGGGTCAGCACGATCGAACATGTGATGGCTGCCCTCTGGTCTTGTGGCGTAGATAACGCAATTGTTGAAGTGGATGCTCCCGAGACTCCGATTATGGATGGGTCGGCTCGCGAATTCGCCGAGGCAATTCAAACTGTCGGTCTCAAAGAGCAGGATGCCGATAGAGTCTATTATGATATTAATGAAAAGACCGTCTTTTCGATCGAGGATAATGGCGTTGAGATCGCTGCTTATCCTGATGATAAGTTCTCGGTCAATGTTAATATTGACTTCAATTCCAAAGTGTTGGGAAACCAATATGCGCGTTTGGACAATATCTCCAATTTCGCGACAGGCATTGCACCGTGCCGTACGTTCGTTTTCCTGCACGAGATTGAGCAGCTTTTGCAGCACAATCTGATCAAGGGCGGTGATTTGGACAATGCCATTGTGATTGTAGAGCGTGATATTGATCCAGAGGAGCTGGAGCATCTTTCGAAGCTGTGCAATAAAAAAGATGTGAAGGTAACTAAAGGTTATTTGAATAACCTGAAATTGCGCTTCCCGAACGAATGCGCCCGTCACAAATTGCTCGATATGTTGGGTGATTTGGCTCTGATAGGTGTGCGTATTCGCGGTAGCATTGTAGCCAACAAACCGGGTCATTTCGCTAATACCGAGTTCGCGAAACTTGTGCGTAAAAATATCAAACGCGATTCAGTACGTCCTACGTATCGTTATAACCCGAACGTCGCTCCGGAATATGATATTAATCAGATTCGCGCATTGTTGCCGCACCGTCCTCCATTCCTGTTGGTGGATAAGGTGTTGCATGTCGATTCAGAGCATGTGATCGGCATTAAAAATGTGACGATGAATGAGCCGTTCTTTGTGGGACACTTCCCTCAGGAGCCGGTGATGCCGGGTGTCTTGATTATCGAGGCTATGGCTCAATGCGGAGGTATTTTGGCTCTGCATGATGTGCCCGATCCTGAACACTATTCGACCTACTTTATGAAGATCGATGGTGTGAAATTCCGTGGTAAGGTTGTTCCGGGTGATACGCTGCAGTTTGAGTTGAGATTGGTTGAGCCGATTCGTCGTGGTATCGTTATGATGGAGGCGAAGGCTTTTGTTGGTGATCAGCTTAAAACTGAGGCTTTGATGATGGCTCAGGTGATCCGTAATAAAGCATAGCTTGAGCATTTGACCTGAATCGAGAACCTGATGTGCTGATTTTGACGTTATCCCAAGCCGTATATAAGATAAATGTCCAGAATTAGCCGAGAACTGAAACTTACACACACTTACTTACCAATAAAATTTTATCGTAAGCATGATTAGCAAGTTGGCATACGTTTCCGAAAAAGCGCAACTCGGAGCGAATGTAACCGTTGAACCTTTTGCCTATATTGCCGATGACGTGATTGTCGGAGATGGAAGTTGGATCGGTCCTGGAGCCGTATTGATGGATGGAGCACGTCTGGGGAAAAATTGTCAGGTGCACACCTCTGCTGTAGTAGCCTGCCTGCCTCAAGACCTGAAATTCCGTGGAGAATATACTACTGCTGAAGTGGGTGATAACACCATGATTCGTGAGTGTGTGACGGTCAGCCGTGGTACAGCAGCTCGTGGTAAAACGGTGGTAGGTAGTAATGTGTTGCTAATGGCTTATGTGCATATTGGTCACGATTGTGTTGTAGGTAACCACTGTATTTTGGCTAATCGCGTCTCATTGGCCGGTGAGGTAGAGCTCGATGATTGGGCTATTTTGGGCGGCCATTGTGCTGTGCATCAGTTCTCTCGTATCGGCGCGCACGTTATGGTTAGTGGGGGCTCTCTGATTAGTAAAGATATTCCTCCATTCTTGACCGCTGCTCACAATCCGCTTTCTTATGTCGGAATCAACTCGGTTGGTTTGCGTCGTCGGAATTTTACCAATGAGCAGATTAATCAGATTCAGGATATGTGCCGTATTCTGTTCCAGTCTGGGCACTCTTATTCACACGGATGTGAACTGGTTGAGCAGGAGATTCCCCAAAGTCCGGAGCGTGATATGATGTTGAATTTCATTCGTGCTTCGAAACGAGGAATTATCAAGCCATATAACGCGAACAAAAAACACGAAGAACTGGGATAAATCTTCTGGCAAGGGGGAATGATGGCTTGCATGAAGTCATGAAAGCCGCTGCCAAAGGGTAATTTGTGGATGATATTCTTTCACGAATTTTTCTAAAGAGTTTCGTAAAAGATAGATGTATAAAGCGACAATCAATTGATTGTCGCTTTTTTTTTTGTTTAATTAAGCGGATTGTTTCGACGTTTACAGTTGTATTTGTCCTTGTTATGAAGTAAAGGTATTTGTATAACGTTTGTTTATGTGATGTGGGAACCTTTTGATGCATCGGAATCTCCTATTTTTAGTTGACAGTATTCAAGCGGTGGGGAAATACCCCTAATCATATTTTCCGTATGTTGGCTGCTGATAGCTATATGACTTATATTTTGCATCCGTTTTTTGTCGTGTTGGGAACCTATTTGGCTCAGAAGTGGAATTTTAATCCATGGGAAGGGTTGATGTTTGTTTGTGCTACGGCTATTGTGGTTACGTTCTGTACAGCCCATCTGATTCGACAAATTTCATTGGTGCGTAAATGTGGATGGTGATTCGCTCCGTCGCTGATTAAGCCGAAAAAGTGTTGTGGTACGAGATGCCGGATCGCTTTGTAGGTGTTTGTTGATTGGGGTCGGGAAGATTCAATAACCAAAGAGAATATAGTTGAGAGAATTATCATTATATCAGAGCTTCAAAATGTTATAAAACAAAGAAAATGGAGTCAGTGTGTTGTTTTTCAGTGAAAAATAGTTATATTTGCATCGTATTCTATGCAATGGGATGGGGGACGGAAGTCCCCCGTTTTGTTAACTGTATGAAACGCAACTGATTATGATTGATGTAACTCGTGTGCGCGAAATCGCTGAAACCCAAATGGAGGGTACAGATCTTTTTGTGGTCGAAGTGCGGGTCTCCCCGGCTAACGAAATTGTTGTGACTGTTGATAGTGATACACAAGTGGGGATTGATCGTTGCGTAGAGTTGAGCCGTTCGATTGAGGGAGCACTCGATCGCGAACAGGAGGATTTCGAATTGACCGTAATGTCTGCCGGCATTGGTCAGCCCCTCAAAATGTTGCGCCAGTATCGCAAGCTGATTGGCCGTCCGGTCGAGGTGATTCTGAAAGATGGAGGCAAAATTGTCGGAAATTTAACCGATGCTTCGGAATCCTCTATTGCTGTAGAATATGAGGAACGAGTAGTTGTTGAAGGAAAAAAACGCAAACAGCTGGTGACGACTCGGCGTGAACTTTCGCTCGATGAGGTGAAATCGACCTGCGAATACCTCGATTTTAAGTAGAAAACAGATAAAATAATTCAGAATAAGATACAATTATGGACAACCTCAATCTGATAAGCACCTTTGCGGAGTTTAAGGAGCTTAAGAATATCGACAAGAGCACAATGATCGGTGTGTTGGAGGATGTGTTCCGCCACTTGTTGATCAAGACTTATGAGACTGATGAGAACTTCGATGTGATCATCAACCCCGAAAAGGGCGACCTTGAGATTTGGCGTAACCGTACCATCGTGGAAGATGGCCAGGTGGAGAACCCGAATCAGCAGATCGCACTGACCGATGCCCGCAAAATCGATCCTACCTATGAGGTGGGCGAAGAGGTGGCTGATGAGATCAAACTTTCTGATTTCGGTCGTCGTTCGGTATTGTCGCTGCGTCAGAACCTCGCTTCTCGTATCATGGAGCTCGAAAAGGCAAACCTCTATGAGAAGTACAAAGATAAAGTAGGAGAGATCATTACCGGAGAGGTTTATCAGGTTTGGAAAAAAGAGGTGTTGATCCTCGATGATGAGGATAACGAGTTGGTAATGCCCAAAGCCGAGCAGATCCCAAGCGACTTCTTCCGCAAGGGCGATACGGTCAAAGCGATTGTGGCTCGCGTGGAGATGCGCAACAACTCTCCGCTGATCGTTTTGTCACGCACAGCTCCTGAATTCTTGGAACGTCTCTTTGAAATGGAGGTGCCTGAAATTTACGATGGTCTGATTACCATTAAGAAGATTGTTCGTATCCCAGGCGAACGTGCCAAAGTAGCCGTAGAATCTTATGACGATCGTATCGATCCGGTTGGAGCGTGTGTCGGTATGAAGGGATCACGCATCTATTCGATTGTCAAAGAGCTGCGTAATGAAAATATTGATGTGGTGAACTATACATCGAATCCGCAGTTGATGATTCAGCGTGCGTTGAACCCGGCTAAAGTCTCATCTATCCAGATTAACGAGGAGACGAAGACCGCTGCTGTTTATCTGAAACCCAGCGAAGTGTCGTTGGCTATCGGTAAAGGCGGTTTGAATATTCGTCTGGCCAGCATGTTGACTGGTTACGACCTGGATGTCTATCGCGAAGTGGAAGAGGAGGATGTGGCACTGGATGAATTCTCGGATGAGATCGATCAGTGGATCATCGACCAACTCAAGAGTATCGGTTGCGATACCGCGAAGAGTGTGTTGGAACTCTCTGTAGATGAGTTGGCTAAACGAACCGATCTGGAGGTTGAGACCGTAGAAGAGGTGGTTCGTATTTTGAAAGCTGAGTTCGAATAGGAAGGTTTGCATGAAAAAATCATGCAGAATTGCCGGATTTGAATTAATTTTACAAAGATATTCGTTGCTTGGGCAAAATCGAGTGACGGAGTGCACTAAAGAACACTCTATGTTTCGACATAGAGGTGAAAGAGGTTTTTACTGGAGGATGCTTTTATATAGGGGCAATGAATCCGGTAGAGATTAATGAAAGAGTTTGACCGGAGTGTCGAGCTCATGTCCCGCAACGGAGGCCGGGAGGCGAACAACTTGCGGAATGTAAAACGCTGAAAAAACGATAAAAGATAGAGTATGCCGAATGTACGAAAACTGAGACTCCATCAGGTTGCAAGAGAGTTGAAAGTAGGACAGACCACGATTGTCGAATTTCTCGAGAAGAAGGGGATCAAGGTAGAGAATGCCCCCAGTACTTTGATCGAGCCGCATGTGTATGAAGTGCTTGAGAAGGAGTTTGGTGGAAGCAGGACGGAGAGTGTCAATATCCGAGAGAAGATCAACCAGAAGCTCGAGGCGGTTTCGCTCGGCAACCGCAAGGAGGGTCCCGCGGCAGAGGATGATACCGACTTCAAGAAAGAGGTGATCATCAAAAGTGGCGTAATCAGCGTAAAAGATGAGGTTCCGACCATTAATGCTCCCAAAATTTTGGGTAAGATTGATCTTTCGGGGAAAAAGCCTGTAGCAGCACCTGCTGAAGTGAAGAAACCTGAGCTTCCTTCGGAGAAGAGTGCACCTGCTGCTGACGTGGCGTCAACAGCTTCCTCTGCAACACTGGTTGCGGAGAAAAAAGTGGTTGCTGAATCTCAGCCTGCAGCGAAAAGTGAACCGGTGAAGGCAGAGCCTGCAAAAAGTGAAGCCAAAAAAGAGGAACCCAAAGTTAAGAATGAACCAGTTAAACTTGCTGCTCCCAAAGCAGAGGTTGCTGCTGTAAAACCGGCAACCAAGCAGATGGGCAAACCGGCTGGAGCGGGAAATGCTGCTCCTGCAACGGGGAATAAGGCTGCTTCAACGCCTGTAGTTACAACACGTATTGCAGATATTGCAGCTCAGACTCAGACTTATGATGAGCGTTTGGCTGCAGATCAGAGTAATCTGTTCCGTCCAAATGCAGAAGAGAATAAACTTTCGGGTCCGAAAGTGTTGGGTAAGATCGACGTCAACCTGCTTGAAAAGAAGAGTGAATTCGGTCGCCGTGAGAAACGCAAACGTATTACCAAGGATAAAGTGGATCTGAACAACCAGAAGCAGGTTCAGGGAGGGTCTCGCTCTGAAGGCCGTCCTGCCTCTGGTGGTGCGTCTGGTCGTCCTGCACGTGATAGCAATAACAACAATAATAACAACAACAATCGCAAGAAGGGACAAAAGGGAAATCCGAAACCTGCTCCTGTACATGTTGAGGTAAGCGACGAAGAGGTACAAAAGCAGATTAAGGATACTTTGGCTCGTTTGACCTCCAAAGGTCCCAAATTCAAAACAGCCAAGCACCGTCGTGATAAACGAGAAGCTGTTTCCGCTCGTATGCAGGAGGAGCAGGCTCGTGAAGAACGCGAAAAGAGCATCTTGAAAGTGACCGAATTCGTAACGGTTAGCGAATTGGCCACCATGATGGATGTGAGTGTGACCGATGTGATCACGGCGTGCATGAACTTAGGTTTAATGGTGTCGATCAATCAGCGTCTTGATGCAGAGGCGTTGGTGGTTGTGGCCGAGGAGTTTGGTTTCCAGATCGAATTTGTGACGGTGGATACTCAAGAGGCAATTAATACCGAAGAGGATAAACCTGAAGATTTGGTGCCACGCCCCCCGATTGTTACGGTCATGGGACACGTTGACCACGGTAAAACGTCGTTGCTGGATAATATCCGGAAAACCAATGTGATTGCCGGTGAGGCCGGTGGTATTACTCAGCACATTGGTGCATATAGTGTGAATTTGGATGGTCGTCGTATCACCTTCCTCGATACCCCGGGACACGAAGCATTTACCGCAATGCGTGCGCGTGGTGCACAGGTAACAGATGTGGCGATTATTATCGTCGCTGCGGATGACAATGTGATGCCGCAAACAGTTGAGGCTATTAACCACGCTTCTGCTGCGCAGGTTCCTATTGTATTTGCAATCAATAAAATAGATAAACCAGCTGCCAATCCGGATCGTATCAAAGAGGAGTTGGCTGCCATGAACTATTTGGTGGAAGATTGGGGCGGTAAATATCAATGCCAGGAGATCTCTGCCAAACAGGGTATTAATCTAGACAAATTGCTCGAGAAGGTGTTGCTGGAGGCCGAAATGCTCGATCTGAAAGCAAATCCGAATCGTGAAGCTCAAGGCGTTGTCATTGAGTCTACCCTCGATAAAGGTCGTGGATACGTTGCCACGGTTTTGGTTCAGAATGGAACCTTGCATGTGGGTGACATCATGCTTTCGGGTGTCTATTCCGGTCGTGTAAAGGCTATGTTCAATGAACGTGGAACCCGAATTACGGAGGCGCCCCCCTCGACACCGGTTTTGGTATTGGGATTGAACGGTGCACCGCAAGCTGGTGATACATTCAATGTGATGGCCGATGAACGTTCAGCCCGTGATATCGCCAACAAACGAGAACAATTGCAGCGTATGCAGGGTCTGCGGACTCAGAAACATATTACATTGGATGAGATTGGTCGTCGTATCGCTATCGGAAACTTCAAAGAGTTGAATATCATTATTAAAGGCGATGTGGACGGTTCAATCGAAGCTTTGGCCGATGCTTTGATCAAACTCAGCAAAGAGGAGGTTCAGGTAAATGTCATTCACAAGGCTGTCGGTCCTATTTCGGAGTCGGATGTGCTTTTGGCTGCTGCTTCGAATGCGGTGATTGTCGGTTTCCAGGTTCGTCCGTCTGCTTCGGCACGTCGTTTGGCCGAAAAAGAGGAGATCGAGATTCGACTCTACTCGATTATTTACGATGCAATCAACGATATCAAAGATGCAATCGAAGGTATGTTGGCACCGGAAATGAAAGAGGAGATTGTCTGCTCAGTCGAAGTGCTCGAAACTTTCAAAATCTCGAAAGTCGGAACCGTTGCAGGTTGTATTGTGCGTGAAGGCAAAATCACGCGTAATACATCGGTGCGTGTGATCCGGGACGGTATCGTAGTCTACACTGGTAAGTTGGGATCGCTCAAACGCTTCAAAGATGATGTTAAAGAGGTCACAACGAATATGGAGTGCGGTCTGAACATCGAAAACTATAATGATATTAAAGTGGGCGATATTGTAGAGGGATACGAACAGGTTGAGATTCGCAGATAATCTTTCCTGAATATCCCTGACATAGCCTTATATCGTCACTCTATATACAATAAAAGCTCTCCATCCGGAGAGCTTTTATTGTTTGTTGTTTCCAGTAATGTGGAAAAAAGAAACTGGAAATGTTATGTGTATCGGGATTTGAAGATGGCTAACTTTTCTTCTAATCCAATTTTTGTTTAAAGGGTTAGCCTTGTTTCTGAGCCAAGAAGTCGTCAATGCGGGATACTGGAGCAATATCCATCGGAGCAAACTCTCCACGTTGGTATTTGTAATATCCGGTGATGGCAATCATTGCCGCATTGTCGGTAGTAAATTTGAACTCAGGAATATAAGTTTTCCATTTACGCTTACGACCCTCCTTTAAAATGGCATTGCGCAGGCCTGAATTGGCGGATACTCCACCAGCAATCGCAATCTGATCGATATCGTACTGCTTGGCTGCTTTGACGAGTTTGTTGAGCAGAATGTCGATGATGGTGCTTTGGAGTGAGGCACAGAGATCAGCTTTGTTTTGCTCGATAAAATCCGGGTTTTCGTGTACTTGATCGCGCAAGAAATAGAGGAAAGAGGTCTTCAATCCACTGAAACTGTAATCGAAACCATCCACAGAGGGTTTGGCAAACCGAAATTTCTGCGGATCTCCCTGTTGTGCCAATTTGTCGATCACAGGACCTCCCGGGTAAGGAAGTCCCATCACTTTTGCACACTTGTCGAAGGCTTCACCGGCTGCATCATCGATGGTGGTTCCAATGATCTCCATCTCAGCGTAGTCTTTGACCAGTACAATTTGTGAGTGTCCTCCCGAGACAAGCAGACAGAGGAAAGGAAATTCCGGATGGGGAATATCTCGGTCAGGCATATCGATGAAATGTGAAAAGATATGCCCTTGCAGGTGATTCACCTCCATCATCGGAATGTCGTGAGAGAGTGCAAGTCCCTTGGCAAAAGAGACGCCGACCAGCAGCGAGCCCAGCAGTCCCGGACCGCGAGTGAAGGCAATCCCGTCGATTTCGGAGGCTGAAACCCCAGCCTCTTTGAGTGCCGTATCCACTACGGGAATAATATTTTGTTGGTGAGCACGCGAAGCCAACTCAGGAATTACGCCGCCGTATTTGCGGTGCACCTCCTGCGAGGCGATCACGTTCGACAGGAGCGTGGTGTTGCGGATGACGGCCGCCGACGTGTCGTCGCACGACGATTCGATACCCAGGATCGTAATATCCATGCGGGAAATTTATTTATTGGCTATTTTTTAGTAAACTTGTGCATCCGTTCGCGCGCTGCGGGCGGCATCGGGAGTGCATGGGCAAAGTTATAAAAATATTGTTATCCTTCCTATCGGCGACCCTCCTCGCGCTGATCATTTTGCCCATCGCCTGCTCGCTGTTGCTGAACCTTCCTTCGGTGCAGGATTATGCGGGCCGCAAGCTGACCGGATGGCTCAGCGGGAAATTGCAGACCGAAGTGCATGTCGACAAACTGCGGCTGCGGCTTTTCAACCGTGTGACGCTCGACGGGCTGTATGTCGAAGATTACCATCAGGATACGATGTTTTATGCCCGGCGTATCGTGGTGCCGTTGCAGAGCCTCAACCCCTTTACGGGCCGTGTCGCGCTGGGGCGTGTCGAGCTCGAGCAGCCGAAGTTCTACCTGATGCAGGACAGTACGGGGCGCACGAACCTCAAACAAATTCTGCTGAAGCTCAAGCGCGAGCGCAAAAAGGAGAAAAAAACGTTCCGGCTGACGGCTGCGGGTGTTGCGATCAGCGACATGGCTTTCAAGCACCTGAAGCTCGAGCGGCGTGACCGCGATTACGGGGTGAATTTTACCGACCTCGATGTACGCCGGTTCAACCTGCGCGTACACGACGTTTCGGTTGTGAACGACAGCGTGAACCTGGAGATCGAACACATTTCGCTCGAAGAGCGCAGCGGGTTGGTGATTGATGCCCTGTCGACACGCAATTTCAAAATTTCCGGTTCCGGGATGCGTTTCGAACGGTTGGCCCTGCGAACTCCCGACTCGCGCGTGGGCATGAACCACCTCTATTTCCGGACCGGTACGTGGAAAGGCTACAACGATTTCCTGGAGAAGGTGGATATTTCGTCGGAGATCGTCGATTCGCGCGTTAGTTTCCGGACGATCGCTTTTTTCGCCCCGACGCTGCGCAACTGGCAGACCGT
>ERZ857882.4490-NODE-4490-length-11927-cov-3.883255_pt1 | contig 11927 bp, 11 predicted proteins | sample MGYA00519697_ERZ857882 | MGnify/ENA primary metagenome ERZ857882 (study PRJEB31778, sample SAMEA3449373) | human gut metagenome | biome: human gut; feature: human-associated habitat; material: faeces | place: United Kingdom | collected 2010/2012 ... | reverse complement strand
AAACCATGTCTCTTTTTATCTTCTTTTCAATTTGCGAAACTTATTCTACCTTATCCGGAAAGATGGCGGGAAACAACGAAAATGCAGCAGGTCGTCCGCTAAAACGGTATGAGTGGTCGAATGAAATGTGTTACAGAACAAAAAAATCTAAGAAGAATACAAAAGGGCGCATCGTCGATTCACTCAGCTGTGATTTATAAAATCTTCGATAATATCGATTATGTGTCCCGTACTTGTAAACGCCTTTAGGGGGGCGCTGCCCATGGCTTCCTCTATCGCTTTCTTCAACTCACTCATCTCTACAACTTTGTAGACATACCCGTTTTCATACAAAAAGTCAACAATTTGAAATTGATGATCGTCTGCATGCTCGCCATACTTCGCGCGCCTTGGTACCGCAATTACTTTTTTTCCTTTTTTTAGCGCTTTGACTATCGCTCCGGTTCCGCCATGGGAAATTACCAAGGAAGCCTCGTCCAGTTTTTTTTCATAAACCTCTTGCGTGATAAAACGTTCCCAATAGTAGGATTGGGGGACATAATGCGAGGAACCTATCTGTGCAAAAATATCTTCTCCAATTTCCTCGGAACTTTTTAACTGATCCAATTCTTTTAATAGTCTGTCGAACGGATATTGTTGACTTCCCAAACAAACAAAGATCAATAGATGCACCCCCCATAAACAGCATCAGGATACACTTCCTTCAGCGATTCCCACTGTATGATAAACAGATCAGCTAATTTATTTTTGTAAATAAACCATCCGGATTTTGTTGGATCTGTCCGTTTTGCAAATGATTCTATATAGATAAATTTTCTATGGAAAAATTTGCACAAATAGGCAATCGGGAGTGCAACTATAGTCCCTGTAGTAATGACCACATCCGGATTTTCTTTTACAAATATGTACAGTTCTTGTATGCACATAAGCATCATTTTGAGAACGACATACTTATCTCTATGTCCCGTTTGTATAATATAATGATCTGCTTCATCTTTCACCTTTGTTTTTTCCGTCACCAGACAACAATTATATTTTTTGTTTAGTGGCTCCAAACACTTTAATTGTTCCAAGTGCCCTCCCGAAGAGGAGATCAATAAAACTTTTTTCATGCGCTTAAATCCCCTCCTGGCCATACGTACAATTCACATCGCCCGACGCCGCTGGCGCGGTACCAGCACCAGAGTTTTTCCTAAAACAGCACAAGTCCATACTGCTCCCTGCTGCTTCGTGTTCTCCTGATTCGCTTGTTCCCGTTGCTGATACTCCTCGTTTCAATGATGATGCGCTCCAGCATACCCATATGGCCCAGCACATTCAGAACACACCTTTGCAGGAACCCCCATCTTGGGCCCGCTCGTAGACCACCTTATCCTATCCACCCTGCAAATTCAGATATAGCGTGTATTGAGGTGATTTTGCAGTGCAAGCCTTCCCAAATAGGTCAACTTTTCCCTGCTGTGTGGTGGCGCCCAATTTTTGTATAAAATAGTATCACAAATAATGGGTGATTGCAAGGGACGTCAGGCTTTGCAAAGCGCAGCCCCTTCGCCTTCAATATTTTCTGCACTCACAAACGCCGTTGCAGAGACTTCGGCTGTATGCCACAACCAATTCCAATAACCACAGCAAGCCCCAAAAGACCTAATATCATCCAGCCAATTTCCGCCATCCTCGCTCTTTTATCCATTCATAAAATAATAGATGCTTGCCAAAAGAAAAAGCCGGCAAAGCATTGCAGCGAACTGCTTTGCCGGCTTTACTGGTCCGCTCCCATTCGATCGTAGCGGGAGTTACTGGTGATGTTGCAGGCGACGTGACGTGCAGGACCTCAGCGATGGGGCGTTCGCCGATACGGCGCAGCAGCAAATATGGCAGCTACGGCCCACTCTATGGTCCTGTATTCACCTTGGTATGGATCTTTTCCCAACAATAGCTTCAATAGGTTATTTTCCCTTTTCCATTTCTTCCAATATAACCAAGTTTCCAGTTTGTATCGATACAAAAGGAAACGCCTTCCAACACGGTATCGATACTTCCCTCATAGGCAAATGATAGATTTGGAATGCGTATTTGCGCCATTTTTTCGTCCCCCATGGCGAATCGCAGTGTCAGCTGATCGTGGAAATTCCGCCTATCGCACGACCTGTCCACCCGTGATTCATTCTTTGTTTTGCAGGTTCGCCGCCCTGGTTGAGTTTTCCGTATAATACTGCGCCTGCGCGGTCCAGAGCTGGCGATACTTGCCGGCCTCATCCGCAACCAGTTCATCGTGGGACCCTCTTTGGACAATTTTGCCTGCATGGAATACGGCGATCTCGTCGCAGAACTTGCACGAGGACAGACGATGGGAGATATAGATTGCCGTCTTGTCGCCCACAATCTCGTCGAATTTACCATATATCTCCGCTTCTGCAATCGGGTCGAGCGCCGCGGTCGGCTCGTCAAGAATGATGTAGGGAGCATCCTTGTAGAGCGCGCGCGCAATGGCGATCTTCTGCGCTTCGCCGCCCGAAATGTCAACGCCATCCTCGGACAGGACCTTATAAAGCATCGTATCCAATCCCTTTTCCATCGTTGCAAGGCGTTCGCCAAAGCCCGCGTCAATCAGCGCCTTGCGCGCCCGATCCCGGTCGTACGCCATGCTGCCCGCCACGTTGGCGCCCAGGGGTTGGGCGATCAGCTGGAAGTCCTGAAATACGACGGAGAAAAGATGCATGTAGTCGGCATACCGGTACTTGCGGATATCCACATCGTTTAAGAGGATCTGCCCCTCCTGCGGGTCGTACAACCGGCACAAAAGCTTGATAAAAGTGGTCTTGCCGCTGCCGTTTTCCCCCACGATCGCCAGCCGGGAGCCAACATGGAATTTCAGATTCACATGGCGCAGCGCCCAGTTGTCGGAGCCGGGATACTTGAAGGAAACATCCCGGAACTCTATTTCATACCGGCGGTCGGATCGCTTTTGCGGGCTGAGGCTTCCCTGAGACATGGCGCTCGGAATATCAAGAAACGCAAAGGTCTTATCCAAATATTCTGCGTTCGTCTCCAGGGCGCCCATCAAGCCGACCAGCGCAAATATGTTTGATACCATTGCCGTAGCTGCGCCGACATACTGCGTGACGCTGCCCACGTCAAAAGCGCCGCCCCATGCTTTCAGGCAGGCAAACACATAGATCGAGCCGGTGATCAGGGTCGTAATGCACACGCCAAGGCTTGCATAGACGCCCATTTTCCCGCGGGCCAGCTTTCCAAACGGCCCGTTTGCCCCAAATGCGGAATTCTTTTCCCAATAGGCGTCCACAAGGTTCTGCTGTTCGTACATCCGAATATCGACGCTGCGCCCCCGATTTAGGCCGATAAAACCAAAGTGATCGAACAGCCGGTTACCCAGCGTCGCCTCCTCCGCGCCGCTGCTCCAGCACTTTGTCGATGCGGCGCTGAGCTTTCCCGCAAGGATGCTGACCGCAACCATCAGAGCTGCCAGAATCAAAATGAAAACCGGGTGGTTTAGCATGACAAGCCGCCCCGCCGTATCGGGGACGGGAGAGGTAAACAGGCTTGCGGTCAATGCGATGCCGCTGAAGATGCCGATGACGCCGCTCATAAAATCCCCGTATACACGCTGCACCCGCATCAGCCCCCAACTTGACCAGTTCTCGTTTTGCCTGATCTGCGCACGGAGATCATGGTTTTCCTGTTTGTCCAGTTCTGCAAAATCAAGAGCAAACATCTTGCGGATGAACAGGATCTCCTTTCTGCCCCACAGGTCGGTCAGCAAGGTGTTGTACCGGCGCCGAAGAACGGTGCCCAACAGGGATACGACCCCAACGCACAGCACGCCCGCGACGACCCATTTCCAAAGCACGTCCGCCCGGCGCAGCACGGCAAGCTCCTTCAGTATTTGCGCCGAGAAGAAAACGGTGACATAGGGGGCGATGGAGCTGAAGAGGCAGTACAGCGTCAAGAGCGGAAAAAACTTTGGCGACACCCGATGGAGTTCCCTGACGCCGCGCATCTGCACGGAAACGGCATGACGCATCTTTTCCTTGCTTTTCATGTTCAGAACTCCTTTCCCTCCTGATAATACCGGCTTTGCAGCGTGAAGAGATTGGCGTATTCGCCGCCCAATGCCAAAAGGCCGTCATGGGTTCCTTCCTCCCGAATCCTGCCGCCGGCAATCAGGATAATCCTGTCGCAGAACCTGGTGGAGGCGAGACGGTGTGAAATAAACAGGGAGGTTCTTCCCTTTGTCATTTCGCTGTATTTCATGTAGATATCGTTTTCGGCAATGGGGTCAAGGGCCGCTGTCGGTTCGTCCAGCAGCAGGATTGGGCCATCCTTATACAGGGCTCTGGCCAGCATCAGACGCTGGATTTCCCCACCGGAGAACAGCGTGCCGTCCAGATAGACCTCGCGGCCAACATGCGTATCAAGCCCGTTTGGCAGCTTCTCGATCACGGAGGTCAGGCCCGCTTTATCCACGTAATCCGCAATGCGTTCATAGTCGATGCCTGCCGCCGTCTGCGCAATCTCCTCCGCCACGGTGACGTCCAGAATGGAAAACTCCTGAAACACGGCGCTGAACAGGGCGTAATAGCTTCTGCGGTTGTACCTGCGAATGTCCTTCCCGTTCAGCAGAACCGCTCCCTTTGTGGGGTCCAAAAGGCCGCACAGAAGCTTTACGAGCGTTGTTTTGCCGGCTCCGTTCAGCCCGACGATCGCCAGCTTCTCCCCCGGATGAACGGTCAGATCCACATCGTGAAGCGCATCCGTCTCCGCGCCGGGATAGCGGAAGGAAACACCCTCCAATTTCAGCTCATAGCGATCCATCGCGGGGATATCCTCGCCATCCTCAAGCCGGAACGGTTCCGGATAGTCCAAAAACTCACGAACTAGGGAGATATCCAGACTCTCCTTGCGCAATGCGCTCATTTCCCGCAGGATGCCCATGACCCAGTTCGTAAACGTAGTGACCGCTGCGAAGTACAGCAAAAATTCAGGAACGCTCAATCCCTCGTGCAGGGCCATATTGATGAGCACCACATAGGCGATGCCATTGCGGGCGGCGGTCAGCGCCACCTCCGCAAAATCCGCCAGCACCTCCACCCGCTCGCAGCGGAGACTGAACGCAAGATACAGATTCTGAATCTGATCATAGAGCTCGTTCAGCCAGTTCTGCAAACCAAAAATGCGGATGTCCTTTGCCAGCTCTATGGATTCCGATTTTGAACGGAGATAGGACGCCTTCTGAAAGTATGTCTCCTCCTCATCCCTGCGGGCATACCGCCAGTTGGTAGCGTATCGCGACACATAAAAACCGGCGACGCACGTGGCGATGACCACAAGCAGAAGCAGTCCGTTAATGCGGGACAGAATGCCCAGATAGATCGCAAGCCCGCCGATATTGGTAAGCAGCCTTGTCAGCGTTTCCCAGACATGCTCCGTCGCCTGGGAATTGCCTTCGCAGGCGGTGTGCGCCTTTTCGCGCAGCTTCACGAAATGTTCATCCAGGGTATTGGGATAGGAGGTGGTGTTGCTCTTTTTGGCAATCATTCCAATGATCGCGCTGCGCACATCTATCCGTGGGAACAGGGTGTTTTTACTTACATACTGCTTGACCCCCTGGACAAGGAAAAGCGCGGCGGTAAATGCGCCGATGGTTGTAAGCAGCTCCCACAGGGGGACGCTCCGCTCCACGCGGGAGAGCACCTCGGGCGCAATGTACAGCTGGATCAAATTGAACATGACTTCCAGAGAGGCGGTTAATATGCAGCACAGAAGGACGCGCTTGCCATGTTTCCAGGCAAGTTTTATCATCCAATGTATATTTTGAAGGACGTTGTATTTTGATCTCGTCTCTGTTTTCATCCTGCCCCCCTCCATGGAGGATATTATACCATAATAAGGGCGACTCTGGGAAAGTCGAGGATGAATCGTCTTTTTCAGGGGATGAATTGCAAATCTCCGAGCCGCGGAAACAAAATCTCAGCAGGAAATGCCCCATCCTCCCTGTTGCGGCTAATATTTTCACGAGACGCTCCACAATAGCGTCGATGCGAACCAGGCCGAAGCCGTGCCCCTCGCCCTTGGTGCCGCGGAATGTCTTTCACTCTTTTTTCAACTTTTTCTAGCGGTAAAGTTGGGAAAAAAGATGGATAGATGCATATTCTTCATATCCGTTATTCCCATTCGATCGTGGCGGGATTTTCTGGTGATGTTGCAGACGACGCGATTGACGTGCGGGGCCTCGGCGATGATGCGTTCGCTGATGCGGCGGAGGATCGGATAGGGAATCTCCGCCCGCTCGGCCATCATGATTCCGGAAAAATACGGCACGGGCAACGCCTGCGCGAGGGTATCGCCGAAGAGACGCTCGTCGTCGCGGTGGAGGGCGTGCGCGGCAAGAACATCACGCGTTCCTGCTCGCACGCATCAGGGATCTGACGAGTAGCTCCTCGTTAGAAGCCAACGTACGTACGCCTGGCGTTCAAAACTCGTAGAGGGCGGTCCGGATCGCCAAGGCGCTCTGCGCGCTCGAGGCCTGAGTTCCATGTCGCCCAAACGACAGCCATACGGTGGCGGGCATTGCCGGCCGCCGTATGCGTTTGTTCGCTATCCACCATATCGGCGCCAGCGCCAGCCCCACCAGCGCGCTCCCCTATTTGAGCAGCAACAGGTTCGTATCCGTGGCAATGCGCTCGAGCGAGTAACAGAACAGCAGTTCCGTGGCCCCGTGCGCGGCGCATAGTTCGGACACGCTGCCGCGATAGTACCGCGGGTCCACCATGACGAGCTTGCGGTACGAGGGTGTCAGCAGCGGCACGAGACTGTTGGCGAACGAGTCCTTCACGAGCAGCAGCACGTCGTCCCCCTGCGCGTCGAGGTTCTCGATCACCGTGACCGGGTGATTGCCGTCAACAAAGACCGGGTACCAGTCGTAGCTCGATAGGTGCTCCCAAAACAGGAGCGAGTCGAACGTCCCCTCCCGGTCGGAGAAGGTGACGCGCACGCGGCACATGGGCTCAAACAGCGTCATGCGCTCCCCCGGCGTCAGCCACAGCGCCGAGCGCGACCGTGTGGAGCCCACATACCCGTCGACCGTGTGGGCGTAAAACGCGTCGCGCGGCAGCGCCGTCCTGTCCAAACAGGCGGCATAGTCGCAATACGCCGCATAGACACCGTCGGCGTTCCAATGGTGGTCCGTACGGTAGAACCAAGTCTGTCCATTCGTCACAAAATCGTCGAGCGGCACCAGCTCCACGCCCGCAAAATCGTCGATGCACTGCAACAGCTCGTCGTCCTTGTAGAGTGCCGCGAGCACGGACGGCAGGCTGTCCCGGCGCACGTAGCCGGTCGACGGCGGCACGAGCAGTCGCGCAGGCAGCCCGACCGTCTCCCCGAGCGCCGCGATGCGGCCAAGGCGACGCTCCAGCTCCTCCGGCTCCGCCTGCAGCGGGGCCTCGACCAGATAGCCCTCCTGGTCCCGATAGACGTCCGTCGCCACCTGTCGCCCCGTCCACAGCTGTTCATAGGCGTAGATCCCAACCAGCGCCTCGCGCAGCACCATCTGGTCGGCCAAATACGTCTCCACCTCGTTGTCGAAGTCCCATTCGTCGAGCGCGCCCATCGACAGGGCCGGGGCCTGCGCGAGGTTGCGCCGCTCGGCCGCCGAAAACGTTCGGTCCGGCGTCAGCAGCCACCAGAGCGGCACCGCCGCAATCGCCGCCGCAAACAGGACAACCAGTATGAGGTTTGCCGTGACTTTCCGTTTCATATGCGCACCTCAAAAGCGGAAGTAGATGAAGGGATTGTAGCTCTGCGACGCCAGCGCAGCCGCGCACAACACGAACAGCGCCACCGGCACAGCCACGGAGAGCGCGCCAAACCAACGCCGCCCCTCCAGACGCGCCGCCGCGCGCGCGCCGAGCGGCATGGATGCCAGCGCGCACACGCACAGCCAGGGCGCGAATCCTGCCGTCCAGGCCAGCGCCTCCGCCGAAATGAGCCCAGCCGCTCCGGGCACGAACAGCGAGCGCAAGAACGTCCCCATCTGCGCAAAATCCGTAAAGGCAAAGATGCCCCAGCCCAATGCGACGCAAAACAGCGCGTACAGCCGCCGCACCACTACAGGCGTCCGCTCGAATGCCCGCAGCAGAAACAGCTTTTCTGCGGTGAGCAGGACGCCAAAGTACAATCCCCACAGCACAAAATTCCAGCTTGCGCCATGCCAGAGCCCCGTCAGCAGCCAGACGAGAAAGATGTTGCGAATCTGCCGCAATAGCCCCTTGCGGTTGCCCCCGAGCGGGATGTAGACGTATTCCCGGAACCACGTGGAAAGCGAGATGTGCCAGCGCCGCCAGAAGTCCGTGATGCTGGCGGCCAGGTACGGATAGCGGAAATTCCGCACAAACGCGAACCCGAGCATCTCGCCCAGGCCGCACGCCATGTCGGAATAGCCGGAAAAGTCAAAATAGATCTGGAACGCATAGGCGAGCACCCCCGCCCAGGAGCCCAGTATTCCGTTCTGCTCCGGCGCGGCCGACAACGTGGTCCAGAGCGTGCCCACGGCATTGGCCAGCAGCAGCTTTTTGGACAGTCCGACGATAAACTGGCGGATGCCCTTGGCAAACCGGTCGACCGATAGTCGCTGCTCGTCCAGTTGCGCCTCGATGTCCACATATCGCACGATCGGCCCCGCAATCAGCTGCGGGAACATGGTCACATACGCGCCAAAGCGCACGAGGTTGCGCTGCGTGGACGCAACGCCGCGATAGACGTCCACGATGTAGGACAGGATCTGGAACGTGAAAAACGAAATGCCGATCGGCAGGCGGATGTCCAGGGCCGCCGCCCCCGCGAGCGACGGCAAGAGCGCGGCGGCCGTGTCGAGCAGAAACGAGGCGTATTTGAACACGCCCAGCATGCACAAATCCAGCGCCACGGCCAGCACCAGCAGCAGCTTTTTGCGGCGCGGGAATCGGGCCATGAGCAGGCCAATCACCCAGTTGACGAGGATGGCGCCCATCATCAGCAGCACATAGACAGGCTCCCCCCACGCATAGAACACCAGGCTGGCCAGCAATAGAAAAGCAAGCCGCCACCGTCGGGGCAACACGTAATACCCCAGCAAGGTGGCGGGCAAAAAAGCAAATAAGAACGTGAGCGAGGAGAAGACCATATCAGAACGTAAAGCCGCGATACACGTCCAGCAGCGCATCCGCCTCCGGCGAGATGATCATGAGCACCACGCCGTCGTCGCGCCGCAGCACCGCCTGTCTGACCAGCGTCTCCGCATCGGCATCGTAGCCCGCAAACTGCGCGGCGCGGTCCTCCAGATAGCCTGCCAGCCGCGTCTCGAACTCTGCTGCCTGCGCCTCGTCCGTCTGGACGATCAGCAGCTCATTGGTATATCCTACGGCATCGATATAATACACGATGCTTTCGCAGGCAGCCGGGTCGATGCCATAGTAATTGAGCAGGTCCGCATCCGAATAGGGCACCATGTCGTCGAGCGCGCCGGTCTGCAAAAAGGCCGTCGCGAGCGCGGCCGCATATGTCTGCTCCGCCTCGCCCTCGCCTGCCGGCGGCACCGCATTCGCGGTCGGCTCCGTGTCCGCGGGCAACTCCGGTTCGACCGTCGGCTCCTGCGCCTCAGCCTGCTCCAGCAACGGCGCCTGCATCTCCATGCGCTCGTCCAGATGCACCTGCGGCGCCCCCGCCGCGCTACAGCCCGCCAGGCCCAGGCACAGCGCCAAAGCCAGCGCCGCCCATACGCCAGAAAACCGTTTCATATGTCCCTATCCCCCTCCGTCTGACCGCAAAGCCGCCATGCAATATGTACTATCATACCACGCCGCGCACGTCCCTTCAAGCCGCAGGCGTTGCGTCCGCCATATCGTCGGTCGGTTCCGGCGGATACGCGCCGGACAGCGCATACTGCTCCGCTGCAAACTGCCGCAGCGCGCGGATCCAGACGGCGTTGGCAGCCGGGGTGAGATGGAACATGCCGTCGCCGGTCATGTCGTCCGCCAGGTACCCCTCTGCGTCCATGAGCAGTTCCGCAAAGCTCAAAAACTGCACGCCCTTTTCCTCGCACAGATGTTCGAGCAACACGTTAAAGCCATTCCATTCCTCAATGGTAATCCGTCTCTCCTGGCAGAACCGTTTCGTGACCGGCGTAACCGACTGAATGACAATCTCAATTCCCTCGCACTTTTCTTGGATGGCATCGATCAGCGTGTCGAAATATGCGAGCGTCGCATCCGGATATTTGCCGGCATAATCGTTCACGCCAAGCATGATAAACACCCGCCCAGCCCCCATTTTGAGCAAGCCCTCCGTCACCGAGACCGCATTCCCGCGATATTGGAGCAGGGTCCGCGAGTCGCTGGACGCCATACGCACGCTCATGGACACCGCCGCGAGGAACTGCGCATTTCCCATGAAATCCTGGTCGTCCCGCTGCAGGGCAATGCAGTAGTTTCGAAGCGACTCGGTAATGGAATCCCCCACGAACACCGCGTCGTCAAAATATGCGTCAAACCGCCCGGAGTCCAGCATCTCGTCCGTCACCGGCTCCAGCGTCGGAGACGGCGTCGGCGTCGGGGCTGGCGTCGGCGTCGGTTCCGTCGTGGGCTCTGGCGTTTGCGTGACAGCCGCCGTCTGCTGCGCGGCGGTCGCCGTCGCCGTCTGCTGCGCCTCCGGCAGTTGCGCCGTCGCCTCTGCTGCGCAACCGACACACGGCAACACTAGCACACACCATCCGCACACGCACACTTTCCAAGCAAGCCGCTTCCCCATGGTCGGTCGATTTCTCCCTCAAAACCCCAGTATTTGCGTGTCATCCACACACTTTGTTCTATTATGACAGATTGGCCGCCGCATTGCAACCTCCGAGCGCGACGGGGCGCGGCTGGGACAGGGGCACAAAAGGCACGGTGCGGCGTGAACGCAGCGCTAGCGGGAAGCGGCGGCAGGCGGTTAGTGGCGGGGACGTGGCATCGGCTGAGAGCGGTGCCGGCGGGGAGCGACGGCAGGCAGAGCCCCACCCGGGCGCGGTATCGGCATACCGGGCCGCCCCGGAGGGCAGCAGGACAGCATTCACAAGGTCGGCAGTTCGGCCCCGCTGGTCTCCGGCAAAAAGACTGCGATTTTAGGAGCATTTGCACGTCCTGGAAACGCCTTGACCCGGGAAACCATCTGTCATCGCGTGGCGACCGCCTACTATGACAAGCGGCAGCTAGGGCTATCGCCCTATTGTTCGTTTCCACCCCCAAGGAGCCAGATGGGAAAATTCCCCCGCCCTAAAACCATGGACATCAAAAATAGACAAATTCCCTCGCGGTATGCAGGGCATATCGAAGATTTAGCCGCCTGCTTCAGGAGAAAATCGGGAAGATGCCCCTTCAGGATGCGCTTTCATCTGTATCCACGACCAAAATCAAATGATCCACATTGTTCGATACAACCGAAATGCCTGCTCCTGCGTCACTTATGCAATTTATAGAGAATTTCTTTATATTTATTCATCTGTTTGCAAAATTGGCCAGCCATTATGAATTGTAGTTGCATACGAAATGCGGTGTAATATTCGACAACTTTGATGACTTGTGCAAATATATCCGCGAACAGATAAGCGCACAGAACTTTTCCAACGGGTTCAAGATCAGGGTGGCAGGCGGCGAAAGTCTGGCGGAATGCCGATGTGCGGAAGGATGCGGCCGCCGCCCGGCCGCACGAGATGCTCCGTTCCTGACGCCAGGTCACCGCCATGCTGGAGGCAGGCTGGATTGCCAAAGAGGATTACGACAAATGGCGCTACCGCTATCCAGAGTTTGATCAGTCACAAAAGATTGCCGAGGTTATATCGCGGTAGTGTCAATAGTTTTGCGCAAATTGGTTTGCAGACCCTGGTATGAGTGAAG
>ERZ857882.4489-NODE-4489-length-11933-cov-20.239939_pt1 | contig 11933 bp, 12 predicted proteins | sample MGYA00519697_ERZ857882 | MGnify/ENA primary metagenome ERZ857882 (study PRJEB31778, sample SAMEA3449373) | human gut metagenome | biome: human gut; feature: human-associated habitat; material: faeces | place: United Kingdom | collected 2010/2012 ... | reverse complement strand
CTGGAACTGCCAACAGAAAATTCTGTGTATTCGCAAGAAAATAGGAATCGTGCGGAGAACTACGCCCACCTGACCTCAGAAAACGGCAAATGAGCCGTTTTGACAAGCGGCCGTCCGGCGTTTCAGCAGCACGTAAAGCACGCCGAGGGTAGTAATACCCCCCTGCCTCGCACATTCAGAAAGTACTGCGCACAGAGTGAAAAAACAGCAACATCACCAAGTTGCAAACAGATCACGCAGCCCAGCGGGGCCGCGACGCCTCGGAACAGCGACACGCATAAGCGCATCGCTGTCCCGAAGGCTCTTTGCGTTCTTTGGGAGCACACCCGGCCAAGACCCAAAAACGGCAAAGTTTGCCGCTCTACCCCCTGGCCACGCAGGGTTTCCGAAACGTGCGGAACGGTCCGAGGGTAGTGATACCACCCCCGTCCGAAGCGCCCCTGTTTCGGCGTGTGGCCCGCTGTGTGCGATCCTGTTGGCGAAGGTGAGTGTGTACCCGCTTTTGCTCGTGAAAGCAAACGTGGGCCGTTTGTGCGAGAAGTTGAAAAATGCGCTAAAAAGCGGTTTGGGACAGCGTTGTAACAGTAACTTTTTGGCGATATTCGTGGAAGTGATTTTGTGGTTTTTTGACAGGTTGAGGAAGGCTCCGGCGCTTTTGGCACCGGAGCCTTCCTTGAGTCTTACTTTGCAAGTACAACGGAAATTTTGATCTCCTTTTCCGCCTCGCTCAGGTCGAACGCGCCGCCGTCCGCGACGCTCACACGCAGCTCATACAGTGTGCCGTCGGCCAGGGTATCCACGCCAGTCCCGGCTTCATCCGTGATCGTCCACAGCTCTTTGCCGACCTCCGCCAGCTTTCCGTCTGCACCGTAGGCATAGAGCTTCAAATCAGCGGCGCTTCCGGAAAGATTGTTCATCCGGAACGAGACCGTCGTGTTGGGGTGGACGTTTTCAACTGTCACGGTGTTGCGCCAGCTTGCAACCGCTCCTTCGCCGCCGTCCTGCTCAAACTGTTCCTGTGTCAGTACGTTCCGCGCGGCCTTATCGAGATCGACCTTGCGGTAGGGCATTTCGGGAAGATACACAAAGCGGTCCTGCAAGCACAGCAGCTCCAGATAACCCGTCGGGCAGTAGAGCGCGTTGCCGCTGTTTCCGGCATACATACCGATAGCCATGTTATTGTAGCCATATTTGTTGGAGACGTCCATGGTGAATACCGTCTCGCCGGTGGCAAAGTCCAGAATGATGTACTGCCACATGCCGCTTTCCAGATCCTGCACATAGCCGTAGATATAGCCCGTCGCGGTGGAGAGCTTGAGAATCGATGTGTCGCTCAGGTCATTTCGAGACCAGATGCTCTTCATCTCATAGCCGGAATCGGTTTTCACGGTGTCCACGCGCTCGACGCCGGGCGCGATCATGCAGTTGCCCTTTGTCAGCCAGTTTGTGTCATAGATGTTGGCATAGCTCTGGATGGAGGAATCGCTGTCGGGATCGGCAAGGCCTGCGCTGCCTGCGCCGAACCAGTTGCAGACAATCGTGCTGACGGTGCCCTCGCTGTCATCATAGACGATGGCAGAGTTTTCAACCGCCACCTGATAGCCCTCGGGCAGATCATCCAGAACCGGCATGCTTGCAACGATCTCACCGGTCTTCATATCGAGCGCCAGCAGCTTGACTGGATCCGCATTGTCGGTGAACATCACAAGATCCGGCGTCAGCGATGGGGAGCAGCCGCCGCCCCAGGCAAGACCGCCGCCGGTGGTCTTGTCACCCTCGCCGCTGACCTTCGCACCGACGCTCTCATACGGCGTACACCAGACAGCCTCGACACCGTTATTGGCACGCAGCAGATAGCAGTTCTGGTTTGTCAGGATGACCGCGCCGTCCTTGGAGGCGGCAATCCCGTTTTCCGCACCCTCGCCGAGCGCCAGCCCGTAGACGAAGACGGCCTTCGAAAGGTCGGCCTGCTCTCCGTTTAGGATCGCCTCGATCGCCGAGTGGGCTATGTAGCCGAGCACCCCCTGCTGCTCACGCTCGGGATAGATGCGGAAGCCGCCGGTGGCAAACCAGAGGTTGCCGTCGTAGTCAAAGACCACGGAAAGAAGATTCTGCGTCAGCTCCTTGCCGAGCGCAGCTTCGGCTGCCGCCTTGATGTCAATGTCCAGCACCTTTTCAAACTCCGGCAGGACGTTTCCTGCTTCATCGGTTGCCCGCAGCATCAGCACATGGTTATTGCTGGTGGGGCAGACGATGCGGTTTTCCGAGTCAAGGAACGTGTAGGAGCTCTGGATGACGTAACCACCGCCGTCGTGCTGCTTCGGAGAGAAATAGCCAAGAGTCTTCGTCTCTTCGGCATTCAGATCGCGGATGGCGATGCCGCCGAGCAGCGGAACGACTGCGTGGCCGTAGCTGTCAAAGTAAATGGCAGGCGAAGCGTTCGCGTTGGTTTTTTCATAGGAAACATTGATCTCCGGATAGATGCCAAGCGGCAGGACTTCATCCGTAGAGTCGGTATTGTAGCCGTCGTGGTGAATGTTGGCGTCGCTCTTTGCCATATAGGGGTTTTCATCGACACGCTTGGCATTCATGGCCTTTACCGGCAGGGCGGCGCTTGCCGCGGAGTCTGTATCCGATGCAAGCATGTCGGAAGACTGCTTCGCACCGCAGGCCGCCAATGTCAGGCACAACACACCGGCCAGCAGAAGGGTTGGTACAGAACATTGTAACTTTTTCTTTTTCATTGATATCCTCCATTTTTGTGCTTGTTGTCTTGGTTTGGTTCGATGCCCGTTTATTCAATCCAGGCATTCAGTCCTCGCCGGAATGCTTCCTCGGAAACCGGCTCCAGCAGGAAATAGTCTGCCCGCAGCCGGAAGGCGTGAAGGGAGAAATCCAAGTCGCTGCACCAGATCATCCGGCACGCGGGGCATAAGGAGCGAAGATGCTCCGCTGCATTCAGTCCTGCCACTCCGGAAAGTGCAATGACGGCATTGGTTGGAGCATCTTTCTGCGACATTTCAAAAAAACGTTCCTGATCGTCATATTGCATGACCTGCGGAAACAGCCCCTTCGCTTCACAAAACCGGGTAATTTGCTCGGCGTAGTGCTGCCGCTCTACTTTCTGCTCTGCCAGCACGGCGATACGATACACAGATCTCCCTCCTTCCTTCATCCGATTTAGCATCTTGCTTGCGCTCAGTATAAAAAGGTCATTTGGCTTTTTCAAGCGCCGTAGCACGAAAGGGGCGATTTTGGCACGAATTCCGACAGCGGTTCTTTGTCATCCTCGACACGCTGTGATATAATTATCTTGGAATTTAAGCACAAGGAGAGAACCCTGCATGAGAATTGCGATTGTGGATGATCTTGCTGCGGAACGTGCACTGCTGAAAGACCGGCTGGAGCAGCAGCTTCACCGGAGAAATGTGCAGGCGGATATTCTGGAATACGAAAGCGGCGAGACATTTCTGGAAGCGGCAAGGAAAGCGCCCTTTACTGCCGCATTTCTGGATATTTATATGGATGGCATGACGGGCATGGAGGCGGCAAGGACGCTGCGGAAAACCGACACGGACTGCCTGCTGGTGTTTACCACGACCTCCACCGATCACGCGCTGGAGGGATTTCAGGTCCGTGCGCTGCACTATCTGGTCAAGCCCTTTACCGAAGCGGACATCGATGCGCTGACGGACGAGCTGCTTGCCCGCATACCGCAGCCGGACAAATATATGGAGCTAAAGGTGGAGGGAAGCGAGATCCATCTGCGCTATCAGGACATCGTCTACGCAGAACACTTCGCCCACTTGATCTACGTCCATACGACGGTTCAAAAGACGCTTGCCACACGCCAACCCTTCAAGACCTTCATCGCCCCGCTAAAGGATGACACACGCTTTTTTGTGTGCGGGCGCGGCGTGATCGTGAATCTGGAACACGCGAAGGATCTGGAAGACGCCGCCTTCTGCATGGCGGACGGAAGCCGCGTGTTTGTCAGTCAAGAGCTTTTGAAGCCAGCCCGACAGGCGTTTATGGAGTTCTTGCTTCAAAGGGGGCGGATGGCATAATGGAGCTGCTGCGTCCAATTCTGGAGCTCGGCGTGGTGATTCCCGGCATGCTGCTTGCCTACTTCCCGGTAAAATCCGGCTTAAAGCAGCCGCTGTCAAAGCTTGTTTTGTGGCTTGCCCCGCTGCTTGCGCTGCTTTGCGCCGCCGGAGGCGTGGTGTGCTATGCGCACCGCATGCCAACTGCGCCGATGCTTGCGGGGCTGACCTTGCTTGCAGTCGTGATCTACATAAAAACGCTCCGGATTTCGCTTTGGAAATCCGGAACGATTGCGTTGTCCGTCTGTGCGGTATTTGCCTGTATCAACAGCCTTGCAAGAGCGATCAACGCCGCTATGCTGGCCGGTTTGCCGCAGGCGCAGGCTGCGCCATGGTTCTGTCTGCGGGCCGTGATTTGCTATCATGCGATCTGCTGGCTGTTTGCCGCCATCGCCTATTATCCTGCGACGCACAGCGTGCGGAGGATGGTCGAGGATGATAATTTTGCGCAGACCTGGTATTCCTTCTGGGTGCTGCCGCTGGTGTTCATTGCGCTGAATCTGTTTATGATCCCCAAGTATGCGGACACGCTCTATACCGGGCGTGTTTTGCAGGGGTATATTGTGATCAGCATCGCACTTTTGTTTTTGATGCTTTTCTTCAACGCAATCTTCCTTCTGATGGCGATCAGCATCAACCGGAATGTGAGATTGCAGCAGGAGAACCAGCTGCTTTCCATGCAGCAGCAGCGCTACGAAAGCCTGAAAGCTGCCATTGAGGAAGCACGGCAGGCGCGGCACGATCTGCGCCACCAGCTATGTCAGCTCGCTGCCCTTGCAGAAGAAGGGGATCTTGAAAAGATCAAAGCCTATCTTTCCGGCGCAGTTTCCAGAATCCCGAGTCTGGAGCTGCATTTCTGTGAAAACCGGGCGGCAGACAGCGTGGTCGGATATTACTGCGCACTTGCGAAGCGGGAGCAGATCCCATTTTCCGTGCAGCTCGATCTGCCGGAATGTCTTCCTGTAGACGAGGTTGAGCTGTGTCTGGTCCTTTCCAATCTGCTGGAAAATGCGCTGGAAGCCAGCCTGCGTACTGCACCTGCCAGACGCAGAATCGAGCTGACCGCCTATCTGCATGGCAACAGTCTGGCACTGATTCAGGTTGAAAACACCTATGACGGAGTCATCCGCGAAAAAGGTGGCGTATTCCAGTCCTCCAAGCGAAAAGGAGAAGGTGTTGGTATCCAGTCCGTCCGCCATATCGCAGAAAAATCCGGTGGGGTGAGTACAGTCACCTATCAGGACGGTCTGTTTTGCGCAAAGGTCATGCTCCGCAGATAATTATGCCCTGCCTTTCCAAAACGGCACGGCCACAGATTTCAACAGTCTTGTCTCCAGCAAGCGCTGAACAAGCCGTATTTCTATTTTTGCAAAGATATCCGACTTCATTGCGTCCCAACCCATCTGGTTGCCGCAGCCATCAGCTGAAAATTCATAATCCGGTTACAGTTCCAGCAAGATTTCGTTACAACTTTCTGTCACACTGACAGCAGTTCGAACAAGCGGAACATCCCTTGGGGAAAGGAAGTTTGACTTATGAAAAAAGTACTGGCGATTCTGCTGGCCATATCGGTGCTGGCGCTGAGTGCCTGCGCGGCCAGACAGACAGCTCCGGATACGCAGGACACTCCTGCCGCAGAAACGACCGGGCAGCCGGACGCTTCTGAACAGGCGGGAGAAGAACAGGCTTCGGAAGAGCAGCAGCCCGCACAGGAGGCAAAGCGCGTCGAGCCGATGCCAGAAAGCCTTGATCTGAACGCACTGACCGATGCGACTGTCGCGGTGAGCTTCGGCGCAGACGACATTTCCGAAACCGACGGCAAAACGGAACTCACGCTGACGGTCTATGATTACGATCTCTATGACATGGTCGATATCGCGCAGCTTGCCGTTGGCGATACGATCGTTGTGGACGGCAAGGACATGGTCGTCACGTCCAGAGAGGACGAGAACGGCTTTGTCACCATCAACGGAGGCCTGGAGCAGGGCGGCGTCGATTTGACGAGCGACGATTCGGGCGTCTACTACGCCGTTGGTCTGGATGACACAAAATCGTATCACGAGCTCGGCAAGGTCACCGTGCCGGTTGCCGAGGGCTTTGTCCTGACGGACAATGCAGACCCCGAGCATCCGGATGAAACGTATGCCGCAGCGGACCTCGCAGAGCTGGCTGCGTCTGAACCCGGCTTCACCGCCAACAACACGTTGGCGACCATCGAACACGGCAAGCTGACTGTCCTGGCCAGAAGCTATACGCCGTAACGTTTTCAGTCAGAAAATGCCCGGAGGTCTTCTGCCTCCGGGCATTTTCCTGCTTCGCGGCAGACAGCCCCAGCGCCCGTGCCGGACAAGCGGCTTGACCGCGTCGGGGGGGGCGGGGTATAATGAAGAAAATCCCGGAAAGAAGGGGAAGACGAATGAAAGAAAACCGAAAGCTCCTGAAGGAAGTCCTCAAGGATATCCGGCATGATATGACGGATGAGGAGGTTTTAAACCTGCTGGCAGACAGCAAGATCTCCGAAAGCCCCACCGCGGAAAAATACACCCTCGGGCAGCGTGCGGCGGATGCGATCGCAAAATTTGCTGGAAGCTGGGCGTTCATCTTTTCGTTTACGGGCGTGCTGCTTTTGTGGATGGTCGTCAATACGATCCTGGCGGCAGATGCGTTCGATCCGTTCCCGTTTATCCTGCTGAATCTGGTTTTGTCCTGCGTCGCGGCGATCCAGGCACCGCTCATCATGATGAGCCAGAACCGGCAGGAAGAAAAGGACCGCCGCCGCGCAGAAAATGATTACAAGGTCAATCTCAAAACCGAGATCATGATCGAGGATCTTTATGATAAGGTCAATGCCATTCTTGCAAAGCAGTCTGCGCTGGAGAAAAAACTGCAGGAGCAGGAAGAAACAAAATCGTAATCAGCCGAAACACGAAGTCCCGGTAAACCATCGTCTGATGGATTGCCGGGACTTTTTCTGCGCAGAATTTACTTGTATTTTATGCGGTGTTGGAAGAAATACTCAAGTAGGAGATAAGCAAAAGCGATGCGTCACAGCCTGTTGAGTTTTTCCTCCAGTTCAGCCGCGATGCGCTGCCGTTCTTCCTCGCTTTCTGCGCGTGCATACGGTTCCAGCGCGGCGTCCCGCTTTTGCTCCGCGTCGCGCGTCCATGCCTCAAACTCGGTCTTGGTCATGTCCTTTCGCATCGTGCGCGCGTAGTATTTCTTGTATGCCCGCTGCTGCACCTGCCAGACTTCATTGTTCGCAACTTTGTCCTTAAAGCTGCTGGCCGCGCCGATCTCCCGGCAGGTTTTACCTGGGTCTTCCGGCGCAGGACCGGCGCAATAGGCAAAGGTCGCGCCCGGCGTCTGCAAAAACCAGCGCCCGCAGTTGGCGCAGCGCTTCGGAACAAACCCGCGCTGCATGCCCTTCATGAACTCTGCATACACAAAATCCAGCAGCCGGTCAAAGTACATTTTTTCGACTATCTCCGCCTCGCGCCCGGTGCCACGGATGCAGAATTGCGCGTTTACCTTCGGCGCGTCCACCTTCGAATCTGCGCCAAGGCTGACGCCGCTGACGAACGGCTCCAAGCCTTTTTTCTCAATCTGCTGGGCCAGAGAAGTTTTTCTCTGACCCTTTTTCTTTTCAAACGGCTTGCCCGCAAAAATGCCGTCCAGGAACCACGCATAGCGCTCCTGAATCAATCGGATGGCGTCCAGCTGCTCCTGCATGAACCTCGGCAACGTATCGTCCTGCATCACATATTCGCGGAACGCTTCCTGCGCTTCTCCCACGAATAATTCACTCACATCCATGCTTGCAAACAGCTGAACGTCATTCCAATACAGGCGGTAAAGCGGTAAAGATGCAAATCCATTCGCCACAGCCTGAAACGCCTGCGCTGCCTGCTCTGCATCCTTTTCTGCAACGGCCTTCCGATATTGATCCAATAATTCTTGAAACGACGCAGCGTCAAGATTCAGAATTTCCGTCAGCACAGCGCCGTAGGGCTGCATCGTCGGATGGGATTCGACCCAATAGCCGGAAGCGCCGAACTCCACCTTCGTATTGGTGCGCGGCCGATGAAAATCCAATAAATCTTTCCCTAAAACGCCCATGTGCGTGCGCCTCCTTTGTAGAGAATGTATTTTCGCTTGTGTAGTGTATGCGCTTAAATGATACATTGCCTATTGTGGAATGTCAATGGTTGTGCTATCATTCGATTGTAGATTTATAGAGAATGTATCTATAATAAATAAAATCGAAAGGAAGTGAAAAAATGACCAAACTGGAAACCATCAACGCAGAAGATCTGCAAAATCGGACGTATGAACCGACGCACTTTCTGGTGGACGAACTCATTCCAGAAGGCTTGCATATTCTCGCGGGTGCGCCGAAAATCGGCAAGTCTTGGCTGGCCTTGTGGCTTTGCTTGTGCGTTTCGCAGGGGCAGCCGCTCTGGAATTTCGCAACAACCCAAGGCGAAGTTTTGTATCTCAGCCTTGAAGATTCGTTCCAGCGTATCCAGACGCGGCTCTTTGATCTGACCGAGGACGCGCCATCGACGCTGCACTTTGCGATCATGGCTGACACGCTCAAGCACGGGTTGGAACAGCAGATCGAGCAGTTCTTAATGGAGCATCCGACAACGAAGCTCGTTGTAATCGACACCTTGCAGCGTGTCCGCAGTGCGGGTGGTGACAGCAATCTGTATGCGAACGATTACCAAGACGTCGGACTTTTGAAACAGCTTGCTGACCAGCATCACATCGCGATTCTCTTAATTCATCATCTGCGCAAGCTCCACGACGATGATCCGATGAACATGATCTCCGGTTCGACGGGCTTAAGCGGCGCGGCAGATTCCGCCTTTGTGCTGCAAAAAAATGCGCGAAGCGCCAACGCCGCATCCCTGCACTGCACCGGGCGTGACATCCCGGACCGGACGTTAAAGCTGGAGCTTGACGAGGACGATCACGTCTGGAAGCTACTTGCTGACAGCAAAACTTGCAGCAGCGCTTCTAAGATTTCAACGCTTCAGATTGAAAATCTTCTCTCTGAATTGCTCCGTGCCGATCCTACATACAGCGGCACACCATCGGCACTGTCCGCAAAGATCGACCCTGACGGAAGTCTCGGTATCACGCCGAAAAAAATCACTCGTCTGGCACTGGAAAGCGTTGCGGCTCTAAGGGAAAACGGAATTCTGGTCAAGACCTACCGCAGTAGTGGCAAGCGGCTGATCTCGCTCCGGAGTGCCGAAAGTGCCGATCTTCCCACCGTGGGGAAAATCGACCCTATCGACCCTGCCAGCAGGTCGAGCGCCTGCGCCGCGCCGTGAGGCGCGTGTTGCCGCTGTGTGCGGCTTTGTGCCCCAGCTGCGGGTGTGTGCGCGGCGCAGCCGAAAAAGCCCGCGTTGCGCCGACGTGCGGGCAAGTTCCAGAGCAGCGCAGAGAATCCCCGCCGCAGCGGGGAAAAATCCTCCCTCAAAGGGAGGGCCAGCATCGCATTTGGCTAGTCGCCGGTCCACCGGCTCCCTGCCAAATGCCTGAAATCGGGCAGCAGCCCGTACCCACTTCATACGAACGGAGGATATATGAAAAAGGACAAACAATTCAGCATTCGCATCTCGGCGCAGGATTTGGACACGATACGCCGAAAAGCGGCACAGGCTCACATGACGCAGAGCGACTATGTGACCGCGTGTTGTCTCGGAAAACGCATCGTGATTCTTGACGGACTCAGGGAAGTCCTGCGGCAGCAAAAAGCCATCGGCAATAACCTCAACCAGCTGGCTGTGCTGGCGAACATGGGCAAGGTACAGTTCGCCAATCTGGACACAGCAGCACAGGAGTTCGCCAGGATCAACACTGCCCTGCGGGAGTTGCAGGAGGGAGGTGTGGCAAAATCGCAATCGTCTATTTCGTGAACTATAAAAAGGGTACGCAGACGCGCAGCTGCATGAAAAGTGTCATGCGCTATGTTTCCCAACTCGGCAAGACACTTTGGGACGGTCAGCAGCTCGTCAGCGGGATCGGCTGCCAACCGGAAACGGCGTTCGACGAATTTCTGAGTACGAAGCTGCTGCACCACAAAGACGGCGGTGTCCAGTTCTACCACATGGTGCAGAGCTTTCCGAAAGGCGCGGACGTTGACCCGCGCGCAGTCCACGAAGCAGCACGGCAGCTTGCCGGATATTTCGAGGGCTGCGAAATCCTCGTCTGTACTCACACCGACCGCGAACACATCCACTCGCACTGCATCATCAACAGCGTCAATTTTGAAACCGGCAAAAAGATTCACATGGCAGACGAGCAGATTCAGGCGCTGCGTGTCTGCAATGACCAAATCTGCGGGGAACTCGGACTTCCGAAATTCCAGAAGGATGAGCAACGGCAGTCCGGCGGGATGTCCAACGCAGAGTATTATCCGGCATCTAAAGGTGAGAGCTGGAAGTTCGAGCTGATGCGCGTGATCGACGAGTGTATGCGCTGCGCAGGAAACCGTGAGGAATTTCTGGTACTGCTCCGCTCTGAGGGCTACGACGCCACTTGGACGGACAGCCGCAAGAACATCACCTACGTCACGCCGGATGGGCGCAAGTGCCGTGATAACAAGTTGCACATAGAAAAATACCTGAAAGAAAATATGGAGGCGGAATTTGGATACAGAACGGAGAATGACAACACAGGAAATGTTGGCGCAGCACAAAAAGCTGATGGACGAGGCGCAACGGCTGGAACCCAGCGTGATAGTCACGGAGCGGAACTGGAACGCGATGCTCAAAATGCAGCACGATCTGTTTCAGCAGCAGATGCAGCTGGACGCGGACTTGAAAACGCTCCTGACGCGGGAGGACGCACAGACCGCATTGAACGAGATGCAGGAGAGTACAGAAAAATTCGAGAAACAGGCTGGGAGCCTGAACGAGAAGTATTCTTCCGGCTGCAAGGCGCTGACCGAGACTACGAAGAACGCCCTGACCGAGATTCTGAACAATACGAAGAAACAGCTTTCAGATGCGGTACAGGAAGCACGGAAGATAATTCACCTCTGCGCGTGGATCTCGGCTGCGGCAGTGATCTGCTGCGCGGCGCTGTGCACCTTGGCCGTGCTGTGGAGCAGCTGACGGATGCCGCACCACCGTGCGATGCCGCTGCTCTGCCGTCACACATCGACCGCAAGCGCCGGAAAAAACTCCAACAAAAGAAAAACGCCCTCGGTCATGCCGAGGACGATCACGAAGATTGTAGGATGGAACAACAGCTATGAAAACAGCCCCACGCAAGAGGCAGAAAGGAGTTACATGGAGAAAGAATGGGAAATTTATCGAGACACCGGCATCCTCGGCGGCTACAGACCGGAGCAAGGCATTCTCCGCCGTACAGAAGACGGCAATGTTGAAAGCAGTTTCCGGGATGCAGCGACATTGGCAGATACGGATTGTGTGACGCGGAAGCGCGAGATGCTGATCGGCGGCCGCCGGTTCTGTATTACATCCGTTTTTCCGGCAGAGCCGTCTGCGACGGCAACGGACAAGCTGCTCGCATACATCGATACGGAACTGAAAAAAGAAGCGCACAGCGCGTGAGGTTCTCATAGACTTGTGCCAGCCGGTGCGGTATACTTGCCTTACCGTACCGGCTTGCCCCACAGAAAAGGAGGTTACAATGGCAAGCCAGAAGCAACAATATACGATTCTCTACGGGCGGCTCAGTCAGGAGGACGAGCGTGCCGGAGAGTCAAACAGCATCCAGCATCAAGAGTTACTATGTAGAGGGTGGTTTCTCCCACCTAATACATATGACTGCGGCTCATTTGTGGTGAATGGA
>ERZ857882.4486-NODE-4486-length-11937-cov-3.136341_pt1 | contig 11937 bp, 9 predicted proteins | sample MGYA00519697_ERZ857882 | MGnify/ENA primary metagenome ERZ857882 (study PRJEB31778, sample SAMEA3449373) | human gut metagenome | biome: human gut; feature: human-associated habitat; material: faeces | place: United Kingdom | collected 2010/2012 ... | reverse complement strand
GTTCGGCGGCGATACCGACAACTGGATGTGGCCGCGCCATACGGGCGACTTTTCGCTGTTCCGCATCTATGCGGGGCCCGACAATGCTCCGGCCGACTACTCGGAAGATAACGTGCCTTTCCGTCCGCGTCGCTCGCTCGCGATTTCGACGCGCGGACTGCGCGAGGGCGACTTTACGTTCATATACGGGTTTCCGGGGCAGACCCAGCAATACGTTTTGTCCGATGCGGTCGACTATCTGCTGAATCGAGGCAACCCGCACAAGATCGCGCTGCGGACGATGCGTCTCGACATCATGAGCGAGGAGCAAGCCAAGGATGCCGATACGCGCATCCGCTACGCGTCGAAGCATGCCTCGGTGGCCAACGCGTGGAAAAAGTGGCAGGGCGAGAGCCGGGGGTTGGAACGTCTGGGCACGCTCGGCAAGAAGCGCGAGCAGGAGAGCCGCTTCGACCGATGGGCGGCCTCGCATCCCCAGTACACCGGTCTGCTCGGCTGGATGAAGGCCCTGTATGCCGAGCTGGAACCTTACGCCTTCGCGCGCGATTACTATAACGAGGCTTACCGGGCCGTCGAGCTCTCGCGTTTCGCGTCGGCTGTCCGCCGGATGCCGGTGTCGAAACGGGCCGCTGCCGCCAGAGCGTTCTACAAGGATTACAGTCCCTCGATCGACCGCCGGATCGCCGAGCGGATGCTCGGACAGTATCTGGAGAATGTGCCGCAGGAGTTCCGTCCCGAGGCTTTCGTCCGGACGGTCGATTCGCTGGGAGGCGTGCGGGAATTCGTCGACGATCTGTTCGGGAACAGCCTTTTTACTGCACCCGAGCGATTCGAGCGGATGACGGCAGGCGATTCGGCGACCGCGCAGGCTGCGATCGAGGCCGATCCGGCCGTTCGGCTGGCCGATGCCTTCGACGCGGTGTACCGGGATCGTATATTCGGTCGTTACCGCGATCTGAGCGCATCGATCGCGTCGCTCTATCGTATCTATATGCGCGGACTGATGGAAATGGAGCCCGATGCCGTTTTCTATCCCGACGCGAATCTGACGCTGCGCGTCAGCTATGGCCGCATGGAGGGCTACAAGCCGCTCGACGGCGTGTACTATACGCCTCAGACGACGCTCGAAGGAATCATGGAAAAGGACGACCCGACCGTGTACGACTACAATATTCCCCAACGCCTGCGCGATCTGTACGCTTCGAAGGACTATGGCCGCTGGGCTGTCGACGGGACGGTTCCGGTCGCTTTCCTCGCGACGAACCATACGACGGGCGGCAACTCGGGCAGCCCGGTGCTCAACGGCCGGGGCGAACTGGTCGGCCTGAACTTCGACCGCACGTGGGAAAGCACGATGAGCGACATCGAGTTCGACCCGTCCAAGTGCCGTAATATCGCCGTCGACATTCGCTACGTGCTTTTCCTGATCGACAAGGTCGGCGGGGCGGGCTATCTGCTCGACGAGATGGACATACGATAGGAGCGGTGTAGAAAACCGTCTCCGAGAGGCCTTTCCCGCGACATAACCGTGTCGCGGGAAGGGCTTTTCGCGTTCGGTCCGCTCGTGCGGGCGGAGGGCGTTCCCGTTGCCGGGCCGTTTACCGCCCGGTGTTCCGAAATATGGGGCAGCTGTTCCGGCCGCGCGCATTCCGGATGGCGTTTCCGCTTTCGCGCGCCGAGTATTCGGGAAGTCGATTTTGCGTTTTGCCGCGCAGCGGCGCGAGGCTTCTTTTCAAGGAAAGCGTGGAGAGCGGCGAGTCGTCTCGACAGGGGACGACGGTCCGGGACGCGCTGCGTCCGAATCGTGCGGGCGTTTCCGTAAGGCGGCACATGTTTTCGTGTGCCGGTTTGACTTGGCGGATTCCAGCCTGACGGGCCCGTTCTTTCGCTGTCATGTTCGCGCCCGGGATTTTGCACCCGCCGGTTGCGGCTCGCAGTCGCAGGCCGCGCATCCGGTTCGGACCTTGCCCCGAATCCTTGCCGCCGGAGGAGGGCTCGTGCAGGGAGCCGAGCGCATCGGAAATTCGACGGTCGGCACAGAGAAAATTAATGAGGCTCGGAAAGCACGGCGGACGTATCGGGCGGCGGATACCGGGATGTGACTGATCGCTTTTGTGGCGATTGAGCCATGCGTTGACTGCGCTTTTTTATTTCTGCGCGGCTCGACTCGCCGCTTATTTCAGCGTAATCCGTTCCTTTTCGAGTATGACGATTCCCTGCTTGAACAGTCGGCCTGCGCTGCGCTTGAACGTTTTCTTGCTCATGCCGGTGTGCTTGTGTATCGCGTCGGGGGCGCTGTCGTCGCCGAGCGGGAGCGTGCCTCCGGCTTTGCGCAGCAGTTCCAGCAATCGCTCGGCCGACTCCTTCACCTCGTCGTATCCCTGCTTCTGCAGGCTCAGGTCGATCCGGTTGTCTTCGGTGATTCGCGTGACATAGGCTTTCATCCGATCGCCTACGTGTACGGGACGGAAAATCTGATTGCGGTAGATCATGCCCCAGTGGCGGTCGTTGACTACGACGCGGAAACCGATCGGGCTTTCGAGCGCGACCAGAATGTCCGTTTCGTCGCGGGGAGCGACGCTCGGTTCCGCATTGTCGACGAACGATTTCAGGTAGGTCGTTGCGACGGCCCGGCCGGTGATGTTGTCCGAGTAGATGCAGACGACGTATTTCTTGCCGATCTCGATGCGTCCCTGCTGGTTGCGGTTCGGCAGGAACAGGTGCTTGGCCGGAATCCCCCAGTCGAGAAAGGCCCCGTGCACGGTTTTGTCGACCGCTTCCAGAAAGGCGGCCTGTCCGACTGTCGCCAGCGGCCGCTCGGTCGTGGCGACGAGCCGGTCCTCCGAGTCGTGGTAGACGAACACTTCCTTGCGGTCTCCGATTCGGTCGGAGAGCGAGACGAAGCGGTTCGGGAGAAGCACCTCGTCCCCCTCCTCGTTGCCCAGATAAAGCCCGTGGTCCGAAATTCGGCGGACGGTCAGCGTATGGTAGTGTCCTGCGGTCAGCATAAGCGCGATTTTTTGCAAAGCTACGTTATTTCGGCCGATTATTCCTCTTCCGGCCGAATATTCTCTCGGGAAAAGTGCCCGACGGCTTGCCGGAGCAGTTCGTGATAAACGGTTGTCCCGAGCCGGCGGTCGCGGGGTTCGGCACGACAAGGATGCGGCGCTTTATGCGGAACCGGCTCCGTCTCGTTTAATGGACTGGCGGTCCGCCGGACGAACGGGGCCGTCCGTCCGGCTAAGGATCGGAGCGACTCCGAAAAAGGGAATAATTTTCGTATCTTTGTACGCTTGATCTTAAAGTGACGCATGAATATGAAATACCTGTTTTGCTCGCTGCTCGTACTGGCCTCCGTTTCGGCCTGCGCGCAGCCTTCCGGCGCTCCGGCTCCTTCGTCCGTTTCGTTGGCCCCTGTCGTCGTGCCCGCGTTGCCGCAGAGTCTGGAGTTTGCCGGCGAGGCGGTGCCTTTGGATAACTACGATACGCGCGAGAGCCTGTTGCGCGAGCTGATGAGCTGCATGTACCTCCACTCGCGCACGACGCTGATGCTGCTCGCCACGACGCGCTATTTTCCGGTCATCGAGCCGATCATGAAAAAATACGGGATTCCGGACGACTTCAAGTATCTCTGCATGGCCGAGAGCGGGCTCGACCCGAACGTCCGCTCGGGAGCCGGCGCAGCCGGTCTATGGCAGTTGATGCCGGTCTATGCGAAGTCGGTCGGGTTGCTCGTAGGCGGGGACGTCGACGAGCGCTACGATGTGACGAAGGCGACCGAGGCCGCTATTTGGCCGACGCTTACGAGCGGCTGGGCAGTTGGACGCTGGCCGCCGCTTCGTACAACGTCGGCATAGCGGGCGTGTCGCGACGGCTTGCGAAGCAGGGCGTCGATTCCTATTACGACCTGTTTCTGCCCGCCGAGACGCTGCGCTATGTCTTTCGCGTGCTCGCATTCAAGCTCATCGCGCCCGATCCGGCCGCCTACGGGTTCCGTATCGACCCCGACGATTATTACAAGCCGCTGACGGACTACCACGAGGCGACGGTCGAAGGCCGGCCGATCGATTGGGCCGCCGTCGCACGCAGTCACGGGACGAACTACAAGATGCTCCGCGAGCTGAACCATTGGATCAGAGACTACGACTACGATAATAAAGCCGGCCGTTCGTTCGTTATCAAGGTTCCGAACCGGGATTTCCGTCGCGCGCGGTAGTCCGGGGAAAGGTTTGAAATTTGACTTATGTCCGAAGATAAGACGATAAGAGTATACGGGGCGAGAGTGCACAACCTCAAGAACGTCGACGTCGAGATTCCGCGCGATAAACTGACCGTCATCACCGGTCTGTCGGGTTCCGGCAAGTCGTCGCTCGCTTTCGACACGATCTATGCCGAGGGGCAGCGACGCTATATGGAGACGCTTTCCACCTACGCTCGCCAGTTCGTCGGCACGATGGAGCGTCCCGACGTCGACAAGATCACGGGGCTCAGTCCGGTCATCTCGATCGAGCAGAAAACGACGAACAAGAATCCCCGTTCGACGGTAGGTACCGTTACGGAGATCAACGACTTTCTGCGCCTGCTTTTCGCCCGTGCTTCGGAAGCCTATTCGCCCGTAACAGGCGAGGTGATGGTACATCATACCGACGAACAGATCGTCGATCTGATCCTTCGCGACTTTCCCGGAAAAAAGATCGCGCTTCTGGCTCCGCTGGTGCGCGGCCGCAAGGGACACTATCGGGAGCTGTTCGAGAGTTTGGCCAAGAAAGGTTATCTGTATGCCCGCGTGGACGGCGAGATTCAGGAAATTCATGCCGGCCAGCGGCTCGACCGCTATAAGATTCACCATATCGAGCTTGTCGTCGATCGCCTGGTCGTGAAGCCCGATGTCCGGGCGCGGATGCTCAAGAGCCTGCAGGAGACCATGCGGCAGGGCAAGGGAACGATGATGGTCTACGACTACGATACGAACAACGTGCGTTTTTACAGCCGTCACCTGATGTGTCCGACGAGCGGCATCGCGTTCAACGAGCCGGCTCCGCATACTTTCTCGTTCAATTCGCCTCAGGGTGCCTGCCCGCATTGCAACGGGCTGGGCGAGGAAGCCGTTTTCGACTTGAAGCGGATCGTGCCCGACGGCGGGCGCTCGATCCGCGAGGGAGGCATCGAGCCGCTCGGCCGCTATCGCAACAATCTGCTGTTCGCCGAAATGGAGGCTTTGGGGCGCAGGTACGGCTTTTCGATCGACGACCCGATCGAGTCGCTCGACGAGGAAGCTCTCGGCGCCGTGTTGTACGGTGCGAGCGAACCGCTGCGCATCGACGCCCGCGAGCTGGGCGGCACGGGCAATTACATGGTGTCGTGGGAAGGGTTGGCCGACTACATTGAGAAACAGCGGGAGGACTCCTCCTCCGCCCGGGGCGACAAGTGGAAAGAGCAGTTCGTCGTCCGCAAGGTGTGCAGCGTGTGCGGCGGATCGCGTCTGAAAAAAGAGGCCCTGCAATTCCGCATCGACGGCAAGAACATCGCCGAGCTGTCGGCCATGAGCATCGAGGAGCTGGCCCGTTGGATGGAGGGTCTCGAGGACCGTCTCTCCCCGAAGCAGCGGCAGATCGCCCGGGAGCTGCTCAAGGAAATTCGCGAGCGGCTGCGCTTCCTGCTCGACGTAGGGCTCGGCTATCTGTCGCTCAGCCGCAGCTCGCGCTCGCTGTCGGGCGGCGAGAGCCAGCGTATCCGGCTCGCTACGCAGATCGGATCGAAGCTCGTCAACGTGCTCTACATTCTCGACGAGCCGAGCATCGGGCTTCACCAGCGCGACAACGTCAAGCTGATCGCCAGCCTGAAGGCTTTGCGCGACGCGGGCAATTCGGTGATCGTCGTCGAGCACGACGAAGATATGATGCGTCAGGCCGACTGGATCGTCGATGTCGGCCCGCGCGCCGGCGTTCGCGGCGGAGAGATCGTAGCCGAGGGACCTTTGTCGAAGGTGATGGCTTCGGGCGGCATGACGGCCGACTTCTTGTGCGGCCGCCGTCGGATCGAAGTCCCGGCCGCGCGCCGTGAGGGCAGCGGGCAGAGTCTGTTCGTTCGCGGTGCGAGGGGTAACAACCTGAAGAACATCGACGTCGAGTTCCCGCTGGGGCGGATGATCTGCGTGACGGGCGTCAGCGGCAGCGGCAAGTCGTCGCTGGTCGACGCGACGCTGCGCCGGGCGCTGAGCTGCGAACTGTACCGCTCCTACGAGCGGCCGCTCGAATACGACCGCATCGAAGGCATCGAGCATATCGACAAGCTGATCGTCGTCGATCAGTCGCCGATCGGCCGGACGCCGCGCAGCAATCCGGCCACTTATTCCAACGTGTTCGGTGACATCCGCAAGCTGTTCGAGTCGACGCCCGACGCGCAGATTCGCGGGTTCAAGGCGGGCCGCTTCTCGTTCAACGTGAAGGGGGGGCGCTGCGAAGCGTGCAAAGGAGCCGGCGTGCAGACGATCGAAATGAATTTCCTGCCCGACGTTTATGTCAAGTGCAACGTCTGCAACGGGCACCGGTACAACCGCGAGACGCTGGAGGTCAAATACAAGGGCAAGAACATCGACGACGTGCTGAACATGACGGTCAATCAGGCGGTCGAGTTTTTCGAGGCGATTCCGTCGATTCACATGAAACTCAAGTCGATTCAGGACGTGGGGCTCGGCTATCTGACGCTCGGACAGCCCTGTACGACGTTGTCGGGCGGCGAGAGTCAGCGGATCAAGCTGTCGACCGAACTGGCCAAACGCGATACGGGCCGGACGCTCTATATCCTCGACGAGCCGACGACCGGCCTGCATTTCGAGGATGTCCGCGTGCTGCTCGACGTGCTCGGAAAACTGGTCGACAAGGGCAATACGGTGATCGTGATCGAGCACAATCTGGACGTGATCAAGGTGGCGGACTACCTGATCGACATCGGTCCCGAGGGCGGGCGCGACGGAGGCCGTCTGGTGGCGGCCGGGACTCCCGAGCAGGTCGCTTGCGTCGAGGAAAGCTATACGGGACAATTTCTCAAGTCCTTGCTCGGCAAGTAAGCCTTTGCTGCATTTTCATCGGCAGGCAATCTGTTCCCGGAAATATACGACGATCGGGCGTTTCGTCTGCCGAATGGAGGGACCGGATCGTTTCCGAAAATGCGCGGCGACCGGACCTTTCGTCCGCAGAGCTTGGAGGAAAGACTGAACCGGGTCTTGGTGTGCCCCTTTCCGATTTCCCTGATCTTCTTGTGGGTATCCCGGAACCGTCCCGCTGAAATGTGGATAACCGGGCCGAATCGTGTTGATAAGTAGCCTTCGGTCTGTCGACAAGTCTGTTTATATCTCTTCGCTTTTTGTTGGTAGTAAGAATCTCTTGATTGTTGACGGAGGCACTGGATTGTATCGGGAATGGCTTCAGCGGCATTCATTCCTGAATCGGCCCCAAAACCATTTCGTTTTTCTTGATGTGTGTCGTGTGTCTGTATCTGTTCGGTTATAACTACAAAAAGAGACCGTTCGTCTTTTGCTACGGATACACAACTTTTCCCGGGCCGATTGATGCTTGGATTCCATGCAAGAGCGGGCACGGCAACTGAAGGACGTTGCTGCAAATCCGCCGTGCCCGCTCCTGCTCGTGATGGTTGCGGAACGGTTATTTCAGGGGCGAATCGGGCTCTTTGGCCATGTGGCTGTAGTACAGCCGGTCAAGCAATCCCGGCGCGAACTTTTTGATCAGCACGGTGGCGCGCCCGTTGAAGTCCATGGCGAGCGTACGCTTGCGCCGGACGACCCCGCGCGCGATGCGGCGGGCCACTTCGGCGGCGCTCATCATCTTCTCCTCCTTGCGCGGCGACTCGCCCTGAGCCGATCCGTCGGCGGTCAGGGCTGAGAAACGTACGTTCGACGCTGTGAAACCCGGAGCCGCGATCATTACGTGCACTCCCTTTTTCAGGTTCTCGATGCGGACCGTCTCCAGAAATCCGGTCATCGCGTATTTCGAGGCCGAATAGCCCGTGCGGCCGGGCAGGCCGTGAAATCCGGCTACCGACGACACGCCGACGATCGATCCGCGCGAGGCCTGAATATACGGCAACGCGTATTTCGTGCAGTAGACCGTTCCCCAGAAGTTGACATCCATCAGTCTTTTGAGCACGCCGAGATCGACCTCGTCGAACAGCGCGCGCATCGAGATGCCCGCGTTGCAGATCAGCACGTCGATCCGGCCGAAGCTCGAGACCGCCTTTTCTACCAGCCGGCGGCAATCCTCTTCGCGCGTGACGTCCGTCGGTTCGTAGACGGCTTGCGTCCCTCGGGCAGCCAGATCTTCGGCGATGGAGCGGAGCTTGTCTTCCGACCGGGCGCCCATGACGATCCGGGCCCCTCGCGAAGCGAACTCGTACGCCAGCGCGTAACCGATTCCGGACGATGCTCCGGTAATGACGATTGTTTTGTCCTTGAAGTTCATGCTTTCGTATCTTTTGACTGCGTTTCGGGCGCAGCGGTTATTCGTTCTTCCTTGCGCTTTCGCGTCGGAACCGGCCGGCCGGGGCCGTTCTCCTCGTTTGTTTCCGGGCCGCCGAGTGTTCCGATGCGAAATCCTCGGTGCGTAGCGACCGTGACTCTGTTTGCCGTGCAAGCGCCTTTGCAGCGGCTTATTTCGGGGGCGGCCCGTCCTGCAGGGCTTTGGAAATTTATATCTGCAGCAGGCCGAGCGGCCGCATCAAGTCCCATTTCTTCGACAGGTAGAAAGCCACGAAAGACTCCTCGCTGTAATGCCGGAACAGCTCGGCCGCCTCGCCGAACGTGAACTTGCGCGACAGATCGGAGGCGGTTTGCATCAGGCACAGCAAAAATTCGGTCTCATGCGGCTTGAATTTCAGTTTCCTTGCAGACGAGGCGCCGTGCAGCACGAGGCCGTCCTCTTGCCGAACGGGAGGAGGACCGATCCACACGACCCTTGCGTTCTCGTCGAACAGACGCGATGCGTCGGGCCGGATCATCTGATCGGCTATGAGCGAGGCGTCCACTGCCGTGCGTGGCGTTTTCCCGGCGAACCACCTGTGAGCCGGACGGTCGAGCCCGTCGCCGGCCATGTAGTGTCTGAGCGCCTCGTCGAGTCCTTCCCCGACCAGACGGATATCGTATCCCCGGTTCTCGACGAATGCCACTTCGTTGTTGGCGAACGCGTGCACATGGGCATTCCGGCGACGGACGCCGAACGCTTCCGGGTCGGTTCCGCTCGGGCTGTGAACCGTCATCGCGTACCGGTGCCAAAAGGCCGAATCGATCAGTCCGGCCCGGAACATCTGGCGCACCACCTCGAGCGAGTCGACGCTTTCTTGCAACGTCTGGGTAGGAAAGCCGTACATCAGGTAGGCATGGACCATGATGCCCGCATAGCTGAAGTTACGCATGGCGAGCGCGGCTTGCGCTATATCGACGCCCTTGTTCATTTTCTTCAGCAGCCGGTCCGAAGCCACTTCCAGCCCGCCCGACACGGCGATACATCCGGCCGCGGCCATCAGCAGGCACAGGTCGCCCGTGTAACGGCTCTCGAAGCGGACGTTCGTCCACCAGCTGACGCACAGTCCGCGGCGGAGTATCTCGAGCGATATTTCCTTGAGCAGCTTGGGCGGGGCCGCCTCGTCGGTGAAGTGGAAACTGCGGCTGCCCGTTTGGCGGATCACCTCTTCCATCCAGTCTACGAACGTGGCGGCCGGAACGCTCTCGTACCGCCGGATATAGTCGAGCGACGTATCGCAGAAGGCGCACTTGGCCCAGTAGCAGCCGTGCGCGATCGTCATCTTGTTCCAGCGTCCGTCGGTCCACAGCCGGTGCATCGGGTTGGTCGTTTCGAGCAGCGAGAGATACCGGTCGAAAGGCAGCCCTGTGAAATCCGGGCAACCTCTTTCCTTGTGGGTTACGTTCCCCTCGCCTTCGTGGTAGCCGTCGCGCGTGTAGGTCCGCACGAGCTCTCCGTCCGAAAGAATCCGCTCCAGCGGCAGCTCCCCGTCGTCGAGTATCAGGTAGTCGATGTAACGGAAGATGCCCCGGTCGCTCATTGTCCGGAGCTCGGTCGACGGATATCCGCCTCCCGCAGCGATCCGGATGCCGGGATAATGTTGCTTGAGGTATTGCGCGCACCGCAGCGCGGCGAGCAGGCATCCCGGAAAAGGAATCGTGAAACCGACGATCGTCGGCCGCTCGGCCGTGATTTTCCGTTCGAGCAGTTCGCACATTCTTTCTTCGATCGGGTTCATCGGCTCGACCAGTACGGTCTCGATCTCGGCGAACGACCCGATCGCCATGGCCAGACGTTCTCCGTAACGGACGATCTCGAAGTGTTCGGTCACCGTCGCGCGGATCAGATCGCTCAGATCCTGCAGGTAGAGCGTGCAGAGGAATTTGGCGCATTCCGCCGTCCCGAGGGTTCCGAACAGATCGCTCAGGTCTCCGATCGCCTCGAATCTTCCCGCCTGCGGCAGAAACTCGCCCGTGCAGATCAGTTGGGCGAGGCCCGGGTCCCGTCCGCGCAGGAAATCGACGACGGCGTCGATCGTGGCCGTATAGCGCGTCCGCATGGCTTGGATGCGCTCCAAATTCTCGTCTTCGCCCGGAATCCGCAGATCGAAAACCCGTTCGAGAAAATCCCGCGAAAACACGGTCCCGATCAGTTCGACCGACAGGTCGGCCTGAGCGACGTCGAACCCCCTGCGCCGGAGGTAGCCGCTCAGGTAAGCGGTGGCCGGGTAGGGACAGTTGACCTGAACGAACGGAGGCGTGACGAGCAGCAGCTTTTCCACGTTATTCGGGAATTTCGACGGTCAGGCCGTCGTATGCGAAATAGACGCCTTCCGGCAGCGCGGCCTGTTCCTCCGCGTGGCGTCCCATCTGGTGCGATACGTGCGTCAGGTAGGTGACGTTAGAAGAGACGGCGCGGCTGATCCGCAGCGCATCGTCGAGCGTGAAGTGCGACAGGTGAGGTTCTTTGCGCAAGGCGTTGATGACCAGCGTGTCTACGCCCCGTATTTTGTCGATTTCCCGCTCGTCGATCCGGTTCATGTCGGTCAGGTAGGCCAGCGGTCCTATCCGGAAGCCGAGGACCGGCAGCTTGTAGTGGATGCCCCGGATCGGGACGATCCTCGTCTGTCCGATGGAGAAAGGCTCGTCGGAGCGAATCGTATGCAGGTCGATTTCCGGAACGCCGGGGTAGGGATGCTCCGAGAACGCATAGTCGAAGTCCTGCTTTACCCGCTTCTGGACCCGTTCTTCGGCATAGAGCTTCACCGGAGCGCCGGAAGTGTAGTTGAATGCCCGCACGTCGTCCAGTCCGCTGATATGGTCCTTATGCTCGTGGGTCAGCAGAATTCCGTCGAGTCTTTCCACGCCCGCCCGCAGCATTTGTTGCCGGAAATCCGGGCCCGCGTCGATCAGGATCGTTTCGCGGCCCGTCTCGATCAGGGCCGACGTTCGCAGCCGCTTGTCCCGCTCGTCCGGAGACAGGCAGACCCTGCAATGGCAGGAGATGACCGGTACCCCCTGCGACGTCCCGGTTCCCAGAAAAGTCAGTTTAGCCATGCGGAATGATAGTTTGCAGGTCCCAAAGGTAGCAAAAAAAACGATTCGCCGGGCCGCTCGGAGACTGCCTGTCGCGCTGCCGAGGAAGTTTCTTCCGAACCGGCCTGATTCCCGATTTTTTCGGGAGACGGTGAAAGCCGGGCGGATTCAGGTCTGCCGTGCGGCGGATTTCCCGGACGACCGATCGGGAAACCATGCCGGATTTATTTTGCCCGAAGTTTGCTGTAATCGGTTCGGCGCCTGTGTACGGAGCCGGAATGATCATAGCGGATTCCATGGTAGTTGCCTATTTGAGAGTGAGCACTGGGAAGCAGAATCTGGCGAACCAGCAGGACGAAATCAGGCGG
>ERZ857882.4485-NODE-4485-length-11938-cov-2.308929_pt1 | contig 11938 bp, 8 predicted proteins | sample MGYA00519697_ERZ857882 | MGnify/ENA primary metagenome ERZ857882 (study PRJEB31778, sample SAMEA3449373) | human gut metagenome | biome: human gut; feature: human-associated habitat; material: faeces | place: United Kingdom | collected 2010/2012 ... | reverse complement strand
AATTCTATCTTTACGAGAAAACCTATTACAAAGTTTCCCCGTGGTATGCGGGCGGTTCGTACGTCGATCTGTTGGCCGACGGCGTGACCGGTAAGTTCATGGAGATTACCATGGACGGTTACGAAAAAACGTTCGGCGGGGATCTGAAGAACAACGTAAAAGGAATTTTCACCGATGAGCCGGAGGTGGTATCGTCCGGCGGCCTGCGTTGGACGCCGGACCTATTCGAAGCATTCCGGGCGCGTTACGGCTACGACTTGCGCGACCAACTGCCCGCATTGCACGAGGAGGTGGGCGATTGGAAACGGGTACGGCACGATTACTTCGCGCTGCTCAACGATATGTTCGTCGACCGCTGGGCCAAACCGTGGTCGCGTTATTGCGACGAAAAGGGCATTTCGTGGACGGGACATTATTGGGAACACAGCTGGCCCAACGTGACCGGAGTGATCGACAACATGTCGATGGCCGCGTGGCAGCAGACCCCCGGTATCGACATGCTCTGCAATCAGTTCAACGAGAAGGATGTGCATGCCCAGTTCGGCAATATCCGTTCGGTCAAGGAGGTGCGCAGCATCGCGAACCAGCTCGGCCGCCAGCGGGTACTGAGCGAGACGTACGGTGCAGCGGGCTGGGAGGCTACCTTTAAGGATATGAAGCGCCTCGCCGACTGGCAGATGGTGCTGGGCGTCAACCTGGTCAATCAGCATGTGGGACACATGAGCATGGCCGGGGTGCGTAAGTTCGACTATCCGCCGATGTTCAATCAGAGCGCCGTGTGGTGGAACGACTACCGGGTGCTGAACGATTATATCGCCCGCATTTGCGCGGCGATGAGCCTCGGCGAACAGCGAAACGATATTCTGGTGCTGGAACCTACGACCTCGGTATGGATGTATAACCAGTATTACGGGACTGCGTCTTTGAACCGGGCGATGGAGATCGGGCAGGCGTTTCAGGATTTGGTGACGGAACTCGAACACGCGCAGGTGGAATTCGACCTGGGATGCGAAAATATTTTCCGGACGAACGGAAGCGTCCGCGACGGAAAGTTCGTCGTTGGGCAGCGGGCGTACGGTACTTTTGTCGTTGCGCCGCAGACCGAAAACCTCGAACGCGAAACGTTCGATATGTTGCGCGGGTTCGTGCGCACCGGCGGCCGGCTGATCGCTTTCGGGCATCCGTCCCGCGTGGAAGGCGAACCGTCTGCGGAAGCGGAAGCTTTTTTTGCGTCGGACAGCGTGATTTCGCTGGCGGAATGCACACCGGAAGCGATCGACCGTTATTTGCGCAGCGAGGGCATCCGGTTTGTCCGCCGGGAAGGGGGCGATCTGCACCATCACCGCAGGGAGTTCGACGGCGGCCAGACGCTGCTGCTGGTGAATGCTTCGCTCGACGAAGCATCCGACGTGGAAGTCGCGCTGAACGGGAAACATGCGGTGCGGATGGATGCGCTCGACGGGAAGGTATATGAAATGCCGGTCGAAACGGCAAATGGTGCTGTGACCGTAAAAACCCGTGTCGAACCGGCCGGCAGCGTGCTGCTGTATGTTTCTAACGATCCGGTCGAAGCCCGGAAACCGCAGGTGTCGACGGGCGGTACGCCGTTGCAGGCCGACGGTCCGGTGCGGATCGCACGCCACAGGGACAACGTGCTGCTGATCGATTTTATCGATTTGCAAAACGGGGACAAGCAGTACAAGGATATTTATTACAACAATGCAGGCGCGGAAGTGTTCCGCAACGCCGGGCTGAGCGGGAATCCGTGGTTCTGGGCGATGCAGTACAAGCAGGATATCGTGAACATGGATCTTTCTGCCGCGCCGGGCTTTACGGCCGCCTACCGTTTTACCGTTTCGGGTACCGGGGTGGACACGAAGTCGATGAAGATCCTGGTGGAACGTCCCTGGCTGTACACCGTGAAAGTGAACGGCACGCCCGTGCAGGCCGGCGAAGATTGGCTGCTGGACGAAGAGTTCAAGTTGATCCCGGTCGGAAAATACGTGCATTCCGGAGAGAATACGGTCGAACTGGTCGCCGCTAAAACGACCGTCCATACCGAATTGGGCGCCGTCTATGTGCTGGGCGATTTCGAGGTCGTACAGCGCGGCGACCGCTGGACGATCGTGCCGGCGGCCCGTTACGGTTCACTGCGGAACTGGCAGGCGCTCGGCGCGCCGTTCTACCCGTGGGAGATGAAATACGCGAAACGCTTCAAAGTGAACGGCGTTGCCGGGAAAAGCTATTACGTAAAGGCCGACCGCTGGACGGGGTCGCTCGTCGAGGTATGGGTCAACGGCCGTAAGGCGGGCGTCGTTTTCGCTGAGCCGTACACGCTCGATGTCACGCCTTTCGTCCGGAAAGGGAAAAACGACGTCGAACTGCGCGTGGTGGGAAACATGGAAAACCTGATCGGTCCGCATCACGTCGCCTACGACGGCATCGTCGATCCGAACCGGTGGAACGTGCCGCAGTTGCGTAAGGCATCGGAATATTTCCTGACGCCGTTCGGGTTGCAGGAGGATTTTGCGCTCGTCGAATGCGAATGATTATTTTTTGAAAACGAATAAAAAAACATGAAAATCGGACTTTTTGGAATCGGACTGAATACTTATTGGGGGCAGTTCGACGGTTTGCTGGAACGTTTGCAGGGCTACCAGCGGCAGATCGCGGAAAAAATGAGCGGCATGGGGGCCGAGGTGGTCGACGCCGGGATGGTGGATGACCCGGCGAAAGCGGACGCCGCCGCGCGGCGGCTGAAAGAAAACGATGTGGAACTGGTGTTCCTGTACATATCGACTTACGCGCTGTCGTCGACGGTGCTGCCGGTGGTGCAGCGGCTCGGCGTGCCGGTGATCGTGCTGAACCTGCAGCCCGCCGCGGCGATCGACTACGATTACCTGAACGGCATGGGCGACCGCGGTCGGATGACCGGCGAGTGGCTGTCGCACTGCCAGGCCTGCTCGGTGCCGGAAGTGGCCTGCGTGTTCAACCGGCTGGGACTGAAATACGACATCGTGACCGGATACCTGGCCGAGGAGTCCGTCTGGGAGCAGATCGGAGCGTGGATCGAAGCGGCCGGTGTAGCCGCCGCGATGCGTCGGAACCGGATGGGGGTGCTCGGCCATTACTATTGCGGGATGCTCGACGTATATACCGACCTTACGCGGATGTCCGGCGTATTCGGGACGCATGTCGAACTGCTCGAAATGTGCGAACTGAAAGAGCTGCGCGACCGCGTGACCGATGCCGAAACCGCCGCTAAGATCGAGGAGTTCCGTTCGACTTTCGACGTAGCCGCCGATTGCGAACCGTACGAGGTGGAACGCGCCGCGCGGACTTCGGTCGCGCTCGACAAATTGGTGGAGGCGCACCGGCTCGGCTCGATGGCTTATTATTACGAAGGGGCCGCCGGCAACGAATACGAAAATATCGTGACGTCGGTGATCGCCGGCAATACGCTGCTGACCGGCCGTAACATTCCGGTCGCCGGCGAGTGCGAAGTGAAGAATGCTCATGCGATGAAGATACTGGCCGAATTCGGGGCCGGCGGGTCGTTCTCGGAGCCTTATGCGATGGATTTCGACGACGACGTGGTGCTGTGGGGACACGACGGTCCGGCGCATTTTGCGATCGCCGAAGGCCGCGTGGGACTGGTGCCGCTGCCGATCTATCACGGCAAACCGGGCAAAGGACTTTCGATCCAGATGAGCGTCCGCCGCGGACCGGTGACGCTGCTGTCGGTGGTCGAGGGCCGCGACGGGGTGTTTTTGCTGACCGCCGAAGGAGAGTCCGTCGAGGGTAAGGTGCTGCAGATCGGCAATACGATGGTTTTCGCGGAAGCGGGACTGGATCAAATCACTGACTTTGAAATGCAGGATGAAATCAATACCGATGACGGCATTATTAATTTTATCCCATTCGATCGGGTGCTGAATCAATATAAGAATGATATCGGCAAGGCTAAGACGATCCTGATTTCATCCCAGCAGGGAATACCGATTGCTGTTTATCAGGGAAATAGTGTGTATGTAGAGATTCCTAACGATTTACCTAAAATGACACGTTTGAATATCGATGGCAAGAGCCTATATATTCATCGGGCTAATTATGTTATTCTTGATTCAGAAATGATTGACTGAGGCATATCATAGGCTGTAATTTAAAGAAAGCGGGGGATTTTGTTGGCAAGGATAGAATTAAGATTTCAATATACACAAAGTGAGTATGTGTGTGCAGAAAGACAGTATTTAATTGCAGCTAAAATTTTACATAAGTATGATCCTGTTTTAGCGGTTTTATGCTTATTAATTGCGATGATTTATATGCTTGCTTCTGCTTTCAGTACCCTGAGTGTAATACTCTTTGGAATAGTGATTCTTGTTGTCATAATGGGTTGCTGTTTATATTTTTTAATGCCAATCCTTAAGTATAAAAACACTTCAAAATTTCATGAAGCATATACTCTGATATTTTCAGAGGATGCGATTTATTTCAAAACCGACAGCATTGATTCAGAATTGCAGTGGAATGTTTATTCACAGCTTTGGCATAACGATAATTTCTATTATTTAATCCAAGGTGTACGGATGTATACATTAATTCCCAAAAGAGTTTTTAAAGATTCAGATGAGCAAGAGGCTTTTGAAGAGCTTGTCCAATCAAAGCTGAAATTGATTAAAAGGATATAGGACTGTGATTTATGCTTTCTTGATTTATGCAATAGCAAGTATTTGATTCATCTACACGATGGGAGTGAAGCTCATGCAGTACACATTTAAGAATGAAATATTTAAAGAAGGCAATCGTTATTTTATCAAAGTTCCCTTTAATGTGTGGGAAGAATGCGGACAAAAGGGTTTGATACCTGTGGAGGTTTCAATTGGCAGCACTCATTTTGAATGCCGTCTGGTACCCAAAGGCAATGGTGTTTATTACATCCCGATTTTAAAGAAATTGGTTTCTCAAATCATGGATGAAGCAGCAGAGGGTACCTTTCAAATTATTGATGGGTTAACACGAATTAATCATGACAGTCCGTATTCAAAGCAGCATCCAATACGAAAAATTGATAATATTCAAAAGCTGGTATATCCGAAAGAGGGCTATTGCGGTCAGACATGTATTGCGATGTTAACGGGGCAAAGCGTAGAGGCAATCATTGATATTATGCATGCGAAAGTATGGCAGTGTTCATTTGCCAAGCTGATTGAAACACTTGATTATTTTGGAATTCAGCATGGGGATCGGGTTACTTATACACATGGTGAAGAATTCATTTTACCTAAATGCTGTATTGTTAATGTGAGAGATGAGCGTGTCAGTCATTATGTCTTGTATTATAAAGGGCTTTATTATGATTCGAAAGAGATTCATTTCAAAGATATTATTAATTATTTAGAAATTATTGTTGAGTAGAAAAGGACGTTTTATCAATATTACGGCTTTTTGATCAGACAAATAATGCAAATATCCGGCAGTTTTTTGCGAAAGTATTGTTGAGATCATCGAAAAAGTTTATAATATTGCATATATGGAGGGTTAAAAATGTACGAAAGTCCAACTTATGTACCTGGCGTGAGTGAGAATTCATATGCTAGGAAAGTATTTTTATGGCTGTTTATAGGATTGATGGTTACAGCGGCAAGCGCCTTAGTGTTTGTGGCAACTGATTTGTGGTTTATTGTCTTCAGTAATCAGCTGATTTATTGGGGAATGTTCATCGTTGAATTGTTCCTGGTGTTTAAAATCAGCGCAAGTCTGCATAAGATTTCAGCCGGTGCGGCAAGAGTTTATTTTATGCTTTATTCTGTGATGACAGGACTGACTGTGGCAGGTATCACATATCTGTTTGGTATGGAAACAACATTCATTGCTTTTGCTTATACGTCCTTGCTGTTTGGCAGTATGGCTCTGATCGGCTTTACAACGAAGCGTGATTTAATGAGGTTTTCAAGCGTTGTGATGGCTGGTTTGATTACTCTGCTGATTGCCAGTGTAGCTAATATCTTCCTGCGTCTTCAAGGGCTTGATCTTGTATTGAGCTATGCCGGTATTATTCTGTTTATGGGTATCACGGCTTATGACATTCAGAAGATGAAACGCTTATATGAAGCAAATGAGGGTAATGATGAGGCTTTGAATAAATTAGCAATCTTCAGCGCTCTTGATTTATATCTTGATTTTATTAATATCTTCCTGCGTATTGTTCAAATTCTAGGAAGAAGCAGCCGTAAATAAGTTTAAGATCATATCTGGGTTAACCGGATGTGGTCTTTTTTTCTTTGTGTTGAAAGCAACTTTTGATTGTGGATTTATATGACTGGTATTAAAAAGCCCGGCGAGAGGTAAGGGAAACGCATTGTAAACGCTGCCATAAACTCTTATAATAGTTTATAAGCGGAGGTGTGTTTATGAAAGTCATGAAGGAATTTTATGAAGTGATTGAAAAGGAGCTGGCAGCTTCCTTGGCACAAGAAGAGGTTTTAAATCAGGCTGTCGAGGCAATGAGTGAAACCGTGGCGGCAGGCGGTGTTATCCATGTATTTGGCTGCGGTCATTCTCAGATGTTTGGTGAGGAGCTATGTTTCCGTACCGGTGGTTTGGTGCCTGTGAATGCGATTATGATCCCACAGTATAATATTTATCCAAAGGTTCGTTATTCACAGATGATGGAGCGTACAGAAGGCTTTGCACAGGGTGTTTTAGAAGCGATGCATCCGCGCAGTTATGATACGATGATTATTGTTTCGGTATCTGGGCGCAATGCGGCTGGTGTGGATATGGCGCTGGCAGCGAAGGCTATGGGTATGAAGGTTATCACCTTGACTTCATTAAAGTATACCAATGGTGTAACCTCACGTCATTCATCCGGGAAGCTGGTGCGTGATGCAGCGGATATTGTTATCGATATGGGCGGCATTAAGGGTGATGCAGCACTGCATCGTGAGAATGTGAAGGAAAACTTCTGTTCACCATCAACCATCATCGGCATGTCAATACTGGTTGGCTTAGTAGGTGAGGTTATCGTTAAGCTAGCGGATCAGGGCATTGAAGTACCGATTTGGGTCAGCGGCAATCTGGACCGCGGTGATGCTGTGAATCAGGAATACATTAAAAACTACCATGGTAAGGTGGATATCCTATAATATCAGTTCTGTAAGAAAGATTGAAATGTCGAAATCCCTCTTTTATAATAGAAAACATAAAGGGGGATTTTTCTATGGAACCAAATATTCAGGCGCTTGAAATCAGAAGACGTCAGCTATCTTCACGGGTAAGCCGCTTCTTTGCGTTAACCGGCGTGCTGGCAGTGATTTTTCTAATGCTGTCAATGATTTGTTCCTCAATGCTGCTTTTAATACCTTTTGTGATTGTCTTGCTTATTGCCTTGGCAGTTTATTATGGAGCTATCAATCCAGAGATAAAACAATTTAAGCTGGATGCCAAGCAATTGCTGGTTCAGAATGTACTGGCGGAAAAATTTACCGATTTAACATATTCACCTAATGGTTTATCTCAGTCACGCTTTGATGCGGCTGAACTGTATAATCATTATACGAATTATAAATCCAACGATTTGATCCGCGCGCGGTATCAGGGACGAGCGTTTATCTGCAGTGATGTTTATATCAATGAAGTGCGTTCGGCTGGTAAAACTACGGTTACCGTAGATATATTTAAGGGTCATTTCTTTATTCTTGATATCAGCCGTCAGATTCATTCACTGACTCAGGTGTATCCGAAAGTGCTGATCGGCAATGACAACCATTCCGGCGGTTTCTTTGATGATACGCCGCAAACAGAAAAGGTAAAGCTTGAAAGTGTTGAATTTAACCGGCAGTTTGTTGTTTACAGTGAGGATGGTCATGAGGCTTTTTATCTGCTGACACCAAAAGTGATGGAGATTCTGTTAGATTTGAAAAAAAGGCTTGATTTAAGTGTCAGTTTTTATGATAATAAGTTATATGTGGCGGTAGCTGATGAAAATGATCCATTTGAAATCAAGTTACATGATACTATTGATGAGTCACTACTCAGAAAGCTGCATCGGGATTGCGCGGATTTATGCGAAATTCTGAATCTGATTAATCAGATTGAATGGAATACATAGGAGGCATTTTTATGGAATTAAGTATTGGGACGGTACTCCTGCTGATATTGGCAGTTATTATTACAATGTTGTATAACATGGTCATCCGAGCAAGACTGAAGATGGATGAGAGCGGATCAACAATTGATATTTTGTTGAATAAGCGCTTTGATCTGATTACGAATCTTGTAGAGGTGGTAAAGGGTTATACAAAATATGAGGAGGATGTATTAAGCAAGGTTGTTGAACTGCGAAATACATGTCATGTTAAACCAAATAAGAATAAGTATAATGAGGGACTGAATGAGGCGGAAACTAAGCTTTTGGCTGTTGTTGAGGGGTATCCGGATCTGAAGGCTGACGCGTTGTATCTCGAATTAATGAAACAGCTCAGCGATGTTGAGGAACAGCTGCAGGCTGCTCGCCGTTTCTATAATGCCAATGTGACGAATTACAACAATCGGGTAACGACGTTTCCAAGTGCGTTGGTGGCTAAGGCTATGAAGGCGAAGACGAGAAAATATTTTGCGGCTGAAGAAGATGTGAAGGCGAATGTTAAGGTTGAGCTGTAAAATTGAAGTATGAGAAATAAAAAAAGATTGTGAAGAGGTGTAAAGCAGACAGCTGTTTGATACACTTTATAACACAATCTTTTTTTTATGCATTTGTCTTTAAAGTCTAAATAATGGCTTAATAATAACAGATACTGCGATTTATACTGTCCTCAGCTTTAGTATTGAATAAATAATGCGTATGAATATAGGCCGATATCCTTTATTATTGTCAGAAAAGTGTGATAAAATGAATACAACCTTGGGAATGTATTATTGTGAATGAGCGGTAATTCAATCCAAAAGAGGAAAGGGAGGGAATCGGAGAGCCGGCAGGCGGCTTCTTCAAAATATATGCGAATAAAAAACCGTGATCTAATTTTAGAATTTTTGGGTAAGTGTTATGAAAATGAAAGCCGCGGCGCGACGACTTCTGACATATCTAAAACACTTCAGATGCAGCGGACCAATGTCAGCAAGCTGTTAAATGAATTGTGTGCGGAAGGTCTTGTTGAGAAAGACAGTACCAATTATCCGGTAATTTATCGAAGAACTAAAATGGGGAAATCGCGGGAGGCACAGATTTTTGAAACGCTGATCGGCTATGACGGCAGTTTAAAGCGTGCTGTGCATCTTGCTAAATCAGCTGTCTTATACCCAAAGAAAAGTCTGAATATGCTGCTGCTGGCGAAGCATGGCACAGGCAAAGATTTATTCATCAGAAAGATTTTTGAATTTGCGGTTGCTTCTGATGTCTGCGCTGAAGACGCGCCTTTTGTGAAAATGAATTGTCTTTATTATAAAGACAATGCGGAAGAGATGAATGCGAAATTTAACGAAGGATTGATTGCAAGTGAAAATGGTTTCTTTTTCATTGATAATTGCCATTTTCTTGATGCGGAATCTAAGACTCATCTTTCAACAATTCTTGATAACAGTTATGTGAAGAATCCAGATATTGATCATGCGCCGATTATTGTTTGTTCAATGCCGCCGATGATGAGCTCCGATGCATTCTTTGACAATATTACTTCAAAAATCTCAATCATTATTTCACTGCCTGAATTAAATGAGCGGGGCTTATATGAGCGTTTCAAGTTTATCGAAAAGTTTTTCTGCAATGAAGCTCATGAGAGCGGCTGTCAGATAAAGGTTAATTCTGAAGTGCTGATTGCTCTCTTACTGTATCCGTGTGATAACATTAAGCAGCTGTTTCACGACATACGGCAAGCGTGCGCCAGCGCCTATTCACGCGAATTAGAGGTTGAAAAGGAAGCCATTAATGTCTTAATTGTGGACTTCTCACATAATGTCCGTTCAGGTTTATTGAATTATAAGAATAAACGGATGGATGTGGATAATATCATTCGTGAAGAATCGGATTATGTGTTTAATTCTGATAAGCTGTCTATTTTAGATATCAGACCTAAAGAAAACGAGTCAATCTATGACTGGATTAACGCAAAGAAGCTGGAGCTGCATAAGCGCGGTTTTTCATCATCAGAGATCAATACGATTGTTAATGTCGGCATTGAGACTGAGTTTAATAAATATCGTAAAAATCTCTTTAATAATACGATCAATAAGGAGCAGCTTTCCCAGCTTGTAGATTCTAAAATCATTGAGTTGGTGGATGATTTGCTTGCGAAAGCGAGCAGCCTGCTGAATCGATATTATGCTGCTTCTATCCATTATGGTCTATGTCTTCACATTCAGGCACTGGTAGGGAAGCGAGTGGCTACGCATCCGATAAAAATTGAAAAAATGATGGAATTTATTGAACATAACAAGGAAGAGTATTCATTGGCAATGAGTCTTTGCGACCGCATTACAGCTGCTTATGATATTGAACTGCCAATTGATGAAATAGTGATTATCGCTATGTTTTTATGCACGCATAATGTTGGTGATGATCAAAGCCGCCATCCGTCGCTGTTAGTTGCGATGCATGGTGTCGGCGTTGCGAAAGCACTGGCGGAAACAGTAAAGATACTTAATGATATGACCATTTATTCCTATGATCTGTCATTGAATAAGAAACCGCTGGATGCATATGAAGATATCAAACAAACGGTCTTAAATATACCGCATGAAAACGGGATTCTGATTGTTTATGATATGGGATCGCTGAAGGATATATTCAACATGGTTGCGATTGAAACAGGGATTCGCATCAAGCTGATTGAGCTGCCGGTAACACTGATGCTGATGGACTTTTGCCGCAAGCTCATGCTTTCAGAAAATGTGAATGATGCTTATGATGTACTCGTTAATCGCTTCAAATCATTAGATGCCAGCGCGGAGTATGAAACCATGAAAAAGTCAAAAGCAATTGTCAGCTTCTGCATGACCGGCGAGGGCGGCGCGGTACAGATCAAGCGTTATATTGAACAGCAGTTTAAGCTTGAGGGAATTGAAATCATTCCGGTGCAGCTTGCCGAGCAAAGTCTCTTTCTTCAGGAGCTGAATACCATCAGTAAAGAGAAAGAGATTCTTTGCATTGTCGGAACCTTTAATCCTAATGTTTATGGTATCCCATTCATTCCTATTGAGGATATCTTCAACAGCGATAATCATGACCTCAGTCAGCTGCTTTACCAAGACAATCTGAATAAGCTGGATTTTCTAAGTAATTCTGAAACAATCTTTGAACATCTTGCTAAAGAATTGAAAAATATTGATGCTCTTGAAGCTAAAGATAAGCTGATTCAATTCATATTTGATGTGGAAAAGGATATGGGAATCGTGGTGGAAATGAATGAGAAAATCGGTCTGCTTGTTCATCTTGCCTGTACGCTGGATCGTTTAAAGGCCGGCAATATCACGCCTAATAACTTAAATAAAGAGGAAGTCATCAGAAAAAATATGTACCTATACAGAATTATCGTGAAGCATATGATTGAGTTAGAAAAGGCATTTTCAGTTAATGTCAGTGATGACGAGATTTGCAATATCATCTATATTTTAAAGAAAAGCCGCAGTTAGCGATATTGCTTTAGCTGGCGGATAATTAGGAAATTACGCTTTTTTGAATGATTTTATCGGTAATATTAAAAAAAATAAAAAAATTTTAAAATTTTATTTGTATACATTTAATGAGGAAAAACACAGGCTTTTCTATACACGGTTTGAAGAATCAAATAACTGTATGAATTTATGACAAAAAGTGTATATGTAATTTATGGAAATAAGTTTTGATAAATATAAAAAAAGAGATACAAACTCGGTGAAGTTTGTATCTTTTCCTTTTATATAGCCGATTTGACAAAGGAATTTAGTGAATATACAATGGAGT
>ERZ857882.4477-NODE-4477-length-11962-cov-2.668430_pt1 | contig 11962 bp, 8 predicted proteins | sample MGYA00519697_ERZ857882 | MGnify/ENA primary metagenome ERZ857882 (study PRJEB31778, sample SAMEA3449373) | human gut metagenome | biome: human gut; feature: human-associated habitat; material: faeces | place: United Kingdom | collected 2010/2012 ... | reverse complement strand
ACTCGCACGTCAACTATTACATTGATATGACAACATTTAAAACACGCCTCTCCGAAGCCGAAGAAGTAGCGTTTCTTCCCGGCCCCGATCGGGCCTGCAAACAAGCCCGGAGAGAATCAGGTTTCTTTCCGGGAATTTGTGTTTTTAAGAGAACTGACCTAAAACTGACCGAATGATGAAAAGATGGTTGCTCGTTTTCTGCGCGTTTCTGTGCGCCGGGAGTTTCGTTTCCTGCGGCGTGCAGCGTTATCGGGTCGATTCCGCGAGCCGGGTCGTCGACACCGCCGGCACTTTCCGGAACGACCGGTTGGGATTGTCGTTCTATTTCAGTAAGTTTTATACGCAGCACGGGAGTTGCCCGCTGGATCGGGCGGCGGCCCGTATGCTGGCTGCCTGCGAGATCGACCCGAAAACCGATACGGTTCTGTTCGGCGGCGGGATGATGTTCTGCGTTCTTCGCTATTCGCGTCCGTCTTACCTGAATGAGACGAAAAAACATCCGCTCAGTTGGGAGCATCACCGGAATTGTTCGGTTTATCCGTTGCTCGATACGGTACAGAACCGGCCCTCCGGCTTTGTCGCGGAGCAGAAATGCCTGTTCTCGAACGAGAACCTGCGGAAATATTGTACGCCCGAAGAGATCGAACTGTTGACGACTTCGTCGTTTACCCGCAAAGTGAAAGTCTGCAAACGCGCCAAAACGGTGCTGATCGAAGACCTGATTCCCTGGAAGGGACATGCCGTTTCGATGATCTATGTCCTGAAAATGTGGAACGGTAAGGACTGGGACGAATTCCAGACCTGGAAAGGGGGCGGCCACTTGTCCGATCCGTCGGCTCCGGACAATATGATGAGCTATTGGCGCCGGCCGCAGAGCGATTTCGACCTGCGGCTGACTCGCGAGAACGGTATGCGGATGAAGCTGCCTTCCCGCATACCGGAGCAGCCGGAATAACGAAAAACCATTTCCAACCTAACTAACTGATTCAAAACGATGAAAAAAAGAACGATTCGATTCGGAGCGCTTGCGGCAATCCTGATCCTGACGGCCGGAACGCTTTGCTGCGCGGACGTTTCCGGCGGAAAAGACAACCGGAAAGTTACTCCTGTTCCGCCGTCCGAGCGCGAGGTGGGCATCGCCTACACTTCTTGGATGGATAACGATATTTGGGGAAATACGTGGGGGATGCCGGCGCTGGGCCGGTACGATTCGCGTGACCGCCGCGTCATGCGCAAACATGCCGAGTGGCTGACCGATGCGGGCGTCGACTTTATCTGGCTCGACTGGTCGAACAACGTGACTTACGATCCCGACGAATTTTGGGTAGGCGGGAAGCAGGATTTGATCGAGGACGCTACGGCCATCCTGTTCGACGAGTACTACAAGATGGGCAAAGTAGGGATGAAACATCCGAAGATCAGTATTTTCATCGGGGTGACCGGGGCTCCGGAAGCCGCTGACGACGGCCGGTTGCAGAAGAAGGCCGACCAGGTGTACGACATGTACGCCAACAATCCGAAATACAAGGACATGATGCAGCTATACCTGGGTAAGCCGCTGTTGGTGGTGTATGTCGATACGCCGTCGCCGTGGCAGAACGGAACCCCGGAGTGGAACGACGACCGTTTCACGGTACGCTGGATGACCGGGTACGTCTCGGAACAGCCGTCGCTGCGCACCGAAGACCGGGTCAGCAAATACGGTTACTGGGCATGGGAAGACCGCGGCGAGCAGACCTATCCGATCTACGACGGGAAACCCGAGACGATGGTCGTCTGCGCTGCGACCCGCAAGCAGGGCGATCCGGGCGATGCCGGTTACATTCCGGAAAAAGGACGCCGCGACGGGCAAACGCTCCGAGAGCAGTTCGCCCGCGCCCGGGAGATCGGAACCCGTTTTGCGATGGTCGTGTCGTGGAACGAATGGACGACCGGCGAACAGCCGAGCGTCGAGGTCAGCAAGGATATCGAGCCCTCCGTGGAGCACGGCGACAAATATTTGAAAATATTGAAGGAAGAGATCCGCAGGTTCAAGTCCGAGTGACGGATGTTTGGCAGCGGGAATTAGAACTACTGAATCAAAATCGAAGAACCGATGAAAGGAAAATTTTGGAGTTATCTGGCAGTGTTCTGCTCAGCCGGTTTTATGGCGGGTTGCTTGCAGGACGGGGATCGGACGCTGGCTCCGGCCGGATTCGAGAACGTTACGGTCGGCGGTGAATTGGGCGATCGCCTGAGCCGCAATTTCGACCGGATGGAAACCGAACTGTATCAGCCGGAACAGGTCTATTGGACCGAACAGGAGTCGGGCGGATGGCCCGGCGACAAGGAGGGGCGGACGATTCTCGCCCTGGTGCTCGACGGACGCGCTTCGCATCGCGAGCCGAAATACCTCGGCGAACTGATCCGCCTGCTGCCCGAACACCTGAACGCCAAAGGCTATCTCGGTTCGATCCACGAAGGGGAGGTCGACGAACAGCAGTTGTCCGGGCATGGCTGGCTGTTGCGCGGGCTGTGCGAATATTATGCGTGGAAACAGGATCCGCAGGCGCTGGAAATCGCGCGGACGATCGTGGACAGCCTGTTCGTTCCGATCGCGTCGTTCGTCGACAAATATCCGCTCAGCGACAAGGAGCGAATTGCCGGTACGGGAGACATGTCCGGCAGCGTGCAGAATACGGTTGGCGGCTGGCGGCTGTCGTCGGATATCGGCTGCGTATTCATCGGGATGGAAGGATTGATCCATTCGTACCAGTATGTTCCGTCGGAACAGTCCAAGGCATTGATAGAAAAGCTGATCGCTCTTTTTGAGAGAATGGATCTGGTGGGAATCAAGGCGCAGACTCATGCGTCGTTGACCGCCATGCGCGGGATGTTGCGCTATGCGGCCCTGACCGGGGATACGACGCTGATTCCTAAGGTCGAGACACGCTGGAAATTGTATAAAGAGTTCGGCATGACCGAAAATTACGAGAATTACAACTGGTTCGGGCGTTACGATACCTGGACGGAGCCTTGCGCGATCATTGATTCTTATCTGGTCGCCACGCAGTTGTGGGCTGTTACGCGGAATCCGCAATACCTCGAGGACGCCGATAAGATCTACCTGAACGGGATAGCCGCTACGCAGCGTGCCAACGGCGGATTCGGGTGTGACCGGCCGGTGGGCGTCGTGTCGCCCGACTTGGCGATCCATGCCGACGAGGCGACCTGGTGCTGCACGATGCGCGGCGGAGAGGGATTGGGCCGCGCTGCGGAATACGCCTATTTCGTAGAGGCGGATACGGTGTACGTTCCGTTCTATCACGAGAGTACGCTCGCGCTGCCCGACCGAAACATCGCGCTCTCGCAACATACCGGTTACCCGTTCGGGAACCGGGTCGAGTTCATCGTGACCGAAGCGCCGAAGCGCGCCGTGACCCTTGCGCTGGCGGTGCCGTCTTACCTTCGTCCCGATTCGGTGCAACTGCCGTCGCATTCGGATGTTTCGGCACATTTCGTGCAGGGATTCCTGCGGGTGAGCGGGCATTTCGACGCCGGCGATACGGTGGCGCTGAATTACGGCTTCGAACCCCGCTGGGTGCCGCTCGAGAACCGGGATATTGCCGATAAAACGCTTTATAAGGCGATGTATGGGCCGTTGGTGCTCGGTTATGAAGCGGACGCTCCGCTGGAACTGGCCGGGAAAGAATTCTCGATCGTCGCCGACGGACCGGATGCTTTCCGGATTGAAGGTACGGAGTTCCGGCTTACGCCGCTGTACCATCTGCTTGACCCGGCCGTTTCGTCCGGAGCGAATTACCACCGGATGGTGACCGTGAAAATGGATACCGCGACAGTTTGTCTCGAATAGAATATAGAATGAAGAAGATATGAAAACAGCAAGATTCAAAACTAACGCCAAGTGCGGCGGATGCGTCGCCCGCATCGGGGAGGCGCTGAACAAGATCGTGCCGGCCGAAAGCTGGTCGATCGATTTGAGCACGCCTGAGAGAATATTGACCGTAACGTCCGCCCTGTCCGACGGGGAGATCGTCCGGACGGTGGAGCAGGCCGGATACAAGGCCGAAGTTCTGTAAAAGCATCTATGACACGACGAAGGGGGTTCGCTTTGAAAAGCGGAACCCCTTCGTCGTGTCCGTCGGTTTATTCGCTAACCGTAATCCGTCCCAGTTTATAGCGTCGCCGTCCGTCATTGCCGTTGTAGGGCAGTTCGTAGACCGGGGTGCCGTCGCGCATACCGGCCGAGACGTACAGGTCGTAAACGCCCGGTTTGCACGCGCGGAAAAAAGTGCCCGCTTTGTCGGCATAGCGCGGAGCGATCCGGAACGTCGAAACGATTTGCCGTTCTTCGGTTTTTCCCGCTTCGCAAACCGGAAGCGAGCGCAGGTCGAAATCGTCGACCACCAGCGCCGATACGATTCCCCCTTTGTCGTCTTTCAACGTGAAACACGGGTGGCCGCCGCGGTAGCAGGGGGCTACGCCCGCATTGCTCCATGCGGAACGGATTTCCAACGGTTCGCCCATTTTTACGCTTTCGGGCCACGATATTCCGGATACCTGCAGGCGGTAACCTATCCGGCGGTTGATCCGGTCGATCGCGTCGCGGTTCTCTTCGAGCAGGATGCGCGGCCACCAGTGAATCGACATGAACGAGGCGTGGTAATCCTCGACGGACTTGACCAGCAGATTTTTGTCCCAACTGCCGCGCTCTTTCGATCCGCCGTAGTGTTCGTGTTCGAGGATTACCGGCAGCGTCGGCCAGAAGAGCTGAGCCATTTCGCTGTGGTACCACGAATGAGGCGGCGGTTGCACCAGGATGCTGTCGTCGCGGATGGTCACGCCGCGCGAGAAGGCGTAATCGGTGATCGGGAAACGGCTGCCCGGCGCGTCGTGCCCGGCAAAGTCGTCCGAGATGCAAAGTTGGGTGTTTTTGAAATGCTTGCAGTACAGGTCGATGTGTTTTTTCTGGGTTTCCAGGCCCCATGAACGGCCGTGCTTCGGCGTGCTCATGACCGTATGGCCCTCGCCCCACATCCCGAAGTGTCCGACGTCCACGAAGGCGACGTGCGGGTTGCGGTCGTAGCGTTCGGCCATCGCCCGCAAAAAGTTTTCCACCTTCTCTATGAATACCGGGTCTTCGTAGTCGGGTTCGAGGTAATGACCTTCGACGTCGTATCCCGTCGCTCCGGCGTCGAATACCCATTTCGGCGTGGCGTGGTACAGCCAGCTTTCGGTCGCGCTGACGCGGAAGGCGACGTATTTGCCTTTGTCGATCCAGCGCTGCGCCGGGGTGTCGAGCAGTTCCCAGACGAATTTGCCTTCCTCGGGTTCGAGAAAGGCCCACGGAACCCGCAGGTAGACGGTGCTCAGCCCCGGAAAATCGTCCAGCGTATCGGACGGTTCGAGCTGCGATCCGTAGTTGGAGAGGATGTTCGAGTAAAAATGCATTGTCCAGCCCATGCCCGGGTTGGTCAGCGCCCGGCCGTGATCCCGAAGCGCGGCGGTGAACCGGCCGTTTTCGGAAGTGATGTCGTCGGTTGCCGCTGAGGGTAGGCTTCCGGCGGCCGTGCCGCTCGACGGCCGCGCTGCGACCTGATCGTACATTCCCGCGGCGAGGGCGGCGGTTACGAGTCCCGCCTGCTGCAAAAAAGTGCGTCGGTTGATTTTTTTCATATCGGTATCGTTTGATACGTTTCGTTCAAATATAGCGAAAAAAATCGTATGCGATACTTCTCGGAAGGGGATTTCGGCCGCCTGTTCCGGCGGAGCGGAAGCCCGGAACTATTTCTGTCGCAGCATCGGGGCGGCGACGGTCGTCGTGAGGCCAATCAGGGCGATCAGCGCGAACGACCAACGCAGATTCAACGCGTGGGCGATGAAGCCGATTACCGGCGGGCCGAGCAGAAACCCGAAAAATCCGATCGTCGAGACGGTCGCCAGCGCCACCCCCGGCAGCATCGTTTTCGACCGCCCGGCCAAGCTGTAACACAACGGCACGACCGACGACGTCCCGAATCCGACCAGCAAAAATCCCAGCGTGGCGGTAGTCAGGTGCGGGAACAGCACCGACAGCAGCAACCCGGTCGCGATGACGATGCCGCTGGCGCGGATCACCCGGATCGCCCCGAACCGCGTTACGAGCCGGTCGGCGGTGAACCGGCCGCAGGCCATCGTGCACATGAAGGCGATGTAGCCGAGCCGGATCAGCTCTTTCGGAGGTCGGATGACCGTTTCGAAATAGACGCCGCTCCAGTCGAACATGGTTCCCTCGCAGGCCATGCTGCCGAAAGCGATCAGTCCGAGCAGCAGGATGTAACGGTCAGGACGGACGAAAACTTTTTTCGGGGTCTTTTCGCCGGCCGGCTTGGTATCGCGCGGCAGCATCGAGCCGCGCATCGTGACGAGCACCGCGAACGTGACTGCATAGATGATGCAGAAATGCATCAGCGGCGGAACGTCGTAACCGACCATCAGCGTGCTGATTAGTCCTCCGCAGAATCCGGCCAGCGACCACAGACCATGGAACGACGCCATGATACTGCGGTTGTAGAGCCGTTCGACGCCGACTCCCTGTGTGTTGACGGCGATGTTGCATAGGTTGGCCGTGATGCCGAACAGGAAGAGCCCCAGCGTGAGCTGGCCGATCGACGAGGCCGCTCCGAGCCTGACCAGCGCGGCCGGATAGAGCAGCGCTGCTACGGTCAGCACCAGTTTGCTGCCGTAGCGGCTGACCAGATAGCCCGACAGAGCCATTGCGGAGAGCTGTCCGACCGGCAGCGCGAACAGCACCGATCCGAGTACCGCTTCGTTCAGGTGCAAAGCGTCTTTGATGTCGGGGATACGGCTGGCCCAACTCGAAAATACCAGCCCCTGGATAAAGAAAAAAGCGCTGACCGAGATTCGGTAGCGTTTCGTCGCGCTCAGAGACAACGTTCCCATCGTAAAATCCTCCCTCGAAATTTCCGCTGCAAATGTACGGATTTTTCGAAAACGGCGTCGTTTTCAAAAAAGAGTTTTGCGGAGATGTTCGGGGCAGGTTTCGCGAGTCGTCACGGGGAGGAGAGCGGAGCCGAAACGGTTACTCGTCGCGGTCTTCGTCCGTTTCGGTCAGTTCCCGAAGCGTGTAGACCAACGGGGCCGCGAACCGTTCGCGGCGGTACGGGCAGTCGCCGACGGCGCAGTGGCTACAGTGTTTTTCGTCGCACGAATCGGTGTGAATCGACAGCAGCACCCGGTCGGAGAATCCTTTTCGGATGGTTTCCCGCAGTTCGGTGCAAGCCGCGTGTCCCTGACGGATGTTGTAATACCACGGCAGCGTCAGGTCGCAGTCGATGTAGAAGTAACTGCCGTATTGGATCATTTTCAAGTTATGGATGTCGATCCAGTCCGGGTGCGGGTTTTCCGCGATGGTCGTCCGCATTTTTTCGAGGTATTCGCGGTCGGCTTCGTCGGTCAGATTGGCCACGGTTTTACGCAGGATCGAAAAGCCCGTCCAGACGATAATGCCGCCGAAGATCAGCGCCAGCGCGCTGTCGATCCAGCCGATGCGGGTTACGTACAGCAGCAACAGGCCTGCGACCAGGCCGATCGACGAATAGGTGTCCGATTGCAGGTGCCGGCCCCCGGCTACCAGCGCGATCGAATCGTATCGGCGGCCCGTGCGGATGCTGTACCGGCCGAGCAGGTAGTTGACCGCTCCGGCCGCGGCTACCAATACGATACCGATATCCAGTTTTTCGATCGCGGCCGGTTCGAAAAGCCGCCTGACGCCTTCGAAAATGATGATCCCGCCCGCCACGGCGATCAGCAGTCCTTCGACCGATGCCGAGATCAGTTCGATTTTCCCGTGTCCGAACGGGTGGTTTTCGTCTTTCGGTTTGGCGGCCCGGTACAGGCTGTACAGACTGATGAATCCGGCGATTACGTTGACGATGCTTTCCATCGCGTCGGTCAGGATACCCACCGAATTGGTCAGGGCGAACGCCAGAAATTTGCCGCCCATCAGCAGTACCGAACAGGCGATGATCCGCCGTTGTACCCGTTGTTTGATTTCGCTTTCGGTTCTGCTTTTCATGTTTCGTCGTTTTTTGGTTTGGTGCGGAGTGCGTTTTGCCGGGTCGAACGACGGTCGTGTGGCGCGTTCCGTATTCCGGGAAATGAAAAATTCCGCTGCCGGCGGAATTTTTCAAGGTATTTCTCCGTCGAAGAATCAGTTCAGGGCGTTGCCGTCCGTGAGCGGCAGCCCGTTGAGCTTTCCGGTCAGGGTTTCGAGGAATGCGGTCAGGTCGTTCACGTCGCTTTCGGGCAGCGTTTTCCCGACCTGGTATTTCGCCATGTCGCTGACCGCCTCGTCCAGCGTCTGGCGCGTCCCGTCGTGATAGTAGGGAGCCGTCAACGCTACGTTCCGCAGTCCGGGAACTTTGAATCGGTGCAGGTCGTAGTCCGTTTTGGTTTGCTTGTGGCGGCCGTTGTCTTCTTCGGTCATTTCCGTTCCGCGGTCGGCGAAGTAGTCGCCGTAGAGTCCCATCAGTTCGTAGGACTGTCCGCCGAGCGTCGGGCCGACGTGACAGGTCGCGCAGCGGTTCTCTTTGAAAAGTTCGTATCCGTGAAGCTCCTCCGCGCTCAACGCCGTCGAATCGCCTTTCAGGTAGAGGTCGAACCGCGAATCGGGCGTGAGCAGCGTTTTTTCGTATTCGGCGATGGCGTCCGTGATGGTTTCGCCCGAGTAGCCTTCCGGGTAAACGGCGGTGAAAGCGTTCGTAAAGATTTTGTCCGCTTTCAATTTCCCGATGATTTCGTCCCACGACGCGCTGGCCATTTCGACCGGGTTCAACGGCGGGCCGCCGGCCTGTTCGGCAAGATCCGCCGCCCGGCCGTCCCAGAACTGCACGAAGTTGTAGACGGCATTGAACACGGTCGGGGCGTTGACGCCGCCGAGTTGCTTGCCCACACCTTCCGAGTACGCTTTGTTGTCGACGCCGCCGGTTTGCAGGTTATGGCACGACGCGCACGAAACCGTGTTGTCCGACGACAGCCGCGGATCGTTGTACAGCATTTCGCCGAGTGCGACTTTGCGGATGTCCACCGGGATCGAATCGGCGATCGGTTGGATGGGTTCGTTGGCGAAAACGGTCGCCGACAGGTTATTCGGATAGTGTTCCGCCCGGTGTTTTTTCACCCAATCGAGCAGGATCTCCTTTTTGGCGTCGGTAAGCGACGATCCCCAGTGCACGAGGTAGTATTTGGCCATCGGCATCGAGCCGTCGGCAACCGATTTTTCGATTTTCGACAGGGTGACTTCGCCGACCGGCCTGCCGTCCGAAAGCGCCCGGTACGCTTCCGTCAGGTCGGTGTGTTTGAGCGCCTCGGATACGTCTTTCTTGACGATATCGCCTGCGACCGGCAGGCTGGCATAGAAGGGCAGGTTCGGTGTCGCGCTGTGGCAGTCCAGACAGCCGCCGTCGTCGAAGATCGCTTTTACCCGCATTTCGGCCGTCAGTTCGGGAGCCGGAATCCGGTTCACCGCATGATAGGTGATCGTCAGCGCGATAGCGATTACCGCCAGCGCCAGAATGACTTTTACGCTTTTTTTCATTTTTTGTTCGGGTTTATTGCCGTAAATCCGGTTTGCAAATACGGACTTATGGGGTAAAGATAAGCAGGTTGTCTGAAATTTCAAACAAAAAAATCATTTCCTTCGGAAAGATCAGTCGACGGCGGCTTTTCGGATCCGCGCACCGTTTCCGTCGATTCCCAGGGCGTAAGTGCCGTCTTCGGGAATATCGACCGTCAACGTCCGTTGCGTCCATGTTTCGGAACTGAAATCCGCTCGTGCGACCGGCACGCTCTCTTCGGACAGGCTTAGTCTGTCGGCGTAGAGCGATCCGTCGCCCTGTACTTCCGCCGTGAAGGTGTGCCTGCCGCGGGTCAGATAAAGCCCTTCGTACAGACGTCCTCCGTCGGCGTAGCCGCAGCCGTCCCGGACGCCCGCGTCGCCCCGCATCGTCCAGTAGGCGCGGCCGTGTTCGAAGTTTCCGTTCTGGAACGTGCCGCTGCTGCGGATGCCGCAGTCGGAGATGAAATTGGTCGGCCGGATGCAGAGCAAGTCGCAAGGACTGAGGTAGCTGTTGCGGTAGATGCGGACGTTTTTGACCGGCGAGTAGTCGTCCTGCTCGGTGTTGTCGAACGGTTGTTTGCCGAAATAGGGATTGTCGGGCCAGGTGCCGACCGCATATCCCCCTTTGAGGACGCAATCGTAGACCGTGATGCTGTCGATTTCGGTGTCGCCCCAGTCCGGGTTGTCGGTTCCCCACGGGATGAAGGCGATCGCCTTGCCGCCGCCCGAATTGATGTAGCTGTGGCAGGCGGTTACGTTGCGGATCGAATTGTCGGCGTCCGGCCGCGCCCACCACCACAGGATGCCGCGCGGGTCGTCGTAAGCGGTCCACAGCACCACGCCGTCGTCGTTCGATTCGAGGAACGCGCGGACGATCTTGACGTCGTGCGTTCCGACGCCGAGTCCCAGGCCGTCGCCGCTGACGCACTGAACCTCGTGCATCTTCAGGTTGCCGATGAAAACGTTCTCGCAGGCGTAAAACGCCGTGTGGTAGTTGTTCGAACGGACGATGTCGAGGTTCGACACTTCGATGTTGCGCACGTTCCACAGCCCGATCGGAATGACGTGGATGCGGTCGGCGCAGTAACGCTGGTAATCTTCCTCGGCGTAGCGCTCGTCCTGGCATTCGGGGTCCATCGAACGGATCTTGCCGGGGCCGGTGATCTTGATGTTTTCGATGCTTTTGCCCTGGAGCAGCGGCAGGTTCGAAACGTGCATGTTGTGCGTCCAGTTGATGCCGGGGATCGACCCTTCGTGCCCGTAGGCCGGTTTATACTTGTAATCGCGCGCGTCCTGCGACTGCCAAAGGATCGCGCCTTCGGCGATGTGCAGTTCGATGTTGCTTTTCAGCAGGATGTTGGTCGCGACATAGCGTTTGCCGTAAAACGAGCCGTCGCCGTCGAGCACGACCCGTCCGCCCCCCTTCGCGGCAGCGTCGTCGATCGCCGCTTGGATGGCGTCGGTATCGTCGGTGAATCCGTCTCCCTTGGCTCCGTAGTTGGTAGCGTGAACCGTGAGCGAAGGCAATGCGAAAGCATAGGGATTCTCTTCGAAATCGTTCCAGTTGTCGATGTAGAAGCGCGGCCCGATCTTTAGAAAATTGCCTTTGTCGTCTTTGACGACCGCCAGGAACTGGCTGCTCAGCCGCGTCATGTCGCCATTGCGCATCGGGATACCTGCGATGCGGAATTCCGGAGTCAGTTCGCCTTCGTACAATTCGGTCATCCGGTCGATATCGTCTTCGGGTTGTAGCATCGAAGTTTCGTAAATCGCGATTCGGGAGTATCGATTGCGGTATTTCGGGTCGATGCTGCCGGTGACCGCGATCTCATGCGGCGTGGCGGTGCAGCCGTCGATCCGGCCGGCCTGCGGTTCGAGCGCGGCCTCCTGCTCGAACGTGATCCGGTCGATTCGGAGCATACCCTTGCCGCCGAGCGGCTCGATCCGGAAACCCTTCAGGCGGCCTTTGGCGTGCGGGTTGTCCGACAGGTTGAGGTAGCAGGTTTTTTTCGGCGAATTCGGTTCGATTTCGAAAATCTTGGATTTCGCTTCGTCATAGGTGCTGTCCCGGTCGGTGATGAAACGGAGTCGCAGCCGGGTCGCGGAACTCCGGTTCTCCATCAGCAGGAGTACCGTGTTGCGTTTTTCGAGCGTCGGATTGTAGAGCAGGTGCCGGCTGCCCGCCAGCGGCGGCGAGCTGAGCGAAGAACCTTTGCGGAACGTGTATTCCAACGCTCCGTCTCGGGTCGCCACGCTGCCGTTTACGGCGGTAAACCGTTCGGCGGAGCCGGATTGTTCGAAAGTCAGCCCGGGAGTCGGGCCCGGCTGGGCCGGGGCCTGTCC
>ERZ857882.4475-NODE-4475-length-11970-cov-2.419807_pt1 | contig 11970 bp, 8 predicted proteins | sample MGYA00519697_ERZ857882 | MGnify/ENA primary metagenome ERZ857882 (study PRJEB31778, sample SAMEA3449373) | human gut metagenome | biome: human gut; feature: human-associated habitat; material: faeces | place: United Kingdom | collected 2010/2012 ... | reverse complement strand
TTTCGGTGCTTTGAATATCCTGACTTGCAAGAAAGGTACGTTCTTTATTGCCGACACGCTGATCAACCGCCATCCGTCGACAGAAGTACTGATCGATATCGCCCGCCTGACTCAAGATGCTGTGAAATTCTTCGCACACGAACCGGTTATGGCGATGTTGTCCTACTCCAACTTCGGTTCCGACAAGCAGGGTAGCCCGCTGAAGGTCCACGACGCGATCGACTATCTGCACAAAAACTATCCGGACATGATGGTAGATGGAGAAATGCAGGTCAACTTCGCTCTGGACAAGAAACTGCGTGACGACATGTATCCGTTCAACAAGTTGAAAGGCAAAGATGTCAACACGCTGATCTTCCCGAACCTGAGTTCTGCCAACAGTGCTTACAAGTTGCTCGACACACTCGGCATCAGCGAAACGATCGGCCCGATCCAGATGGGATTGAACAAACCGATCCACTTCACCGACGTGGAAAGTTCTACGCGTGACATCCTGAACCTGACGACTGTCGCTGTCGTAGATGCGATCGTACAGGAACAGATCGAAAAAGGAGAATAACTCGATTAAGCTTAATAAAAAAATAGCGATGAGGCATTGAAGTTTCATCGCTATTTTTTTGCTATCTGTATACGCTTATCGGAACAACTTCCCATCCTTTTCTCTATCTTTGTCTCCCAAAATTGTTTAGGTATCACATTTATGGCAACTACTACTAAAGAAATGACGGAGGGTGCTCCCCTGCCGCTTATTCTCAATTTCACCTTCCCCCTGTTGCTTGGAAATATATTGCAACAAACCTACTCGCTTGTGGATGCCGCTATCGTTGGAAAATTCTTAGGGATCAATGATCTGGCAGCAATCGGGGCAAGCACTTCGGTCGTATTCCTGATTTTAGGATTTTGCAACGGGTGTTGTTGCGGGTTCGGGATTCCGGTGGCACAGAAATTCGGGGCGAGAGACTACAAGACAATGCGACGGTTCGTGACGGTCAGTTTACAATTGGCAGCCCTAATGTCGATCGTCATTGCGGTTCTGACAAGCGTATACTGTGCAGATATCCTGAGAAGTATGCAGACTCCGAAAAATATTTTTCACGGAGCTTACTATTATCTGCTCGTAACGTTTATCGGAGTACCTTGTACGTTCTTCTACAACTTGCTGTCCAGCATCATACGTGCACTCGGCGATAGTAAAACACCATTTTGGTTCCTGCTGTTCTCTACCGTATTGAACATCGTGCTCGACCTGTTCTGCATCCTCGTGTTGGGATGGGGTGTGTTAGGAGCTGGTATCGCCACCGTCGTGTCACAAGGTGTGTCGGCACTTCTCTGTTATTTTTATATGTACAAGCATTTTCCGGTCCTGAAAGGGACGGCTGACGACCGCAAATTCCGCTTTCCACTGGCTAAAAATCTTTTATATATCGGAGTACCTATGGGACTTCAATTCTCCATTACGGCAATCGGCAGCATCTTGCTTCAAAGTGCCAATAACGCTTTGGGAACAGCTTGTGTAGCCGCATTCACAGCAGCAATGAGAATCAAGATGTTCTTTATCTGTGCCTTTGAAAGCTTAGGTATAGCGATGGCTACCTATACGGGGCAAAACTACGGAGCCGGAAAACCCGAACGCATCTGGCAGGGGATCAAAGCCAGCTCGCTGCTGATGATGATCTATGCCGTCTTCACTTTTACAATACTGATGTCGGCCTCCGACAAGATATCATTGCTGTTCGTAGACGCTTCGGAAACGGAAATACTTAAAAACACGGTACTCTTCCTACACGTTTCTTGCTATTTCTTTCCGATCTTAGGGCTGCTCTGTATCCTGCGCTACACCATACAAGGCGCAGGATACACCAATCTGGCGATGCTTTCCGGAGTTTCCGAAATGATCGCACGCACACTGGTCAGTATCTATGCCGTACCGATATTCGGATTCTTAGCTGTTTGCTTTGGCGATCCGACCGCCTGGATAGCAGCAGACCTCTTCCTCGTCCCGGCATTCATATATGTCTATCGGAAACTGAAAAAGAGCCTTAAGGAAAATTATGCAATCCCCAACAGTTCGACTTCGAACAGCAGTGTGGAATAACCGGGGATCGGACCGGATGTACGTGTCCCGTAACCTAATGTATACGGGATATAAATCATCCAACGGTCTCCCACATGCATCCGCCGGAGCGCTTCCTGCCATCCTTCGATCACCTGATTGAGGCGGAATGCCTCCGGACATCCCCGTTTCCAGGAATTATCAAACTCGCGTCCGTTGGCCAGCGTTCCACGGTAATGGACAGAGACGACATCCGTCAGTTCCGGTGAAACCACACCGGTCCCTTTCTCTATCTCCTTATACAACACACCACAAGGGAGCTTGACGACTCCCTCACCGGTAGCCACTTCTTCTAAAAACCGTAGATTCTTTTCTTTATATTCTTCTTTCTTTCCCATTGTTATTCTCATTTCATTTCGTGGCAAAGATACAAAGCATCCCACCTATTAAAATAAACAGAAAGAAATAAAAAGAGGCAAACAATTATACGGCAAGTCTGTTCTTTAATGGCTAAATCTAAACAAAAAAGTTATGCATATACGTACATGGTGTTATGCTGTGCTTTGCCTGTCCTTGCCGATAACGTTGCCTGCACAGAAAGAGCACAAATACCTGGATCACGCATTACCGGAAGCGTGGCAGGAAAACGACAGTGATTTTCAACAGACATTACCGGTAGACGACCAGTGGTGGAAAAACTTCAATGATCCCACCCTGGACTCGCTGATTGAAGTAGCCGTAAAGCAGAACTACTCCGTACTGATGGCGGCAGACCGTATCGCTATGGCAAAAGCCAATCTGCGCATACAACAGGGCAGCTATTCGCCGACCCTGGGACTCGCTGCCGGCTGGACCCGGCAACAAAGCAGCGGCCATACGAGCAGCCTGCCGCAGACAACGACCCAATACGGCGATGCCGCCCTGTCCATGAACTGGGAGATCGATGTATTCGGAAGCATCCGCAACCGCGTAAAGGCCCAAAAGGAGAACTTTGCAGCTTCCAAAGAGGACTATAACGCCGTGATGGTCTCCCTTTGCGCACAGGTGGCATCCGCCTATATCAACCTGCGGGAACTGCAACAGGAAGTGGAAGTCGTCAAAAAGAACTGCCTGTCGCAACAAGCGGTCGTCAAGATCACGGAAAAAAGATACGAGACAGGGCTTGTCTCGAAATTGGATGTCGCACAGGCCTTATCCGTCTACTACGACACAAAAGCCTCCCTCCCCATGCTGGAAGCCGGGATCATCCAGTACACAAACGCTTTGGGCGTACTGATGGGACTTTATCCCTGGGACGTCCGGGAAATCATGGAAACACGGAAGCCATTGCCGGAATACATCGAGACAATCGGCATCGGCATTCCCGCAAACCTGCTACTACGCCGGCCGGACATCCGGGCGGCTGAACGCCTGGTAAACGCACGGGCGGCATCGCTCGGCGCCTCCAAATCAGACTGGTGGCCGAAAGTTTTCGTCAAAGGGTCGGTGGGATTCGCTTCGCATGATTTGGACAAACTGGTAAATCATAACAGCTTCACCTACGAGATCGCTCCCGCCATCTCCTGGAATTTCTTTCAGGGAACAAAGTTGGCGCAGGCGACACGGCTGGCTAAAGCCCAGCTCGACGAGTCGATCCGGCAATTCAACCAGGATGTACTGACTGCCGTCCAGGAAGTGGACAATGCCATGAATTTCTATAAGAACTCGATCAAGCAGATCGTCGCGCTCCGGGAAGTCGTCAATCAAGGGAAACAAACGTTGGAACTTTCGCTCGACCTCTATAAACAAGGACTTACACCTTTCCAGAATGTCCTGGACGCACAACGTTCTCTCCTCTCCTATGAGAACGAACTGACCCAAGCCAGAGGATCGTCCCTCTTGAGCCTGATCCAGCTTTACCAGGCTTTAGGCGGCGGTTGGGAGATTGAGAATTAAAAATTATTCGAATTAAAAAATAAGAGAGATGAAGACTGCTATTAAAATAGGGATGATGGGATTGTCCATCGTCCTGCTTGCCGGGTGTAAAGAGAAAAGTCACCAGACGGAGATGCCGGCCCCTTCCATCAGTGTAGCGACACCGGTCGTGCGAGACATCACGCTCACAAAAGACTATCCAGGCTATTTGAGTTCCGACCGCATGGTCAACCTGGTAGCGCGCGTGAACGGATATCTGCAATCCTCGCAACTCGTGCCGGGCGCAAAAGTAAAGAAAGGCGACCTGATATTCGTGATCGAACCGGAAGTGTGCCAAAATAATGTCACCCAGGCGGAAGCCGCGCTAAACACGGCAAAGGCCCAGGTCGAATATGCCCGCAGCAACTACGAACGCATGAAAGAAGCAGCCAAAAGCGGGGCTGTCAGCCAAATACAGGTCTTGCAGGCCGAATCGACCGCAGCGGAAATGGAGGCATCCGTGCATAATGCCGAAGCTGCTTTGAAAACAGCCCGGACCAACCTGGGCTATTGCTACATCCGGGCTCCCTACGACGGGCGTGTCACCCGTGCAAGCTATGATGTGGGCAACTATATCAACGGCGCTGTCCAACCCGTCACATTGGCTACATTATACAAAGACGACATCATGTACGCCAACTTCAATATCGAAGACAACCAGTTCATACGGATGAAAATGATTGCCGACCAGAACGATCCGAACGTCAAGATGCCTACCCATGTTTCCATACGCCTCGGACAGGACGGACGGCAAAGTTATACCGGGACACTCGACTACCTCTCTCCCAACGTCGACCTGTCGACCGGTACGCTGAACGTCCGCGCCAATCTCGAAAATAAAGACGGCGAATTGAAAAGTGGGCTGTATGTTACAATCACCTTGCCCTACAGCGAACAGAAAGACGCTGTCCTCGTGCGCGACGCCTCTATCGGGACCGACCAGTTGGGAAAATTCCTCTATATAGTGAACGATTCGAATATCGTACGATACCGCCATATCGAACCCGGACAGTTGGTGGACGATACGCTCCGGCAGGTCATCAGCGGTATCCGCCCCGACGAACGGTATGTGACAACCGCCCTGCTGAAAGTCAGAGACGGTATGAGTATTAAGCCTATAAAATAAAAAGCTATGGTAAAATTCTTCATAAACAGACCGATATTCGCTACCGTCCTCGCCCTGATCCTGGTGGTAGCCGGATTGGTCACGCTACACATACTTCCCATCGCGCAATATCCGGAAATCACGCCGCCGACCGTACAGGTATCGGCTTTCTACCCAGGTGCGGATGCGGAAACAGTAGCGCAGACCGTAGGATTGCCCATCGAACAACAGGTAAACGGTGTAGATGGAATGCTTTATATGAGTTCCAATTCATCCAGTTCCGGAGCCTATTCACTAACCATCACGTTCGCTGTCGGTACGGATATCGACATGGCGACCGTCATGGTGCAGAACCGTGTCAGCATTGCACAAAGCAGTCTGCCGGAAGCCGTGATCGTACAAGGCATCACCACCAAGAAGCAATCGTCCAACATCGTTATGATGCTGACGCTAAGCTCCCGTGACTCCACTTACAGCGGGCTGTACCTGAGCAACTACGCCAGCCTCAACATGACGGACGAACTGACGCGTCTGCCGGGTGTCGGCTCCGTCAGTGTCATGGGAGCCGGAAGCTACAGCATGCGTATATGGCTCGATCCGAACGCCATGCGCATCCGCAACCTCACGCCGGATATGATCTTCCAGGCGATCTCGACACAGAACACACAGGTTTCGGCCGGTTACGTCGGGCAACCGATAGCCAAAGCCGACAATCCGTTCCAATACACACTGACGGTAAAAGGCCGTTTGACGACTCCGGAAGAATTCGGGAACATCATCCTCCGTACGGAAGAGGGCGGCAAGATACTCCGCTTGAAAGATGTCGCCCGTATCGAATTAGGCAGTTCTTCCTACAATGTCACCTCCAAACTGAAAGGACAGCCGAGTGCCGCCATAGCCATTTACCAACTCCCCGGTTCCAATTCGCTGGAAGTGGCCAAAGGGGTACGGGCCAAAATGGAACAGTTGGCAGGCAACCTCCCGGAAGGCGTCGTCTATGATGTGACACTGGACACGACACAGGTAATCAATGCCTCCATCGACGAAGTGCTCGTCACTTTCCTGGAGACGACAGCCCTCGTCATACTGGTTATCTTCCTGTTCCTCCAGAATTTCCGTGCCGTTATCATCCCCTGCATCACCATCCCCGTCTCCCTGATCGGAACACTGGCGGTCATGTCGGCCTTAGGATTCTCGATCAATACGTTGACCTTGTTCGGGTTGATCCTGGCCATCGCGATCGTGGTGGATGATGCGATCGTGGTGGTGGAAAACTCGTCGCGGCTGATGGATACGGGGAAATATACCGCCCGTGAAGCCGTGACCGAAGCTATGGGTGAAATTGTCGGCCCGATCGTAGGCGTCGTGCTGGTATTGCTGGCGGTCTTTATCCCGACGACCTTCATCAGCGGTATCTCCGGCCAATTATACAAACAATTTGCCCTGACAATCGCTGCCGCCACCGTCTTAAGCGGGTTCAACTCGCTGACGCTTACGCCGGCCCTGTGCGCCCTGTTCCTGCAAGCGAACAAAGAACCGAAATTCTTTGTATTCAAAGCCTTCAACAAGGTGTTCGGCAAAACCCAGAAAATATATGACGACATCGTCGGCCGCATGCTGAAGAACCCGTTTGTCACGATGGTGATATTCGGGATCATAACGGCCATTGCCATCGTCATGTTTATGCGCTGGCCGACCACTTTCATCCCGAAAGAGGATGACGGTTATTTCCTGATATCCACCCAGCTCCCGCCGGCAGCCAGCCTGAACCGTACGGAAGCAGTCGGAAAGCAGATCGACAAGATCCTCGACAGCTATCCTGAAATCAAGACCTATATCGGAGTAAACGGTTTCTCTATCATGGGTGGCGGCGAACTCTCGAACGCAGGGACCTATTTCGTGATCCTGAAAAACTGGAACGAACGAAAAGGCAAAGAACATACCGCCTCGGCTGTCGTAAACCGTTTCAACCGCGAAGCCTACGGCATCCAGGAAGCACAGATATTCGCAATGGTCCCCCCTGCAATCCCCGGATTGGGAGCTTCGGGAGGCCTGCAACTCCAATTGGAAGACCGTAATAATCTGGGCCCGACGGAGATGCAGCATGCTATCGAAACACTGCAAGCCACGTACCAGAGGAGCAAGCCGCAATTGCTCAGCCTTTCGAGCATGTACCAAGCCAACGTCCCCCAGTATAACCTGGCTATCGACCGCGACAAGGTGCAATTGCTCGGTCTGCAGCTCAACCAGGTTTTCGCGACTCTAAGCTACTATATGGGAGTCGCCTATGTAAACGACTTCGTCGAATTCGGGCGTATCTACCAGGTAAAGATCGAGGCCTACGACCAAGCTCAAAAAGTTATAGACGACGTGTTGCACCTGAGCCTCGAAAACAATTCCGGCAAAATGGTTCCTTTCTCCGCCTTTACGGAAGTGAAGGAGCAGTTGGGACTGGATCAGATCAACCTGTACAATATGTATAAGTCGGCATCCATCACCTGCATAGCCAATCCGAAATATAGTTCCGGCGAAGCGATCCAGGCTATGGAAGAACTCGTACAGGAGCAATTAGGCAATAATTTCGGATATGAATGGACATCCGTCGCTTACCAGGAAACGAAAGCAGGCTCCACCACCATGCTCGTCTTTGCAATGGCTCTTTTGGTCGCCTTCCTGGTTCTTTCGGCCCAGTATGAAAGTTGGACAAGCCCAATCGCCGCCATCATGGGACTTCCGATCGCCCTGTTAGGGGCCATTTTGGGTTGTTTCGTCATGGGCGTGCCGGTCAGCATCTATACACAAATCGGTATCATCCTGCTGATCGCCCTCTCTGCGAAGAACGGCATCCTGATTGTCGAATTTGCCCGTGACTACCATAAGGCCGGCAATCCGATACGCGAATCCGCACTCGAAGCCGGCCATGTCCGTCTGCGTCCGATCCTGATGACTTCATTCGCATTCGTCTTAGGGGTGATGCCTCTGCTGTTTGCAACAGGAGCCGGAGCGGGAAGCCGTCTATCCTTAGGAGCGGCAGTCGTATTCGGCATGGCGGTAAACACCATTTTTGCAACGATGTTTATCCCCAGCTTCTACGAGTTGATGCAGTTATTCCAGGAAAAGGTATTGGACAAATTCAGCCGGAAACAGAAATAAGCCGGGATACAGGTAACACCGAACATAGGGAGATGTGTCAAATTCACCCTTTGTTCCCACATTGAGGGCATAGCCGTCAAGCGCGGGAACAAAGGGGCTTTCGACACATCTTCCTTCTTTTATCAATCGACTTTATATTCTCCTATCTGCTTGAACCCGTTCAGGAAGTCCGTAACAGGCAAACGTTTCTTACCTGCCAACTGAACCGACAGCAGGCGCAGATAGCCGTCTTCCACCGCGATATCGATATAGCTTTTACGGTCGGTCCGGATGGTTCCGACGGGAAGTTCATGTGCGGCAGGGCGCTTCTCTGCCTGATAGATTTTCAGCGCGGTGCGCACGCCCTCCGGAGAAACGATTTCAGTCCAGGCAGCCGGATAAGGAGACAGGCCGCGGATGAAGTCATAAACCCTTTTCACCGGCTGAAGCCAGTCGATACGGCAAGTTTCTTTAAAAATCTTCGGAGCAGGACGGAGTTCGGAAGGATCTTTATAAAATTCTTCCTGAGGAACGGCATCTGTTTTTCCTTCCAACAACAAATCGACGGTTTCCAGTACTAGCCCGGCTCCCATCGTCATCAAGCCGTCATGGACGATCCCCACATCATCCGTATCGGCTATAGGCAAATGCTTCTGGCGGATGATCTTACCTGTGTCGATCTCGTGAGTCAGGAAAAAGGTGGTTGCACCGGTTTCCGTATCTCCGTTGATCACCGCCCAGTTGATAGGAGCTGCCCCCCTGTATTGGGGAAGCAAAGAGGCATGGAGGTTAAACGTTCCCAGACGCGGCATATCCCAGACAACCTCCGGCAGCATACGGAAAGCGACGACGATCTGCAAGTCCGCTTTCAAAGCCCGCAGCTCGGAAAGAAAAGCCTCATCTTTCAACTTTTCGGGCTGGAGTACCGGTAATCCCTTCGACAGGGCATATTGCTTCACCGGACTTGCCTGTAAGACACTGCCATGACGGCCGACCGGTTTGTCCGGCATCGTAATCACCCCTACTATATTGTATCCGCCTTCAACCAAGGCACGCAGGCTCTCCACCGCAAAATCGGGAGTGCCCATATAAACGATTCGTAAATCTTCTTTCTTCATTTTTTTAATCTCCTGAAAAGTTTTCAACCAGCACTTCGCGGTATGAATTAAATATCTTCGATTTGGACATAAAACCGATATACCGTCCTTCCTCATCTACAACCGGCAGGTTCCAGGCCTTCGTATCGTCAAAGATACGCATGATCTGCTCCATCGGCGTCCCTACCTGGATCTTGGCAGGTGCCGAAACCATGAACTTGGAGACGTGAAACCGATTATATAACTCAGGGCGGAACATAATGTTCCGGATATTGTCCAACAGAACAAGCCCCAACAGGATACCCCGTTCGTCGATAACGGGGAACATATTTCGCCCGCTCTTGGCAATCACCTTCACCATATCTCCCAAGGACATTTCGGGAGAGACAGTCAGGAAGTCGCGCTCGATCACACTGTCGGTATTCAGCAACGTCAACACGGCACGGTCTTTATGATGGGTAAGCAACTCCCCTTTCTGGGCCAGACGCATCGAATAGATACTGTGTGGAAGAAACATCTTGATCGTGATATAGGAGCTCACAGATACGATCATCAGTGGAAGGAAAAGAGCATACCCGCCGGTCAGCTCGGCAATTAGGAAGACACCGGTCAGCGGCGCATGCATGACACCGGACATGATACCCGCCATTCCCAACAAGGCGAAGTTCTTCTCCGACAGATACATCGTAAAGGGAAAATAGTTGGACGCATGCGCAAACACGAATCCGGCAATGCATCCTAAATACAAACTGGGAGCAAATATACCACCACAACCGCCTCCAGCATTCGTCGCGCTCGAAGCGAAAACCTTAAACAACAAGATCAGCGTAAGGAATATCTGCAATCCCCAATAGGTATCGTTCAGACTATAGAACATACTCTTATCCATTATATGGGAGAACTGCCCGTTCAACAAAGACGAAATCGTATCATAACCTTCACCATAGAGCGGAGGAAATATGAAGATCAGCACACTCAGCATGATCCCCCCAACGACGAATTTCTTCCAGTAATTATTCAAGTTCCGGTACATCCCCTCGACCCGGTTCATGACTTTGGTAAAATAGAGAGACACCAAACCACAGAAAACACCTAGTAACAGCACATAAGGAATACGCTCGATCACAAACGCTTCGGTCTGGGAAAACGGAAACATTGCTTCCGTACCCGTAAAAATATAGGAAACAGTCGCAGCCGTCACCGAAGTGATAAGCAAAGGAAGTACCGACGTCATCGTCAGGTCCAACAACAGCACTTCCACCACAAACACCACCCCAGCAATCGGAGCTTTGAATATACCGGCAATCGCCCCGGCAGCCCCACAGCCGACCAGCAACATCAAAGTCTTTTGCTCCATGCGGAACAGGCGGCCCAAGTTGGATCCGATCGCAGCCCCTGTCAACACAATAGGTGCCTCTGCCCCGACCGATCCGCCGAAACCGATGGTGACGGAACTGGCGACAATGGAAGTCCAAGCATTATGAGGCTTGATGCGGCTCTTCCGCTGGGAAATGGCATAGAGTATCTTCGTCACCCCGTGGCTGATATCATCCCGTACGATATATTTTACAAACAAACCGGCAAGCAGGATACCGATCACCGGATAAAGCAGATACAGGTAATTCGCCCCATCCTGATTAAAATTGCCGGTCAGAAGATGTTGTATAAAATGAATGATCGACTTCAGGACAATAGCTGCTGCTGCCGTACAAATACCGACCAGAAAACTGACGATCAATATGAAATGCTTCTCTTTTATATGCTTGTCCCGCCATAACAGGAACCGATAGAAAAATTGAAAATTATCCTTCATAATCTACAACCTCTATTTTTAATTTTTAATTCTTAATTCCTCAAATACCTTTTCCTGTAAGTACTGTTTTAACCGTATAAATCAGGATTGTTAGATCCAATGTCAGCGACATATTTTCGTAATATAATATATCATATTCCATACGCTCCACCATTTTATCCACGCTTGCCGCATAGCCATATTTCACCATCCCCAACGAAGTAATGCCCGGACGGACATTATGCAACAGATAATAATAGGGAGCCGTCTTCACGATCTCGTCGATAAAATATTTCCGTTCGGGACGTGGTCCGACCAACGACATATCCCCTTTCAGTACGTTCCAGAACTGCGGCAATTCGTCCAACCGGTATTTCCGCATGATACGTCCGAATGGCGTCACACGTGGGTCGTCTTCCGACGAAAGCGACGGTCCGTTCTCTTCGGCATTGACATACATGGTACGGAACTTGTACATCCCAAACGGCTGTCCGAGATAACCAATCCGCTCCTGACGGAAAAACACAGGTCCCGGAGAATCCTTCTTCACCCGCCATGCAATATATACAAATAAAGGAGAAAGCAACAGCAGAACAGACTTTATCCAGAAAAAGCTTTATGTTCTGTTCGGCCGGTGAAAAATTGTTATCCGTCACATCGACCAACGGGATTCCCCGTATCGTCCGAAGCTGGATTTTCGAAAGCATATTAAACCGGTCCGCCAACACTTTTATCGGACGTTTATACCGGTAAAGCGAATAGAGAACTCCCAAAAGCACCTTATTATTCTTCGACTCGACAGCCAAAACTATTTCATCCACAGTCTCCTTTTCCATCA
>ERZ857882.4468-NODE-4468-length-11994-cov-2.302789_pt1 | contig 11994 bp, 9 predicted proteins | sample MGYA00519697_ERZ857882 | MGnify/ENA primary metagenome ERZ857882 (study PRJEB31778, sample SAMEA3449373) | human gut metagenome | biome: human gut; feature: human-associated habitat; material: faeces | place: United Kingdom | collected 2010/2012 ... | reverse complement strand
GCAGATGCCGAAGGGTGCCGTCCCGTTTTTAACCCGCGACGGAGTAAATTCCGGCTTTGTCATTTCTAAGGGACATCAACAGATAATGTATCTGCCTCTTGACGATGTACGCCTTGACACGGTGCTTCGCAACGGCGTTATTCCGTATCTCACGAGCGGCGAGACCATAGCTGTCCGCGAAGAGGCTTACGCCCCGAAAAACGCAACGGTAAAGCCGTCTGTTCCGCCAAAAAGGCAAGAGGCGCCGGCTCCCGAAAAAGCCGCGCAGACGCCTCCCGCGCTTCCCGAGAGTGTAGGGGAAGTCACTTCCAAAACCGTAAATATTCTTCGCGAGAGCGGTAGCCGTGTTGCGGTGAACGGCAATCAAAATTCCGAATATGTAAAATCCTTCGGCTCTGTTTCACCCGACTTTTTCGAGTTCTTCACATTTACACCGCATGTCGAGGACAAGGGCGACTTCAATGTCACCGATTACACCGCACAGATGGCAAAATCGGCAAAGGAGCTTGCCTCTGCGGATTTCGGCGCGTGCATTTCGGATATTTGCAATACGGACGGCTGTTCGTACATATGCATTGCCGTCGCAGGCGAGAGCTCCGCAATAGTCAGAAAGCTCTACCGCGAGCCCGATGAAAAGGATGAAAGCTTCATAAGAGACGCCGCAGAGGAGCTTATAGAGCTTATCGGCGAAAAGGCCTCCGGGGAAAGCTCCGTCGGCATAGAGATTTCCGGCGAAGCCGCAGCAGAGCCCAAAGCCGAAAAAACTCCCGGCAAAGGGAAAAAAGTCCTTGTTTCAATACTTGTAATAATTCTCGCTCTTGCCGTTGCGGCAGGCACATTTTTCCTTGTGAAATATCAAAGAGACAAAAAAGCCGCCGAGGCACTCGCAAACACTGCGCCCGAAACGACTTCCGAGGAAACGACCGTTCCCCCGGAAATATCAAAGGATACAGTTCCGCTCTCTGTTTTTATGCGCAATGAAGCGGTTAACGGAATTGACAAGGACGACCTTGCGAGAGCGGCCGAGGACACCGCAAACGCCGCTTCTCAGGGTGACAATGCGGCAAACGCAAACGTAGTGCCCGAATACATTGTGCTCAACGGCGTAAAAACGGAGGCAAAAAAGGCACTCGCAAAAATTGTGGCCGCGGATGTGGACGACAGCTACAATTCCGAAGCCATAAAAGCCGATGCAGTTGCCGTTTATACATATTTGAAATACCGCAACACAAACTTTAACGTGAGCGGTCTTAATGCCGCAGAAACGGTGAGCGACAACATACTGAATGCCGTTTCGGAGGTATTCGGCAAATATGTCGTATATAACGGTCAACCGGCATTCACTCCCACATTTAAGCTGTCGGCAGGTAAAACCACCTCGGCAGACGTTGTTTTCGGTAATTCCTTCCCCTACCTTAAAACGGTAGACAGCGCATCCGATAAAAACGCAGACGGCTACAAAACGGAGATTACTCTGACATCCGGTGAATTAAAGGAGCTTGCAAATAAATTTGACAGCTCGATAAATCTCTCCGGCTCCGCCAAGGACTGGGTAAAAGTTACAAAGCACGACGGCGCCATAAGCACGGGAGTAGGATACGTCGAAACCGTAAACGTAGGCGGTAAGGAAATAAGCGGATATAAATTCGCCTGTGAACTTCTCGAAAACAAGATTCCGTCATACTGCTTTGCAGTATCCTACACCTCTTCCGGCGACACCTTTAAGATAACCTCATACGGCAACGGTTTCGGTGTCGGTATGAGCCTTTCCGGTGCAAACAAAATGGCGGCCGACGGCTCGACCTACGCGCAGATACTCGCAAAATACTATCCCGGAACAAATCTTTCATAACACTTTTTAATCCGTCATATTTTGTATATATTATCAAGGGGGACATTTTAAATGGCAATATTAGTAACCGGCGGTGCCGGATTTATAGGCACCCATACCTGCATAGAGCTTATTAACGCAGGATATGAACCGATAGTGGTTGATAACTACTACAACGCAAGCCCCAAGGCACTCGAGCGCGTTGAGGAAATAGTCGGAAAAAAGGTTAAGTTTTATGAGTGCGACGTTCGCGACAAAAAGAAGCTTGACTCCGTATTTAAGGAAAATAAAATAGACGCCGTCATACATTTTGCAGGCCTCAAGGCGGTAGGCGAATCCTGCCACAAGCCGCTTGAGTACTACGATAACAACATCGGCGGAACTCTTGCGCTCTGCGAGGTTATGAGAGACAACGGCTGCAAAAAGATTGTATTTTCCTCCTCCGCTACCGTCTACGGTATGAACAATGTTTCGCCGCTCACGGAGGATATGAAAACCGGCGGTACAACCAATCCATACGGTACCACAAAGTATATGATAGAGATAATCCTCGAGGATCTCTATAAAGCAGACAACAGCTGGGATGTTACGCTGCTTCGCTACTTTAACCCGATAGGTGCTCACAAGAGCGGCCTCATAGGTGAAAACCCCAACGGAATCCCGAACAATCTTATGCCGTATATAACACAGGTTGCAATAGGCAAGCTTGACTGCCTCTCGATTTACGGCAACGACTACCCCACCCGCGACGGAACGGGTGTTCGCGATTACATCCACGTGGTTGACCTGGCTCTCGGTCACGTAAAAGCCGTAGAGCAGCTGAAATCCTCAAACGGCGGCGTAAGAATTTATAATCTCGGCACAGGCAAGGGTTACAGCGTTTTAGATATAGTTAAAGCATTTGAAAAAGCCACAGGCGTTAAAATCAATTATAAAATCGCTCCTCGCCGTGACGGTGATATAGCTACCTGCTACTCAGACCCGTCAAAGGCTAAAAAAGAGCTCGGTTGGGAGGCAAAACGCGACCTCGAGGAAATGTGCGAGGATTCATGGCGTTGGCAAAAAAACAATCCGAACGGTTTTGACGACTGATATTTCTCCCCCGAAAAAGGAGGTAACACCATGAAAAACAAAAAGAGTCTTACAGTAGGAATCATTGTTGCCGTTATAGTCATTGCACTTATCGGCAGCATTGTCGGCAGCTACAACAATCTCGTAAAGCTGCGTGAAAACGTGACGAGCGCGCAGTCCGTGGTTGAAACACAGCTTCAGCGCCGCGCGGACCTTATACCAAACCTTGTAAACACCGTAAAGGGCTACGCTTCTCATGAGGAGGACGTTTTTACGGCAGTTGCGGACGCTCGCACGGCACTTTCGGGTGCCAAGACGGTTGATGAGCTGAACAGTGCTCAGAGTCAGCTTGACAGTGCCGTATCACGACTTTTGGCGATAGCCGAAAGCTATCCCGATCTCAAGGCAAATGAGAATTTTATAAATCTTCAGGATGAGCTTGCAGGCACCGAAAACCGTATTTCCGTTGCGCGTCAGGACTATAACGATGCCGCAAAGGAATACAATACAAAAATTCAATCGTTCCCCGCATCGATAATTGCGGGACTCTTCCATTTTGAAAAGGCGGATTATTTCACCGCCACAGCCGAAGCTGCAACTGTTCCCTCTGTGGATTTCGGTAAATAAGCCATGAAAAAGACGATAGGTGCAGGCGCACTGCTTGTTTCACTTTTGATTGTTTTGCTGACGGCTCTGCCGGCAGCTGCAATAAGCGAGCATCCGTTGCCGGCAAGCAGTTTTTTCGCCCCAAGCTTTACCGATGACAACAAAATGACCACACAATCTCAAGACGATTACCCGTCTCCCACAAGCGACTTTTTCGTCAACGATTTTGCCTCGTGTCTCACCGATGAGGACAAAAGCACCATTCAAGCTCTCGGCGAGGAGCTGTACAAAAAGACAAAGGCGCAGGTAGTAGTTGTCACGGTTCAAAGCCTCGGCGGCAGAGATATTGAAAGCTATTCGATAGGACTGGCGCGTGAATGGGGCATAGGCGATAAGGACGATGATTCCGGCGTATTGCTGCTGTTGTCCACGGGCGACAGACAGGTGCGGATTGAAGTCGGAAAGGGTCTTGAGGGCTCTCTCACCGACGGTAAATCTGGACGAATTCTCGATTCCTATGCAGTTCCGTACCTCAAAAACAGCGACTATTCCACAGGTCTTCGCGAGTGCTACAAAAAGCTCGTCGAGGAGGTTTATTCCGAATACGGAGTAGAGGGCTATACGAGCATTGACGACACGGACATCGGCGATTACTCCTCATCAGGTTTCGGGGACGAAAAAATCGACCTCGCCGTTATAATTATAATAACGGTTCTGGTACTGATTACCTTGATTTTACCCGGCCGCATAATTCGCAAAGCAATTTATCACGGCGGCGGCGATCATCACGGCGGCGATTATCACGGCGGCGGATTTTACGGAGGCGGCTTCGGCGGGCATTCATCCGGAGGGTTCTCGGGAGGCTCGTCCTCGGGAGGATTTTCGGGCGGAGGCGGCGGCTTCTCCGGCGGAGGAAGCTCACGCGGATTCTAATATTTCACACATAAAGCTGTCGGAGCAGGGCCTAATCCTTTTCGGCAGTTTTTATTTTTCCCTGCTTTTGCTTTTCTGCATTGCCGCAAGGTTTATAAGCAATTAAATTAAAAGAAAGGTCGTGGCGAAATGAGAATGTATGACATCATCGATAACAAGAAGCACGGGAAAGAGCTGTCCTTTGACGAAATCAAGTTCTTTGTCGACGGATTTACGGACGGCTCGGTACCGGACTATCAAGCTTCGGCGCTGCTTATGGCCATATGCCTTAAAGGTATGAGTGACAGCGAAATATCAAATCTCACCTTATGTATGGCGCAGTCGGGCGATATGAACGATATGAGCAAAATAGACGGCGTGTCCTGCGATAAGCACTCAACCGGCGGCGTCGGTGATAAAACCTCACTTATAGTCGCTCCCATTGCCGCAAGTTGCGGTCTGAAGGTTGCCAAAATGAGCAGAGGTCTCGGCCACACGGGCGGTACGGTTGATAAGCTGGAGTCTATTCCCGGCTACAACACAGCAATGGCAAGCGACAGCTTTTTTAAACAGGTAAACAAAATCGGAATTTCTCTGATAGGTCAGACCGGAAATCTCGCACCTGCCGACAAAAAGCTTTACGCACTTAGAGATGTAACAGCCACCGTGGATGACAGGGCTCTTATCTCTGCGAGCATTATGAGCAAAAAGCTTGCGGCAGGCGACAAAAATATAGTTCTCGATGTGAAATGCGGAAGCGGCGCATTTATGAAAAACGAAAATGACGCCGCGGCTCTCGCAAAAACAATGGTAGGCATAGGCAAAAGCTGCGGCAGAAACATCATAGCCGTTATAACAAATATGGACGAGCCGCTCGGCAGAAATGTCGGAAATGCGCTTGAGGTTATCGAGGCAGTCGACGTTTTACGCGGTAACGGTGACAAGAGCCTTCGCGAATTATCTGTTTATCTCGCCGCAAATATGCTGTCACTCTCATTCCGAAGGGATATAGACGAGTGTATTATAGAAGCGACAAATGCGCTCGACAGCGGCAGAGCCTTTGATAAATTCCGTGAGCTTGTTGAGGCTCAGGGCGGAGACGTCGATTATATAAATGATACAAGCCTCTTCAAAAAAGACAAATGCGTTCGCGACATATTATCGCCGTGCGACGGATACATCTTTTCGGCGGACACCGGAAAGATAGGCGAAGCCGCCGTGATACTCGGCGCAGGCAGAGAGAAAAAGGACGACAAAATCGATATGGCCGCGGGAATTGTACTCCGCAAAAAGACCGGCGAAAGAGTTAATAAGGGCGACGCTCTGGCAACGCTTTACACCTCCTGCGAAGCAAGAGCCGACAGTGCCGAAAAGCTGTATTTAAATGCAATTAAAATAGCCGACAATCCGCCCGAAAAGAAAAAGCTTATATACGGTACAATTAAATAATACTTTCCCCTCCCGGTTTCGGATAAAACCGCAATTTCGCGGCAAACTCATTATGGCAGACGAAAACGGGGGGATTTTTATGCCGAAAAAATACAATACAATTATAATCGGCGGCGGAACGGCAGGTCTTACCGCGGCAATTTACACCGCTCGCCAAAATAAGAGTGTCGCGGTTTTTGAAAGCGGAATATTCGGCGGTCAGATAGTCGATTCGCCGAGAATAGAAAACTACCCGGGCTTTTGCGAAATCAGCGGTGACGAATTTTCTGACAGGCTGTTAAAGCAGGCGTTAAAGCTCGGCGCAGAGCTTATTAAAAAAAGAGCAGCCGCAATTAAGCTTGAGGGTAAGGACAAATATGTTATTTCTGCTGACGGCGAAAAAACTCAATGCGATAAAATTATAATTGCGGTCGGTACAAGACCGCGTCCGCTTTATCTTGAAAACGAACGTGAGCTTTTGGGCAGAGGCATTTCATACTGCGCGGTTTGCGACGGTGCATTTTTCAAAAGTAAAACGGTTGCCGCGGTCGGCGGCGGCAGCTCGGCTCTGCAAAGCGCAAGGCTGCTGGCAGAGCTTTGCAAAAAGGTATATGTGATTCACAGACGGAATGAATTTCGCGGCGAACAAAGGCTCTGTGAAGAGTTAAAGTCCTTTCATAACATCGAGTTTTTGTTAAACAGCGAAATAAAAAAGATAAACGGCAAGACGAGGCTCGAAAGCGTTTTAGTTAAAAATAATCTAAGTGGTGAAGAAACAGTTCTTCCGCTTGACGGGCTCTTTGTCGCAATAGGCAAGGAGCCGCAAAACGAAATATTTGCCGAGGTCACAGAGCTTGATGAAAACGGATACATCAAGGCGGACGAGAGCTGTAAAACAAGCACGGACGGAATTTACGCCGCAGGCGACTGCCGCACAAAGGCATTTCGTCAGCTTACGACTGCGGCGGCGGACGGAACAGTTGCGGCGTTGTCGCCGTAATTTCCCTGCCGATTTTCAAATTACGAAACACAGCGTAAAAAAACTAAAAATCTACACGCTTTAGCCGAGCGTTTATAAGGCAGTTTTGCTTCGCGGCTTCACAGCCGTACATTTTTTATGCGAAACCGATACTTCCTTATGAACGCTCAACCTTATTATTGATACACGGCGGTTTTTGTGTTATTATAGTCGCCGTAATTAAAATTAAGGTAAAGAGTGCCCGTCACTACGGCATTTCGTCGATTTCGGCGCGGCACGGTAACAAATAAGGTGAAAAAATGAAACTCATAGGCGCGGCAGTAAACTGCGGAGCTGTTTTTTTAGGCTCTCTTTTAGGTCTGCTGTTTAAAAAGGGTATTCCGGAACGCGTGCAAAAAAGTCTTAACTATGCGCTGTCGCTGTGCGTACTCTACATAGGAATCAAGGGTTCGCTTAAAGGAGAAAATACATTGATTGCCGCCCTGTCGCTCGCGATAGGAACAATAATAGGCGAGCTCATTGACATTGACAGGCATTTAAACAAATTCGGCGACTTTTTGCAAAAGAAGCTGAGCCGCAATACCGAAAATTCATCGTTCGGCGAGGGCTTTGTAAATGCCACGCTTTTCACCTGCGTCGGAGCTATGGCAATAGTCGGCGCGATTGAAGCCGGTATGCAGGGCAGCTTTTCAACATACTATGCAAAAGCTCTGCTCGACTGCTTTTTTGTGATGATAATGACTACCACATTCGGAATAGGCTGTTTCTTCTCCGGAATTATAGTTTTTGTCTATGAAGCGATTTTGACGCTCGGCGCCGGCTTTCTCTCGTCATTTCTCTCCGACAGTATGATAAACGAGATGTCGTGCGTCGGCTCCGTGCTTATAATAGCCATAGCTCTCAACACAATGAAGGTCACAAAAATAAAGGTTGCAAACCTGCTGCCGTCGGCGTTTATGCCGCTCTTACTGTGCCTTTTTATTCATTGACTTTTACTTTTTTTATGCTATATTATATGTGGTTATATATGATTTTTTGGGGGAATTGTAATTGAAGATTATTGTTGCAGGTGACGGTAAGGTTGGTGCCACGCTTACACGTCAGCTGACCGCAGAGGGATATGACATTACTCTTATCGACTCAAACAAGGATGTTTTGAGCTCAAGCATGGAGCAATTCGACATAATGACCGTACACGGCAACTGTGCCACCAAAGACACGCTGCTGAAGGCGGGAATTACGGACACCGACCTCATAATAGCCGCCACAAGCGCGGACGAGGTAAATCTTTTGTGCTGCATTACCGCTCACGGACTTAACAAGAACCTGCACACAATAGCGCGAATCCGCAATCCCGAATACAGCAGTCAAATCTATGATATGCGCGATATGTATGCGCTGTCCATGACCGTAAACCCCGAAAAGCAGGCGTCAAGTGCCATAGAAAAGCTTCTCAGATACCCGGGATTTTTAAAGCATGACACCTTTGCTAAGGGGCGCGTCGATATAGTTGAGCTGCGCGTCAAAAGCGACAGCAAGCTCTGCAACATTCCTCTGAGCTCCCTGCCCGCACAGACAAAGTGTAACGTACTTGTTTGTGCGGTAATCAGAAACGGTGAAGCACTCGCACCCAACGGCGATTTCGTCTTACAGGACGGCGACAGAATATTTGTCACGGCGTCTGTGGACAACCTCTCAATGCTTTTGAAGAGTCTCGGTATGACGCCGAAAAAAACCAAAAACATACTTATCTGCGGCGGCGGAAAAATCAGCTATTACCTTGCAAAGCGTCTTGAAAAAAGCAGCGTTTCGGTAACTCTTGTAGAGAAAGACGAAAAACGCTGTGTTGAGCTTGCCTCGCTTCTGCCGACAACTAATATAATCCACGGCGACGCGAGCGATCAAAATCTTCTCAACAGCGAGGGACTGGCCGACTGCGAGGCGGTTGTTACCGCCACCGGGCTTGACGAAATGAATATGATAATTTCTCTATGCCAACAATGTGGGTGTTCCGCAGACAATAACAAAGCTCAGCCGAATAGACAGCGGCAGTATTCCTTCAAACATTCCGCTCGGTAGCATCATCTGTCCCAAGGAGCTGTGCTGCAACTCAATAGTACGCTATGTCAGAGCCATACAAAATCAAAGCGGTGCGGCAATCGCCGTTCACTTTATCGCAGACGGTCAGGCGCAGGCCATAGAATTTCGAGTTGACGAGCAGACAAAGCATTGCGGAGAGGCTCTTAAGGATATAAAAATTCGCAAAAATGTCCTTATTGTCTGCATAACGCATAACGGTAAAATCGAAATACCCAACGGTAATTCTTCGTTTAAAAAAGGTGACGGCATCATTATTGTCACAAGCAGCGGAGATGTGGTGCGACAGCTTAACGACATATTTATTTAATGGGGTAAAAGTGCTTTATGAACTATAAAATGATGGGTCGTATTTTTGCGGAAATATTGGCGCTCGAAGCATTTTTTATGCTTCCGCCGCTGTTTATAAGCATATATGACGGAGTCGATGGTGCGGCAAAGGCCTTTTTATATACAATAGGCATACTGATAGCGGTATCCGCATTTTTGTGGCTTATCTGCCGCAAAGCAAAGCGCGGTTTTTACGCTCAGGAGGGCATAGTTTGCGTTGGCCTCGGCTGGATTTTTTTAAGTCTTTTCGGTGCATTGCCCTTTTTTATATCGGGCGAAATACCGTTTTACATCGACGCGTTTTTTGAGATGGTTTCGGGTTTTACAACGACCGGTGCCTCAATAGTGCCCGTTGTTGAGGACTTATCACGCGGAATTTTATATTGGCGAAGCTTCAGCCATTGGCTCGGCGGAATGGGTGTGCTTGTATTTTTGCTTGCCATTGTCCCGTCTAATTCAAAATCGGGCGGCTCGCGGCTGCACCTTTTAAAGGCGGAAAGTCCGGGCCCCGATGTCGGTAAGCTCGTACCAAAAATGCGCGATACCGCCATGATACTGTATGTACTGTATATAGCACTTACTCTTTTGAATATATTGTTTTTGCTCGCCGGAAAAATGCCTCTTTTTGACGCGCTGTGCACGGCATTCGGCACCGCAGGAACCGGCGGCTTCGGAATCAAAAATGACAGCATAGCGGGTTACAGCATTTATATACAGTGGGTTTGCACCGTGTTTATGATGCTCTTCGGCGTAAACTTCAACTGCTATTACTTGCTCATTATGCGCCAATTCAAGGCACTCTTTAAAAACGAGGAGGTTCGCTGTTACTTCGGAATTTCAATTATGAGTGCTGCGCTGATAGCCATTGACATCCGTAAAATATACCCGACAATTCACGAAACGATTCGCCACGCCTGCTTCCAGGTAGCAAGTATCATGACGACTACGGGCTTTGCGACTACGGATTTTGACACATGGCCGAGCTTCTCAAAAACCATTTTGCTCACACTTATGGTCATAGGCGCGTGCGCCGGCTCTACCGGCGGCGGGCTCAAGTGTGCAAGAGGTCTGTTGCTTTTCAAAAATTTACGCAGAAACATTCACAAGATACTTCACCCGAGAAGAGTTCAGGTTGTACACGTAGACGGCACACCCGTTGACGAAAAAATTATCAACGGCACAAGCGTTTATCTCGCCGCATATTTTATTTTGGTTGTTCTGAGTATACTGCTTATATCGGTTGACAACAAGCCGCTTGTAACAAATTTGTCCGCTGTGCTCTCTTGCTTCAACAACATCGGCCCCGGTCTTGAGATAGTCGGACCCACCGGAAACTTCAGCTCTTACAGCGCGTTTTCAAAGCTTGTGCTGATATTTGATATGCTCGCCGGCAGACTTGAGATATTCCCGATTTTGGCTCTTATTTCAAGGGGCGCATGGAAAAAAGCTTGACGCACCGTATACCGCACATTTATATTTTAAGCTCCCGATTTCGTTCGGGAGCTTTTTTGCGATTTGCTTCACTCTCCATCGGTGCACAGCCGATTGTCATTTAAATAAAAACGAGCGCGTAACCTTTGTCTCTTCTTTACCCTGCTTAAAGTCAAACCGGAAATGCATATATCTCGGCTTTGTAAAACCTTAAAATCAATAAAACAAGCTGCCCTCCCCGGTCGCTTCGTGCGATAAGGAGGGCAGCTTTATGCTTATTCGGTTTTATTTTGTTTGCCGATTATTATTTCTTGCCTTTTTTAGCGAGCTTTTCGGCTTTTTTCTGTGCCTTGTATGCGGCGTCCTCAGCCTTAAGTCTTTCAACCTCGGCGTCTCTTGCCTTTTTAGCCTCTGCCTCACGCTCTTTTGCCTCGTCATAGAGAGCCTCTATCTCACCGAAATGCTGATAGTACTTCTCCTGATTTATAAGGCGTTCGGCGTCAAGATACGGCTTTGCGGCACGGTTAAAGTATGCGTGCCTATCCATTTCCTTCTTAGACATATCGCGCGCCTGCTTGCGCTCGCTTGCAGTCTTTTTGATATCTGCACGAAGCATCTGAACCTTTTCGCTGTTGCCTGCCTTTTTGGCGTCGCTAAGCTCGGTATAAAGCGTCTTGAGTCTGTCGTCGCAAGCGTCCTCTTGGTCAAAGTACTTCTCAAGCACGGAGAAGTCAAGGCGCTCGAACTTAACTGACGGGTCGCCGTAATACTTCTGTATGGCCTTATAAGCTGACTTTTTCTTCTTGGCAACAGAAATCGCAAACTTGCGTATCTGCTTTTCTTCGCTGTCGGTCTTGGGAAGAGCCTTAGCCTCGGCAAGCTCCTTGTTTATATCGTCAAGAGTGATTTTGCGGAGACCTTCAAGTCCGCCGTCGTAAACCTTTTTATATGTGTTGAGCTGATACTTAACAAGATTAGACGAGAACTTATCAAGCTCCTCGCATACGAATTTGGCAATCTCAATGTCCTCATTCTTCTGAACAGCTGCCTTGTAAGCCTTTTTCTGAGCCTTCTTTTCGGCCTTGTCGCTGATGCCCTTGTACCACTTTTTGCTGACATCAACGGGCTTTTCGGCGGCGAGAGCTCTTGACTCTCTGATTATATCGACAGCCTCTACAAGCTCTTTATCCTCAATGGCGCCGTTGTTGTAGTCCTCAAACATAGCGCGTACCTTGAGCACCTTAACCACGGACTTCTGTTTTCTCTCGTTAAAGTCATACCAGAAATAAGGTACAACGTTGAGAAGAGC
>ERZ857882.4467-NODE-4467-length-11994-cov-2.972108_pt1 | contig 11994 bp, 9 predicted proteins | sample MGYA00519697_ERZ857882 | MGnify/ENA primary metagenome ERZ857882 (study PRJEB31778, sample SAMEA3449373) | human gut metagenome | biome: human gut; feature: human-associated habitat; material: faeces | place: United Kingdom | collected 2010/2012 ... | reverse complement strand
TCTCTGGAAACGTCCATCATTCAACACGCCCATAATGCTAACTTCGATAATGCGATCAATGGTTTCGCTCTCTTTGGAAAAACGAAATTTACCATTGTTCTCACCCGTGAGCTTAGCTTCTTGGATGTATTCTCCTTCTATGCGGCCAATGATGTTGCTGAATCCTTTGGGAATTTTTACGAAACTTCCGACAGAGACATTTTTTATAACATGTCCCTGATATATAAGAATGTTGCTATTTTTGTTCTCGAACACACGTATACGAAGTTTTTGACCACGAACCTCAATTACCTGACCGATTTTATAGAAGTCGCTCATATCGATTCACCCCATTTCTTTTATGAATGGATATATGATAAAATCTGATTAAAATAATTTAAGGACAGCTTTTCTCCATCCAAGGCAATATATGTGATATTATTATTTTTGGGTGTTCCAAAAAGTCTCTGCAAGTCACCAATAGTTGACTCATTATATACGAAAATAAGTATTTTCAGTGATGGATTGACCATGGAGCGCTTTACTAAGTCAAGAATATGTTCATCCCTAAAAGAGAATCCATTGGCTACAAGAAGCGCGTTCTCTTTTTCCAGTTCATTGGAAAAGATACGAAGAAGTTCGTAGTAATTCTTATTTAAGAGTGTATCGCCAAATTTTTCTTTCGTTGGATTTACAATCAGGAATGACATTTTATAATAATCAAGGAAGTCGCTATAGTCCTTTTCCTTGACAAGTAATGGATCAAAAACATTATCCGAAAACAAAGCTTCAATTTGTTTTTCTGCATCAGCTATATTATTAGCTGTAAAATGAGCATAAATTCTCGTTATTATAGCTGGATCAAATAGCGACGAATACTTTGTGCAAAAATCTCTTATCTGGGTTCCATATTGCTGATATTTAATTCCTCCCCAAATGATATCCTTGCACCAAGTGACAGAGCCATGCATTTTCAAAAGATTTGCAGAGGGAATTTCTGCTTTTCTATTAGAAAATATAGCCTGTCTATAATATGTTTTGGAATAATTATCAGTAGAGAATCGGGGTTCAATTCTCCCTTCAAAGCCGTCGTTACATACGCAAGGTGAATGATCAAATATCAATTCAATTATAGGGTCATAATTTGTAGTGAAAATATTAAATTGGCGATCTAAGGCTGGATTACCTCGTTCAGCGAAAATTCGATAAACAATATCTCCAAAAATTTTATATGGTTCAAATGACGGCGCAGATGTAGATATTTTTGAGGGAATAGGTTCAATGCACCGCCTAAAAAACGACCAATATAAAAACGCGGAAAGAATTATTTCCTTTTTTCGCTCATCATCGTTCTTCGCTTGATGCCTTTGCAACGCTTCGAAAACAACCTCATTATTATTAAGTGTCCCCAACAGATTTGCAGAAAAGCCAGCACCAAGCAAAAAATTCACTCTGCATCCCGAAAACAAATTCCTGAGTATAGATTTGTAATCTTCCGAAAGAACAACTTTTCCTGTGTCAACAGGTAGTTTCATTATCTGTTCCATACGATACCTCCACGTCTATTTGGGATGTTTTACGCCGCCTGTACCACAGTGTGCAGCGTTTGAACTACTGCAATCATAGCAGGTAGATTTACGCCAAAAACCTCGTTCAAATCGTAATTATTGAACGGCTCGGAGTTGACCATATCAGCAAGCTCAACATCGCCGTTCTCCCTGACATAGTTGATGATTGTACGAACAAACTCCTGCTGCTGAGAGTTCAACAGATTGCCGCTTAGATAGTCACTGAATTTAACATTGACCGCCTCTTGGCTTAGACCGATCAGGCTACGTACAAATGCTGCCAAATTGCCGATGTCGGTTGCTTCTTCATATTCAGCTTTTGTTCCGAGTTCATGCCACAGAATGCGTTCAAGTTCGGATAGATCAGAATTAGTGATAGGTTCCAGATTGTGAATCTTTCTGATAACGACGCTATCCAAATGCTCTGCAAGATAATCAACGACCTTCTCCCTATATGTGCGGATATCTATCATTGTATCTTCTGGCTGATATTCAGCCTCATCCACTTCATCGGAAATATCAATGTCAAATTTCTTTTTACCGGAACCGACAAGGAATTGCATCAAGTCCCGCAAGGAAGATCGATACTTCTCTAAATCCTGAACGGCTGCGACAGTCCAGAAATCCTCGCTCATTACAACTTTCAGCTCCGAAGCCTTCTTTAAGACTTGGGGAACGGATGCCTTTTCGGTCAGTAGATACTGTGCAATCAGGCGGATGTTCTTCACATGCTCGGAAACACTTTTAACACCGGTACCGGACATCAAAGCCTTTTCAATGTGATACATTCGCACATCAAAAGCAACGCTCAAATGATCTCCGTTCAAACCGCTATCAAGCAACGGAGAAATATGAACTTTAGCCTCTTTGACCATGGCAGGTGAAAGTGATACCCAAGTGTCGAGGTTGTAATACTTGTCCACATACTGCATTGCCTCGCGCACTTGGATGCGGTTGCTGTGCGACTTGATTTTCACAACCATGCCATGTAGTTCTGTCTTGATTTGGTCATAGTAGGCATGGAACCATTCATCCTCCTGATACTCCAGCTTCTGTAATGCAAACAGCATATCGAGGCGAATCTGGAACAGCCGCTGCGATAGGGTGAGCATCTCCTTGCCATCTTTCCCGTCGGGGTGTTCTCCGAAATATTCAAAGTTGCCGCAATAGTCGAATATCTGGAATCCGCTCTTGCTTTTGCCGGGACCATAGATGTTCTCGCACAATCTGGTGCCTCTACCTATCATTTGGACAAACTTGATCTTAGACCGCACCTTTTTGAAAAACACCAGATTAAGCACAGCAGGAATGTCCACGCCGGTGTCCAGCATATCAACAGAAACAGCAATGCGGAACTCATCATCTTCCTCGAACTTCAGCACCAGATCATCGCCGTAGTTCACAGAATAGTCTACCAACTGGCAAGTGTTGGCAGGATACTCCGGGTACAATTCGTGGAAGCAATCCACAATCATTTGGGCGTGTTTATGGTTGTAGGCAAAGATGATAGTTTTGCCGAGCGTCTCTCCTCCATCAACACGATAACCCCATTGCATCAGTTCTTCCAGAACTCTGCGGCAGGTATCCTTGTTGAACAGGTATTTAAAAATCTCATTTCCGGGAATGTTGAAATCGGGAGTAGGAGGATCTTCCTCCAGATATTCATCTAACTGAGCCTTTTCATCTTCGCTCAGATTGTCGTAGTCAATACCTTTAGACAGCATCTTGGAGGTGCGGTTGATCACATGATAGCCAACCAGATACTTTTCTTTTACAGCATCCTCCAATGTGTAGTCAAAGTTGGGGATTCCGGCCTCGCAGCCAAAAATTCGATATGTATTGGCGTCCACATCATTTTTCGGCGTCGCAGTCAGACCGACAAGGAAACTGTCGAAATACTTGAAAATGGTGCCGTAACGGTTAAAGATGCTGCGGTGTGCTTCGTCGATAATGATCAGGTCAAAACGTCCGGTAGAGAAACGCTTGTCCTCTGCATCTATATAGTTGATCATTGTCTGGTAGGTGCAGAACATGAGGCGTGCGTTGAAATCCTTTTCGCCGCTTGCCGATAGCTCACATACGCTCATGTTGGGCATCAGCTTTGCAAAATTGCGCTTTGCCTGATTGACCAGAGAAGTTCGGTCTGCAAGGAACAGGACATTCTTCACCCAATTATTCCGAGTGAGCACATCAACGAGAGAAATAGCCACACGGGTTTTACCTGTGCCGGTAGCCATGACCAAAAGGCCGCGGCGGTGCTTGGCATTCAGCCATTCACAGATGTTGGTGATGGCCATCTTCTGATACGGACGGTTGGTGATTTCATCGTTGATGGTTAAGTCAGTGATATCGCCACGGGTTCTCCGTTGAAGCATCAGCTCCAGCTCCTCCATAGTATGGAACGCCATGACAGTTCGATCCGGGTACATACCGTCAATGATCTTGGTGCTGTAGCCGTTAGTGTAGTAGAGAATGGGCTTATAACCGTACACTTTTTTCATGCACTCGCCGTACAAATCCACCTGATGGCGGCCTTTTTCGGGGTCTACGGAAGTTTTCTTGACCTCAATGATGGCAAGCGGCCTTCCATCCTTACCATAGAGGACATAATCGCAGAAGCCAAAACCTTGTGCGTTGGGCATTCCGTCTACCTTGATCTCAATACCAGCTTTTGCGGGCTGAACAAGGTTTTCAACATCCAGGACATCCCAACCGGCTTCCTTCAGGTACAGATTGATGTATAGTCTGCGGGTAGCAGCTTCACTCATGTAAGGTGGTTTCCGATAAGCAGACTCTGTCCCGTTCTCTTTGGAGGCAATCAGACCAAGCAGATACGCAATATTATCGCAGGCAAGCGTGGCTTCCTTTTTGCGGACACTTCTGCCGTGCTTGGCGTTCATGCCGAGAATGCGGACATAGTGGAGGGCGTTTACAGTGTCCGCATCATTGATATAACCGGTCACGACAGGGCTGTCGATCAGTTCAAGCAGAGAGGCATTGGACGGCTTCTTAGCACCGGCCTTGCCGTAAATAAAGTCAACAGCGTTCTCCAAAAGCGCCCGGCAAAGTAGCGCACGGTCAAGATGTGTTTCAGCTTCCTGCGCTTTTGTCAGTTTAGAATTCATTTGCCCTAATGTCATAACGGTTCCCTCCGTTTGTAGGTATGTTTTTATTCTTCGTCAGCAGGAGCATCTACCATTTCTCCAGTTTCCTCACTTTTCTTGGCCTGATAGATTCGGATAAGCTCCTGCATGACACTCAAAATCTTTTTAGATGTGAGAATTTTGAGAATTAGCTCCTCAACTTCTTCACGGTTATTACAAGTAACAATATAGTTGGAATTTGTCCCCTGGATACTTCTGGCAATGCTTTCTTCCAAAGTAAACTGGACGGGGTAATGAGCAATACCATATTTCATGAAAAACATCCTGTACTTGTAATCTTCATAAATAGATGTGTACAGATAGCACTCAAATTTGTTTTCTTCTTCGCCTTGTTTTCCCAAACTCTTCTGGATGTCAACATGTGTTTCTGTAGTGATAGTTCCAAGAGCTTCTGCTAAAGATGTTCTTGTTGTTTTATATGATGTGACATGTCCGTTATACTCGTCGATTTGCCCAGAAACAATGTTATTTGTTACCTCAGGTATTTGTTTCAGGATATCCTCCACAACCTTGTTAGGGGCAGTCAAATCGATCTCAGAAAAATCCAGCATCCCGGAAAGATTAAGATTCTTACTCATGGTTTTCCTCCTTGATTTCAAATGTAATTGGCAGATGATCACTAATAGAACAATCAGGATGTTTGTTTTTGTCGAGTAACGACACCGTAGCAGTTTCGGTAATGATTCTCAAATTATCATCCACAAATCGTTTTCGCAAAGACGGTCTGATAATAACCTGGTCATACACATTCCAGTAAGGATTTACGGTATCAGAAGAACTGTGATAATAGGTTCCGTATGGTTCAGTAAAGTCGCCTAAGAAATTCCACATAGGATTGTAGAACATATGAAATTCTCTCCCGGCGACCGTTCTGGTTTCTCTCATGGCGTCTTCGTAAATGGGAATGCCGTGAAAATATCGGGCGCCGACACAACTCTTATCGTAAGGGTTGATATTAAAGTCTCCGACAATAATTGTATTCTTGGTATCCAGCTCCGTCTCAATCTTGAGCAAGTCGCCAACGATCTGCTCGATGTCAATCTCACGCCTTTCTGCATTGTCTGAATAGATCTGACTATTCAAATGTACGCCGCAAAGAATGGTATTATCATCTACCACCTGAATGGATGAACGATCTGTTTGAAGTCGTGGCTTTATACAAAGGCCAACTTCTCCTAACATGTGGATACGGTCACAACCCACGGTGGCAACCTGTTGCATGGAAACGCCACAGGTACGGATAGTTTCAATCAAATCATTCATATCTGCAGAGTATTCCGCCAGAACAACGACAGAAATACCATTCTCAATAATCAAATCACACAACACGGGATTGATCTGCTCGTTTTTGTGTGTATTCCAAAATAAGTATCTCATGGCAATCACCCGAAATACTCCTGCATCAGACTATCAAACAAAGTCTGCGCTTCATCCAGAGCTTTCTGCACGACAACTTTTGATTTGTCGACTTGTTCGACGAAAACTGCAAATTGGTTTTGAAGTTCCATAGGTGGAACAATAATCGTAAAGGCTTTTATATCACCGACGTTAATATGTGGCGATGCCGATCCGCTGAGCCCTTTCAATGCCTTTCGAAGAAACGTGTCAAAATTCATAGCAACACATAAAAATTGTGGCAGGCATTTGGTTGTATCAGGCGACAGAAGCATCGAGCGTTGGCCAAGTGCTACGTTACATTCACGGTCAATTATAGCTGCGATACCAAGAATAGCGCCTTCTCGGGTATATACTATGTCGCCTTTTTCTGGACGTTTTCGTTGAATTCGCTTCTTATATTCGTGCTCAGGTATGTATTCAATTTCATCCCACATAATACGATTTTTCTTAACTATAGATGTCCTGATGCACAAATAGCCAGTATCTACATCGGTATAACTTGGCGTAGAATGCGGACAATCTACGATAGTCTTACAAACAGTCTCCAGCGGTGCAGTATTCCAACCACGATCGTTGGAAACGGGATCCCCAAACATCTCGACAAATCGGGCTTTAATGAGGTTGTCCAATTCGGTGAGCTGCTGCTTTCTGGCTGCTATTATCGAAGAAGCTGCATCCAAGGCCTTGATTATTTCGAGTTGCTCCGAATATCCATGTATATTAACTGTCATTTGAGAAAGCGATGCTTTATTTAGCGTCTTTCCCATAACGGCCTTGTTTGTACCGGTATCCCAATCTTTGTGCATCAACAAATAGTAGAGATATACCGGCTCAATCTTAAGAACACCTTTATCAATGAATGACATTATCGCTTCGTTGGAATACATTTCCTTTGGAGTGATTGCTACTTTTCCAATGGAAAGTTTGAAGCTCATTATGACAGTGTTTTTAGGAATGATCTTTATCCCGCTTTCATCAACTGCTGTTGCAGTTATCTTCTCAGCAGTATTCTCGATGTATTTATTGCATTTTGTAAGATCGGCAATAGATATCCAAGGCTCGGTGCCTTCGTTCCAAAATTTTGGTGAATGGCGATCCGGGGTTTTCCCCATTTGCAGATTGAATATTTCGCCAAGTTTATATCTCATCATTCATCCCCACAAATCCGAATTTATAGTCCTAACAGTTTTTCAAGATCGTCCATAGTCTGGCCGATCTGCATTTCCAATTCACGCAGATTGGTCATGATTTCTTGGGTGGACGGGTACTCAACTGCAACATAGTCAACCTTCTTGTACTTATTAATAGAGAGATCGTATCCATTATCGACAATCTCCTGCTTCGGCACAAAGAAGCTCTGCTCAGTCCGCTCACGATCGGCCTCAGTCTCACGATTATGGAACCGGGCGATAATGTCCGGGATATCGTTTTCCTTGATCTCAGAACGCTTATCGTCCAGACTGTACCCGTCAGCCTTCATATCATAGAACCAGACATTTTCTGTACCGCCGGCATTGGTCTTGGTGAAAATCAAAATGGCCGTAGATACTCCCGCATAGGGCTTGAACACACCGGATGGCATGGAAATCACAGCCTGCAACTGCTGATTTTCTACCAGCTCATGGCGGATTGCCCGATGAGCCTTGGATGAGCCAAAGAGAACGCCATCGGGAACGATGCAGGCACAGCGACCGCCAACTTTGAGCATCTTCGTGAACAGCGCCACAAAGAGCAATTCTGTTTTTCTGGTCTTGCAAAGGCCCAACAGATCTTTGCTGATTTCCTCTTGGAACACACTGCCGGTAAAGGGAGGGTTGGCCATGATGAGAGAATACTGATCTCGTTCGGTATTCTCTCCGGACAGGGAATCCTGATAGGTGATATGGGGATCCTCCACACCGTGGAGCATCATGTTCATGGCGCCGATGCGCAGCATGGACTGATCGGTATCAAATCCGGAAAACAGGCCGGATTTGAAGTAACGCATATTCTCGGTTTTCATCAGTTCCTTTTTCTGATGCTCGCTGATATAGGCTGCGCTGGACAGCAGGAAACCAGCAGAACCCATAGCCGGGTCGAGAATGGAATCCTTGAGGGTAGGCTGCATCAGCTCCACCATCATGTTGATGATATGGCGAGGCGTGCGGAACTGACCGTTTTCCCCAGCGGCTGCGATTTTACCCAGCAGATACTCGTAAACATCGCCCATGATGTCCTTGTTGTTCATGTCCATGGCGTCGATGCCGTCCACCACTTTTGCAAGCACCTTTGCTGTGGGAATCAGGAACACGGTATCCTTCATGTAGCGGCTGAATGCGGTGTCTTTGCCATCACCGATGGTTTTGATGAAAGGGAACACATAGGTCTGGATGTTGGTCAGCATCTCGCCGGGTTCAAAGTTGTGGAATACGTTCCATCGGAGATTTTTGTATTCCGTTTCCACCCGGGGATTTTCGCTAATCACGCATGTGCCGTCCTGAAATACCTTGTTCTTCAGGGGAACGCCAAGCAGATTTGCGTTGGCTTCGGCTTTCAGCTGGTTGTCATCCAGCAGCTTCATGAACATCAGATAAGTAATCTGCTCCAGAACGGTAACGGGACTGGTAATGCCGCCCGTCCATATCGTATCCCATATGGAATCAACTTTGTTTTTCATTTCGCCTGTAATCATATCAAAATCCTCCAAGGCTGTTTTCGTATTTTCTTCGCACCGGTGGCAAACTGCATTTTTACAGTTTGGGTACCGCAGTGTGAAGAAAATCGCAGGTGTTCAGAGGGATGCAATCCCTTATGTTCACGCTGTTGGAACGGTTCTTCAAAACATAGATCGCACCGGCATGTGTATCCTCACTTGCACAACCAGGTGCAAGCCGAAAGGCGTCTTGTCTATGTTAGGGCGGTGCTTGATGTAGTCAAGCAGATCGAGCCGGAACTCGTTTAACCCCAAGTCCATAATAGAGATGTCCGTTGTCATATATCAATGACGCTGCTAATTCTCCAGTATTTTTATATCGCTGATATTGCAAACAAACTGATAAATTCGATCCTTGCATCAAACCAACACTTCCCACTTTCCGTATCGCTTGCCGCGTTCTCTGCGGATATAGCTTTTATCTTGCAGCGACTTCATAATCCGCTTTACGGTTGCGATAGACCTTCCCGTTGCGGTCACAAGCTCTTGCTGCTTGATGGCCGGGTTTTGTGCGACCAGTTCCAAGACTGCCAATTCCTCCAGCGAGCAGTCCAAAGTATCAAATTGATACTTTGGAGCTTTGGAATTGATACTTTGGGAATGGCTTCCCTCCACATAATCAATGTGCATATAACGATTCTTCAGCTCATAATCCGTGCCTAAAAGAAGATTGCTGAAAAACATCTCCAAGAACTTTGTGGTGGAGTGAACACCCTTTTGCAGATTTGTATAGTTCGCTCGGACCAAGGCGTTGCGGAAGTACCACGAATTCTTTTCAAAGGCGTCGTTGTTCACACGAAAGCCGAAGGTTTTCATATACTTGATCATAAAAACGGCGGTGGCACGGGTGTTTCCTTCACCGAAGGGATGGATCTGCCAAATATCCGAGGCGAATTTCGCCAGGTGCTTCACCGCCGCATCTACGGACAGGCCCTCATAGGAGAACTGTTTTTCGGTGGCAAAATCGTAATCCAGCGTATCCTTGATACTGTTCCAATCCGCATAGGTCACGGTATCGCCGTTCAGCACCCACTCTTTCTTGGTGATGTTGTACTGCCGAATCTGTCCGGCGTGACTGAACACGCCCTCAAACAGCCTACGATGGATGGAGAGCCACTCGGCGGGGGAGAATTGGAAGGCTTTTTCCCCCAACAGTTTTGCGATTCTGGCGGAAACAATGTCCGCTTCTTTGGTTTCGTTCTCTATTTCGGTGCGGGTGGTGCGCTGCTCATAATAGCTATGAATGCGCTGCTGGGCTTCATCGATAGTGATTTTACCCTCGATGTGATCCTTGGCCGTATCCAGCAGATAGGCAGAGGTGTTCAGCCCGTCCACCGCCTGCAAGCCGATGGCGGTCTGCCACGCCTCGCTTTTTTCAGCTCGGTCGGGTTCACCCTGCTTGATATATTCTTCCAGTTCAAATTGCCAATTCTGATCTGGCATATCTGCACCTCATTCCTTACTCAAATCTTCTGCCTTGAAGGTCGTGTACCCTTCGTAATAATAGCTTTGGTCGATGCCACTCAAATAGACTTCCCGGCTGTTTATCTCGTCGGACAGCGCCGCCTTCAGCAGCACCTTGATCTCCACATCCTTGATGGGGCTGCGCTCCATTGCAAGGAGATAATCCTCTTTATCCACCTTGCTCCAGTCCATGACCTTACCAATTTCGGTTTTCAGGATATGGTCAAGCCAAATGCGGGTGCTGCGGCCGTTGCCATCGCGGACGGGATGGGCAATATTCATTTCCACATATTTTTCGATGATCTCGTCAAAAGTGGACTGCGGCATCCTGTCGATGTTGGCCAGTGCCGCCTCCAGATAGATCAGCGGCGCAAAGCGGAAATTACCCTTTGCCAGATTCATCGTGCGCAGCTTTCCGGCAAAGTCGTAAATATCTTCAAACAGATATTTGTGAATCGCCTGCAAAGTCGAGAATTTGCCCGCCGGTAGGGTGTCCAGTACGCCGTTTTCAAACAGTTCTACCGCCTTTTTCTTGCTGAGGCGTTCTTCTTCCCGGGCAAGATCGGCGGAGCTTGTCAGCCCCAATTTATTTTCCAGTGCCATCGTGCATCTCCTGATTAATATACAAGGTATTTAAGCACAAAAAACAGTCCGACAAGCACTGTAATAATCAATAACACAACCCATCTGGTGGCTTTCTTCGCTTTCTTTTTTGAGTAAACCGGCTGTGCGGAATATGTATATTGTGCTTGCGGAGATTGGCGGAGCGGTTTTGGCTTTGCGACAGACCGAGGTTTTGTCGCCTCTCGATACATAGCAAGAGGATCACCTTGCTTCATAATCCTATCATAAAAATTGTCAATCCATTGTGCGTCGCTGAGGTCGCACATATTTTCTTCGCTGCTATTCGGGTCGTGTACAATTTGGTTTCTGACCCAGCGGTAATGCTTAAGGCACTTGAGATCTTCGACCCAGCCTTGCACCCGGTATGAACCATTTGGGGTACTTTCCATCTCGGCTATATATGCGGAGACACCGTGCTGAGTTTGCAGCATATCGCCACACAGCTTTTCAAGATGCTTATACGAATCTATAAAGCCCATAGCTTATCACCCAATCCAGATTACTTATCCGCCGCCACGCCGGATTTCATCCAGGCGTCTACTTCGCTGATCTTGAATTTCCAAAGGCGGCCTATTTTTGCAGCGGGCATATTTCTTTTCTCTATCCAGGCGAGTACCGTATCACGGCTGACGCCGAGGTATTCGCAAATCTCTTTCATTGAGTACCAGCGTTCGATGGTCGGTTCCATTAAAATGTCCTCACTTTCAGGCGGTTTCCGATAGCTATAATTATACAATTTAAGTATATCACAGCAAGGCGGATTTATCAAGGATTATTGCGGATTTACGAGGAAAGCAGAGGATAATCCCATGCTTTCAAGAATGAACTTCTTGCTTTTTTATCACAGGGCCTTATCAGATGGGGGAAATATTCGCTGAAAATTCGCTCCATTCACCCGTTCGGAGTGAATGGAGCGAATTTGGCTTGCAAACCGAATCGTAAATGGTCAAATCTGTAAATCTGCTTTTCGCACATTGGGCTTTTCATTCTGGCTGCGTTATTATGTGGATGTTGATAGAAACCCACACGGCGAGCGTGAAGGAGGAAGAGTATGTACAACAGATTCGCAGAAAAGCGCAGGCGGTATCTGCGCGAGTACAGAGAC
>ERZ857882.4465-NODE-4465-length-12000-cov-7.805274_pt1 | contig 12000 bp, 9 predicted proteins | sample MGYA00519697_ERZ857882 | MGnify/ENA primary metagenome ERZ857882 (study PRJEB31778, sample SAMEA3449373) | human gut metagenome | biome: human gut; feature: human-associated habitat; material: faeces | place: United Kingdom | collected 2010/2012 ... | reverse complement strand
CTGAGTATACCAAAGTTTTTTAATATGATACTTTTAAATGTTACATTCTACTAGTCTCTCAGATAAGGCAAACTTGCTGGCGTAACAGGAGCGGCCTGTGGAGGACGTCTTTTTTGATGGACTGGCCGATGCCGATCTCCTGATCTTTTCTGCCTGAACCGCCTGATATATTTCCCTGCTGACGATTGCCGGATGATTATTCTGAATCAGATACATGGGAAGCTGTCCCGTGTTCTTTATAACCTTTTTGTTGATACAGTCCTGCGTAAAGGTTTTCTGCATCTTGCATCCGCACGTTTGTCCTTTGTCTCTCTGCGTACTGCCTTTATTGCGGCCATTTCCTTATTGCTGAATTTATAGTTCGATGCCATTATTCATCACCCAGATACAGTATGGCATATCTGGTAAGGCAATTAAAGCGTTTTACTAGATTTTAGTATTACTATTCATCAATTATCTGTACTGCATGCTCTGAACGTATTCTGTAAGCTTTATATGGGCATTCCCTGCGATTGTTGGTAAAAATCTTTCTTCATACTTCGTTTTCAATTCTCCGGCGACACCATAGCGCAATGAATAAGACAGAATATATTCCAGGGAACTGTACTGGCATTTTCAACAATGCTCTCCGTGCCATTTTCGCTACAGGAAAATCACTATTATCTTGATTCATACCGGCTCCTGCAATATAATAAACGAGAAACCATCAGGAAAGAAGGATGTGCATGAAACGGATAATTTGTTTTTCGCTAACGCTGATAATGCTGCTAAGTATTCTGCCGATTCAGTCCCGCGCAGAAGGAACCGCAGAGTCTGCTATTCCGCAGGATGGTACATTTGCAGGAGGACCATTACAGCAGATTACTCTCCTGAACAGCGCCGAATTCTATATTGGAAAAGGCTGCTCGTTTGTAGTGGCTGACCTCATGAATGCCGGCTTCACTTCCATTCAAGTGCTTGAAACTGCAGAGGCTTCCGATGATACTGTAAACAGTGCAGTGGTTTCTGTATCCATCGACGGAAATAAGGTCTTTACCGCCGGACAGCAGATTGATTTCAATGTTCCGATTGTTGTCGAATACTTCCGGCAAACAGAAGCCAAATTACCGCTGGCGTCTTCCGACTTGGATACCACGGAATATCGAGCCTTGCTGAAGTCTCTGTATGAAGCCGGATTTACGAATATCATTGTTGAGGAACTGTATGATCTTAGTCCGGCTGCATATGCAGGCAGACCCATCGTTGCAATGACCGTTGACGGCAAGGATGTCTTTGCCAAAGGCGATTGTTTGCCTTTGGAGACCCCCATTGCTGTTACAGCACATTTCCAAACTGATGCAGAAAATGATTCTGCTTCTGCGCGGGGAAAAAGCATCATTTCCCTTCCTTACTCCACAAATTACTACCTGAGAAAAAGCCAGAATGATTGCATCCAGCAGTTTCGGCAGCTTGGATTCACAAATGTTTCATCCGTCGCTGTCACGGACACGCTTTGGGGAGCAAGCCAGCCGGAACAGGTTGTAGGCATTTCTGTCGATGGGACTTTGGAATTCGGGCACGGGGATCAATATGGCAAAAGCGCGGAAGTGATCGTCTATTATCACATTCCGGAATTTAAGTTCACCGAAACTGCTATTACGGCCCCAGAGGACGATTGCCTGACAATTCCATATTTTGTTGCCGATGGGGATGACCTTGCCGGCATTACGATCAAAGTGGAGAATGAGGATTCTCTTGAGCAAACCGGGCCCTATTCGTTTACTGCTTTGAAACCAGGGACGGCCACTGTTGCTGCTTACTATCTGGATACCCTTCTGGCAGAATGCAGTGTAGAGGTAGTGCCTGGGGTCGTAAGTGTTCCTGAGATCCAGATTGAGAGCATCACGGTTCCCAATGAAAAGATTTCTGTTGGAGTCGGCCGCTTTTTTGAAATGCCCTTCACCATCTCGCCTGACAACGCCGTCCGCGGAGGTTTGGACATCACATCCAGCAATTCCCAAATCGCCGATGTGATGTTTGACGAAGACGGGGACTCCGTCGTTCGTATTACCGGCATAAAAGCCGGGAGCACATCGATCACCATTAAAGCATCCGACAAAGTTGCTGCGAAAAAGCAGATCAGTGTTGTAGAGGTTCTCCCGGAGGAGATCACCGTAACAGCAGACACTTCGAAAATATATATTGGCATGGAGGGAACTCTGTCTGCGAACTTTATCCCTGCCGATGTGACCAATCAAAAAATTACATGGAAGAGCAGCGCCCCCAGGGTGCTGAAAGTCAACAGCGATGGGAGCTATCAGGCGCTGTCCGCCGGCGAGGCAATCATCACGGCGGCACACCCGAAAGGCGTATCCGGATCGATTCAATTAACTGTGCAGCCAGTTCTTGCGAAGAGCCTGAAATTGTGTTCTGACTGGGATAGCACGAAGCCCTTCTGCAAGAACAGCACTATGACGCTGACAGCCGAATTTATCCCGGAGGACACCACGGACAAAACCATTACATGGTCATCCAGCGATGAAGCCGTCGCAACAGTATCACCGAAGGGCGTTGTGAAGGCCATTGCGTTTGGTGATGCAACCATTACCGCAACCACATCCAACGGTATCGAGGGTACATATCCTGTCTGCGTTGCCATTACTCCGCAAAGCTTCCGCGTATCTGCCTCCATCGGCATAAGATCCAACGATCATGTTGGAAACAGTTGGAGTACGGGATTCACCTTCAATGACGAGCCAGTCCGATCTGGCAGTATTGTTTCCATTATGCCGGGAGAGAAATTCTCTGCTGGTGGATGGGCGGAGGAAAATGATTCCAAGCCAGACTATGGTCAGTATACGGAGACAATCGAGCTGACAAAAGAAATGTGTAAAACAGGATTCACTATCGAAGGTGATGTCGCTGTCCGGGAGAACGGCGGCAGATACAGTGGGCATTATGCCGTGTGGCATCTGAAAATGCAATTCACCCCAGTCCACTAATGAACAGCACCCCATTTGTTAGACAAGTATGGTATAATACTTGAACTGAAGTGACCACAAAAAGTCAGACAAATATATCTAACAGAAATTGTCCAAGCTGCCGAAAGGGCTTGCTGTCTGTGAATCGCAGGTGACATGTACCCCCAATACTGGACACCCAGTATGGCTGTCGCCGGAAAAGCCCTCTTCGAAGTTGCCGCGCATGCCCATGTAGCCGTTACCAATGGATGTTAGGCTCTCATAAAGGCGGATATCCCCTTCATTGAAAGCATGTGTGGAAAGCTTCCACGCATGAATGTCAAATACTCTTTTATACATATACTTCTCCTATAATAAACGCACGGTTTTCTCCGTGCGTTTACATTCGTAATCACTCAAAACCGAGCTCTGCCAGCGCTCCTATCAAATCGTGAGACAATGCCATAGATTGCAGCTCATGAATTACTGCTGCCGGGTTCTTTTTAGCACAAATGCAGTTATATATCTTTTCTTTAAGTTCGTAACCAATCCTGCAGTGCTGTAAAAGCTTGAAAATCCTCTTGCTGCGGTCAATATCGGCAAGCTCAGCATTGAGCACTTGCAGCTCAATTTTGCCACTGTTCTTTCCAAATGTAACGGTCAGCACCTTTTTTTCTGTATCGTAAGTCTTTTCATAGGCAACGTCGGATTTGACTGTGCTGTTTTTTATGCCGTAGAAACACACTCTGTATCGGCGCATCGCGGGTCTTACACGGAAACTGTCTTCATCTGGCTTAATGGAAAACCGCATTGCATCCTCGCTCCACTTGACTTCAAACCGCGTCAAGGCAGCATGCTCATCACTGCCGTCGTCCTCATACATGGTGTATTCGCCGCTATCACCGCAGAACACATTCACGTCAATGGCCTCAGGCAGCTCTACACCAAAACGTTCAGCTTCCTGTTCACCTGTAAGAGGCACAATCGCACCGGCTTTGGCAAAGACGGGTATCTGTGAAAGGGGCCTGTGCAGGATTTTCATCCCGCCCCCGGAATATCTCTGTGCGGTGAAAAAGTCGTAATAAGTACCCTCTGGCAGCCATGCAGCAACGCTCCCCATGCCGGTCTCTGCACTTACGGGCGAGGTAATAGGACAAACGATGAGCTGTGAGCCAAAATAATACTGGTTGGGAACCTGATAGGCTTCCTCTGCACGGGGATAGAGGTAATACATGGGGCGCAGAGGCATAATACCGTGTCTTGCTGACTCGAAATTCATCGTGTAAAGATAGGGAACAAGGCGATGACGCAGACGCAGAAAGGCTTTCAGTATGCTGCATACTTCGCCAGAATAGTTCCACGGTTCTCTGCCGCTGAAGATGTTAGATGTGCTGTGCAGGCGCATGATGGGTGAGAAAGCACCGAACTGTACCCAGCGGACAGTCAGTTCCTCGTCGTATGTTCCAGCGCAATGTCCGCCAATATCATGGCTCCACCAGCCGTATCCGATATTCGCAGCTGTAGCTGTGAAATAAGGCTGGAAGCGGAGAGAGTCCCAGCTGATGATCGTGTCACCGGAGAAGCCGATGGGGTAACGGTGGCTACCGGGGCCGGCGTAGCGGGATAAAATCAACGGGCGTTGGTTTATCTCGGCACTGTGGAGAGTATGAAAATGATTCAGGAGCCACAAAGGGTCTGCGCCGTCAATGCAGGATGCGTCACCCTGTTGCCAGTCGATCCACCAGAAATCCACGCCCTCGTCCTCACGGGGCTTTAAGAGGCATTTAAAATAGGTATCGACAAAATCCTTGCTGCACATATCAAAGGGGATATCCCGACCGGACGCAGGGTCGAGCCCCATGCGCACGGCGGCCTCGACGTACTGCTCTTCATGGGGCTGTATGCCCTCTGCGGGATGGAGATTGAGAGCGCATTTTAAGCCGCGGGAATGGAGCTGGCTCAGGAAATCCTTTGGATCACGAAACAGCTCTTTATTCCATGTGTATCCCGTCCAGCCCTTGCCCTGCTTGGCTGTTATATCTGTAATATGCCAGTCCATGTCCATAACAGCTACACTGAACGGTACCCGCTCGGCGCGGAATCTGTCCATGAGGTTCAGGTATTCGTCATCGGAATAGGCGTGGAAACGGCTCCACCAATTGCCGAGAGCATAACGTGGCAGCATAGGCGGCCTTCCGCTGAGTTCGAAAAAGTCATTAAGAGCCGCCTGATATTCAAGGCCGTAACCGAAGAAATATAGGTCGATTGCTTTTTCTGCGCGAGACATTATGGCTCCGTCGCTCTCAATAAGCGGTGAATCACTGTCATCAATAACGCTGTATCCCTGAAGACGCGACTGGATGCCTTTTCTGAGCGGTATCTCGCCATCAGCCATGTCAAGTGTGCGTGCAGTGCCGCCGAGATTCTCGCGCAGCTTATCGCCATAGTGCCAAGTGCTATAGATGCCGCGAGTCTCACTTCTAACTTTTATAGAAAGTCCGCCAGCGGAGAAAGGCTTTTCATCGTAAAACAGGCTTAGATATTCCGTGTGTATTTCCAGCTTGCCATTATGACGGCAGACTTCAAATTCCGGCGCATCAAAATTTCTGCAGCATGCAAATACAGAAGGCCTATCCTCAAATATATTGCTTTCGCAGTATTCGAGGCGTAGCATTCGTGATGCGAGCACAGTAATTCTATAATGCTCACCGGTCACGCACTGCATATCGTTGCTTTTGCCGTTTATGATGTCATAGGACATACGAGTCTACTCCTTTGCACCGGGAAGGTTAAGAATAATCGCGCGGCCATCAACAGCAAGCATTCCTGCGTGTACTTCAACGTTCTCGCCGCTGATAAGGTTAGTGTACAGTCCGTTTGGAAGATCTATATCGATAAGAGAGGCTTCACCGGTCACGGGGAAGATACCGATGTATCTATCACCGCCTTTGGAGTGAGTCGCTACGAGCACGTCACCGGGAAGTGCCTTAACTTCATAGGTGCTGTCTGCGAAGACGGGGCTTTTTTTGATCTCATATAGGCGGGACATAAGTGCGGAGTAATCCTTGCCGGTGTTCCACTGCACTTTATCTGCATCGAACAAGTTAGGAAGGTGTTTTACGCCGTTTTCCTGCCCCGCGTAGAGAAGCGTCATACCCTTCTGGAAGTATATAAACGCAGTCCAGACGAGGAGTTTCTTCTCATCCGGAATTAGAAAAGCACCTCTTGCATTGTCATGGTTTTCAAGGTAGCGGAGCTTGACATAGTTGTCAGGATAGATAGCTTCCTGTCGATTGATGTCTTCTGCGTACTGAGCAAGGCTAATTTTGCCCTTGAGATAATCCTTGAAGCGATAATATATGTCGTACTCGTAGCTGACATCGAATGCCTGGTAAACTTCCGAGTCGGACAGGCTCACCATTCCGCGTGCGCGGTTGGCGACGGTAAATACGGGTTCAACGGACTCGCTCAGCCAGAAGCAATCGGGGTTGACCTTCGCAACCTCTTCCCTTGCCTTCAGCCAGAACTCGAGAGGGATCAACGGGGCAACATCGCAGCGGAAGCCGTCTACAATACCAGCCCACATTTTGAGCGTCTCTATCTGGTAATCCCAGAGATCCCTATTGTTGTAATCAAGATCAATTACATCAAGCCATTCCCCCACCTTGTTGCCGAAACATCCGTCCGGCTTGTGATAGAACCATTCTGGATGATTCTGGGCCAGCCAGGAGTCGGGAGACGTGTGGTTATATACAACGTCGATGATGCACTTCATGCCGCGCGCGTGAATGTCGGTGACAAGTTGCTTCAGGTCATCAATCGTTCCATACTCGGGATTGATCTTGCGGTAATCAGAGATAGCATAAGGGCTGCCGAGCTCACCCTTGCGTTCCTTCTTGCCAATGGGATGGATTGGCAAAAGCCACACGATATCGGTACCAAGTGCCTTTATGCGGTCAAGGTCTTTTCTAACGCCACTGAAGTTTCCTTCTTCACTGTAATTGCGCACGAAAATAGAATACATAACCTGATTTCTGTAGAATTTGGAAGTATTGACAGCCATAGAAAAACCTCCTTAGCCCTTGATTGCAGACGAGGAAATACCTGCAATAAACTTCTTTTGGAAAATGATATAGAATATTACGACGGGGATGATTGCGATGCTCGTTGCGGCGAATAGGCCGGCATAATCCGTGGAATATTGCCCGCTGAAGAGGTTTAACGCTACAGGCAGGAGCTGTTTCTTCGTATCGCGGATCATAAGGAACGGCCAGAGGTAGTCGTCCCACGCCCAGAGAAACTGGAAAACAGACATGGAAACGATGGCGTTATTCAACTGGGGAATGATGATGCGATGGAAAATATAGAACTCATTTGCTCCGTCCATTCGTGCCGCTTCTATGAGCTCGTTGGGGATAACTGCGCAGGACTGACGCATCAAAAAGATGCCGAAGGCAGTGAAGATGCTCGGAACAATAAGTGCCTGATAAGTGTCGATCCATTTCAGTGACTGCATAATACTGTATCTGGGAATGAGGGTAACGACGCCGGGAATCATCATCGTCATCAGGATCATCGTGAACAACGCATCACGTCCTTTGAATCTGTATTTGCAAAGTACATAGCCCGCAATGGTGCTTGTGTACACGGTTATGACCGTAATTAGCAGGGCGTAAATTAGGCTGTTTCCAAAATACCGGAAGAAGTCAAACTTATTGAGCACATCAGAATAATTCTGGAAAGAAAAATGCTGCGGGAACAACGTTTGTGCCAGGGAGCTGATCTCGGCATTGGTCTTGAAGGATGAGCAGAGCATCCAGATAAAAGGAAACACTGCCAGGAGGCAGAAGAACAGCAAAATGGCGTTTAAGAACACAGAACTTAACTTCTTCATTTTCTTACACCTGCCCTTCGTTCTGACCCGAAATCCTAAAGGATATCGCAGTCAGTATTGCAATAAAGAGAAACAGCACAAAGGATAGTGCCGAGGCATATCCAAAATTATACTTGGAGAAAGCCTCCTGATAGATGAGATAAGATGCCAGATATGTCTGAGTTCCAGGCCCGCCTCCTGTGAGAACCATTACCGGGATATAGGTCTGGAAATAGGAAATAAGCGAAGTGATTACTATAAAAACGATCGTGGGCTTAAGCAGCGGCAGTGTTACAAATCTGAATCTCTGCCATGCAGTCGCGCCATCGGTCTCTGCGGCCTCATAGCACTCCACGGGCAGCGAGTACATTGCACCCAGCAGAAGAATAACCGCATAGCCGAAATCCTTCCATATTGTCAATATAAGAATGGCTATCATGGCATAACGGCCATCATAAAGCCAGTTGATATTCGAATTTAGTATCCGATCCAGAAAGCCAATCTGAGGATCAAATATGAACTTCCATACAAACGTTACCGCCACAAGAGGGGTAATTGTGGGGAGGTAGAAAAGTATGCGATAAAGGGACTTGTGTTTAATTAGTTTGGAGAATATGGCACATGAAAGCGCAAGACCGATAATCACGCGGAAAGCAGTTGCGACAGCTGCGAAACCGAAGGTGTTTTTCATGGATAGCCAGAACAGATCGCTCGTAAAGACCTTTTTCCAATTGCCGAGTCCCAGATAGATCATCTGGTTTTTCAGCGGATTCCATCTGTAAAAGCTGCCAAACAGCACAGCAATAATAGGGAGAATAAAGAAGACGAGAAAGAAAACGACGAGTGCAGCAACAACAATATTGCGCATTACGATCTCGCTCTTGCTCTGAGCAGGATTATTCAGTCTTATATTTCCTCTCATATTTCATATCCTTTCAAGGGAAATAGGGCACCGACATGACACTGCCGGTGCCCTCTATATTAGTATAGCTTACTTTGCGTACTTGTAAAGGGGTTCGCGAGACTCAAAATCGAGAGTTGCAAGGTCTTCGTTGATAGCTGCTTCACAATCAGCAAGAGCCGTATCGATGTCCTTGCCGTTGTAGAAAATCTCTTCAAGAGCAATCTTCATATTGTCCTCAAGCGTGCTGGGCATGGGGCCGGGCCAAATGTAGCGGTCAATGTGCTTTGCAAGGACCTTGATGCTGGGAACAGCAAGCAGGTCTGCATCGCTCTGCAGAGAAATCTTCATCGGGAATACTGCGTTCTGAGTACAGAATTCCTTCTGGATGCTGTCGTTTGCAAGGAAGAAGCGAACGATGTCCTGAGCAACGGCCTGCTGGTCGGCAGGAGCGTTCTTGTTGATACCGAAGGTGGACTCGCCGTTGTATCTGTGGTACGCGTAAGTGTTGGAAGGATCAACTGTGGGAATCTCAAAGCAATCATAGTGGGTATCGGGGAAGTTGTTGTTGAACACGCCGGTCATGAAGCCCCAGCCAAGGTACATAGCAACCAGCCCCTGACCAAAGTTGTCGCCAGAGTTATTGCCGAAGCTGTAGTCGCAGACACCATCAACGACGTACATGTCGTGCAGGCGGGTGATAACTTTTTTCATGGCCTCGTTATTGATGGAAGCGGTGCCATCCTCATTGAAGAGGTTCTGACCGTACTGGTACTGCATACCGAGAACGTCGCCCTGAATGCCGCCATTGTAGCTGAAGCCAGCCTGAACAAGGTCGCCATTTTCGTCGCGAATGGTGAGCTTCTTGGCAACTTCACGGAATTCGTCCCAGGTGGTGGGGATGTCAGCCTCGGTGAGGCCTGCAGCTGCCCACATGTCGGTGTTGTAGTACATGGTTGCGGTCATAAGGCCGTAGTCAGTATAGTAGACCTTCCCGTCTACAAGGTGGCCGGAAACGCCGACAAAGTCCGCTTCCATATCTTCGACAGGAATATCGTAGGGAGCCATGTAGTCGATGAGCAGGTCGTGCTTGCTGTTATGCACATTAAAGATTGCGGGACCATCGTTGCCCTGAAGAGCGAGAGGCAGCTTGGTGAAGTAATCATCCCAAGGATTCTCGACGAGAGTGATGGTCACGTTGGGGTGAATTGCAGTGTACTGATCCGCCAGAGACTGGAACAGATTTGCTGCACCGGACCAGAACCAGAGTTCTACTTCGATGTCCTTGCCGTCGTTAATGGGAACATTGGGGTCATACTGGATAGCTGAGCCAATAACGGGGCGCGCATCTGCTGTGGGTGTTTCGGCTGTGGAAGCTTTGGTTGCGGGTTCAGCCGTCTGCTCAGGCTCAGCGGTCTGAGCAGGTGCGCTACAGGCCGTCATGCTGAGAACCATAACAAGAGCGAGGCAAAGTGCGATGATTTTCTTTGACATTTTTGTTCCTCCATTTCATTTTGTCGTTAGCGTCGTTAGGTGTATCGCTAAACTAACTGTATAATACATTTCTTCAACGTGTTTGTCAATAGAAAACTATATAATCACTTTAATTTTGTTGTAAAATAACAAAATTAACCTGCATTTTTGTGCACATTCCCCTTGGTCGAAGCAAATAATTAGTTTATCGCTAAACCAATTATTGAAATTTCTATCTACGTCAATACTGTTAGTTTTTTTCTCAGCACCTTGCTTTTTTTTAATTGTTGGTTTATTATTAGTTTATCTTTAAACCAAGTGGAGTTTGAATATATGGTTACACTGAAGGACATTGCGAAGGAAGCCGGAGTCAGCGTTATGACCGTCTCAAATATTGTAAACGGCAATTACACTAAGGTCTCCAAAGAAACGACAAAGCACGTGCAAAAGATCATTAGCCAAATGGGGTATGTTCCTAACGCCTCTGCAAGAAGCCTTGCAAAAAGCAAAACCAACATCATCGCAATTATTATGCGTGGCGAGGAAAACGAAAATCCAATGCTGAACCCATATTATTCTGCCATGGTGGGGGCAATGATCCGGAAAATTCAACAGCACGGCTACTATGCGATGGTGAACATTATGAAGTCCCATCAGGATATTCTACAGAGTTTGCGGACCTGGAATGTGGACGGCGCGATATTCCTAGGCCTCTTTGATGACGAGATAGAAGCCATGTATTCTGTATGCGATGTGCCGATGGTCTTTGTCGACAGCTACAGCAACGTGCGTCAGCTTTCAAATATCGGAATTGACGATTTTAAGGGTGGGCAGCTTGCTGCAAACTATTTTATCTCTCAAGGCCATCGCAGCGTTGCATTTATCGGTCCTACCATGAAATATAATGGTGTTATCCGACACCGTTTCGACGGCTTCAACTCCGTTCTGCGTGTGAATGGTATGGAGGTCAGCCCTGAGCATATTTTTGAGATTGAGTCGGATGTGCGTCAGGACGCAATTGTCGCTCTGGGTAAACACATTGCACCCATGAGGAAAGAGTTTTCCGCAATCTTCATCACAAGCGATCAGATTGCATCCTATGTTGTGCAGGGGCTCGTCTCGGGAGGGGTGTCCGTGCCGGAGGAAATGTCCGTTATCGGCTTTGATAACCTAGAGATATGCCGTCAAATATCTCCGCAGCTCACTACGATTGCGCAGGACCTTAATCAGAAGGCGCACTTCGCTGTATCAACCCTGTTTCAACGTCTGGCCGATCCGTCTCTTCCCGCTCAGTCCATGGTACTGGATGTGAAGCTGGTTGTGAGAGATTCCGTTACATCATTGTAACAGCTCATATTGTTTTTCCATTTAGGCCGTATCTAAAAAATGGCAGAACGACCAACAGCGCAGTATTTTTGTTCTGCGAAATCCATTTTCCATAGGAATACATCCAGTATTCCTATGGAAAATGATGTCACACAGGGAATAAATAGCCGCCGCCTAGGCGTTTTGACAGTTTTCGGACAGGCTCTAGTTCAGTTTATATAGCAGGCTGCTGTTGCTGCCGTTCCCCCGGTACCGTTGCTCTGTCTGAATCATCCCTGCTTTCCGCAAGTCCCGAATGGCACGGCGGGCAGTGGATTCGGAGAGATGCAGATCTTTGGAAATTGTCGGAATTGACGGCCAGCAGATACCGTCTTTATTGGCGCGGTCGGCGAGGTAGATGTACACAGAAATCGCTCTGTGAGGCAGATCCATACGGTACAGCTTCGTAAAATCATGCATATTGTTTCCTCCTGTACGGGTGGGGCTGA
>ERZ857882.4464-NODE-4464-length-12005-cov-2.239833_pt1 | contig 12005 bp, 9 predicted proteins | sample MGYA00519697_ERZ857882 | MGnify/ENA primary metagenome ERZ857882 (study PRJEB31778, sample SAMEA3449373) | human gut metagenome | biome: human gut; feature: human-associated habitat; material: faeces | place: United Kingdom | collected 2010/2012 ... | reverse complement strand
TAAAGCTGGCCTGGATAGACAGCAGCGCCAAGTTCGCGGATTTGGACACCACAGGAAGGGACGAGGGGTTTTAGGGATTATTATTTTCCTTCTTCTTTTCTCTTTCTTTTCGGGAAAAGAAAGGAGAAAAGAAGCAAAAGAGAAAGAAAAGCTGACTTATAATAAAAAAATAATAAAGGAACGGTTTTCTGCCCGTTCCTTTTTGCATGAGCATATTTATTTTTATATTTTTTTTAGTCATCAAATATTTAAAGCCTAGCTCGATAGCATGTCGTCCTACATAAACAGTTACTATTGAATCTGGCAACTCCGCTACAAGTTTATTAAATGCATTTATATATTCTAACCAATATTTTTCCCATAATAATATTATATCTTGCTTTTTAAAATCCTTTTCTGTTCCATTAAAATCATATTGAACAGCTTCAAGATCATCAATATGTCCATTTTCTGTTAAACTATTCTTTCTTGAATTTTGAGCCATATTCTTACTATCCGCACCGTTAAATTTAAGCGATTTTCCGTAATTAATGTGACACGCTGAAAACGCTCCATCAACTTGTAAAATATCTTTATAATTTAAATCTTTTCCCAACTCTTTAAAAACATTCATATCTAATTTCTCCTTATCTTTTTCCCTTATTACTTTTTTCAACATAATCTTCCAAAATAATCCCCCTCTTCATCACATATTAAATCCATTTTCTAATGTTTATTATATATCCTTTTTATTTCTAAACAGAAAACGATTCCATCTTTTTCCTCTATTCTCTAAATCTCTTTCGATACTCTCGCGGTGTCATCCTAAACCTATCTTTAAACACTCTATTAAACGTTCTTTGACTCTCAAATCCAGCATCCAGATAGATGCTTGTAATATCTTCATTAGAACATTCCAACATTGCACTTGCATAATTCAATCTATGTTCATTTATATATTGCTTGAAATTTTTATGGAATATTCCTGAAAATACTCTTGATAGTGTAAATTTATTCACACCCAATTCTTTCGAAATCTTTTCCAACGATAAATCTTCTCTAAAATGTTTTGCTATATAAGATACCGCCTGATAAACAATGTCATTACTTTCTACACTCTTTTTATCCATGAGTTTCATTTTTCCAAGACTCCTGGCCAGTAAGATTTGTATATACGCTTGTTCTACTGATCGTTCTTCCAACACATTTTCTGAAGTATTCTGAATTTCTTCCTTCTTTTCTTTCGATATATTTTTTTGTTGCAGTAATGCCTGCAATACATATTTTATATCTGGATGTAAGTCAGCCTTTTTTATAACAGGATCTACTGGGCAGAGATTTTGCAACGTGTCCATATAATTGCTCGTTATCACTGGAAGTGCCCACACATAGATAGATTTATTTTTTCCTTTTTCAAACACTTGATAATGATGAATTACATCCGGGAAAATCACAGCGAAATCACCTTCGTCCATATGGAACAGTTCTTGTCCCATACCAATTTCCATACTTCCACTTATCACATATATGAATTCAACCGAATTATGCAGATGTGGCGGTGCATGTCTGGATGTTTTTTGTAATATATGTACATTTTCTTTTTTCTGCTCGTATACTGGGAACATTTTATTTCTCCTGCAATTTTTGTCTACTTTTTCTATTCTTTTGACACGCATCTCTTCTTTTTCTATATTACAATACACTTGTAACAAGGATAAATAAAAAAATAAAGGAGGACTTCAAATGAAACTTTTAAAAGGATTAAAAAATTATTTCAATAATGTAATTTGTTTTTATGCTGATTATTACAAATGCTATTGTCATCTGTAAACCGATGACAATAGCATTTTTCTTTTCTCTATTTCATTATTTCCAAATTAATGTCATGTCAAATTCAAAATGATTCTGATTCAACTGATATTTCTCCGAAAGTACTGGACCACAGCTATTAGATCCGATTCCACTCTGTGCATAATCTAGACATACAACCGTATATCCTGATGGTTCCAGTTCATAACTGTGTTTTTTCTTCGTCAGTTCTTCCTGTGTATAAGAAGATACATTAAACGAAAATGGCTGATTACCTATGGCTGTAAACACTGTATTTTTATTCTTAATTTCCAGATAATCACAGTCTGTATGGCTTCCATTTTCCTGAGGACGTAAATAATCTTCATGAAGATCATCTACTTTTGCAGTGTAAGTACCATGACTTCCGGCCCTGCATTTATCAATATAACTTTCATCCGGTCCAATTCCAAAGTATTCTACATCGTCAAAGTTTCTGTTCATGAAGAGGCGAATACCGAACCTTGGAAGCATTGGAAATTCCATGTCCTTCTCTACCTGCATATTTACTTTGATTGTTCCATCGCAAGTAATTTCCCAGTCCGATTTTATATTCAAAATTCTCTGTACCGTTGGCGCTACTATTGCAGAGACACAATGAATGATTACTTTATGTTCTATTTCTTCATAAGTTGTCTCGTAAGCTCTGGAATAGCTCTGATTATAATGCGCATTATACCATTCTTCTTTAATCTTACGATCATTGTCCGTCGGAGCTCTCCAAATATTAAATTCCATCGGACGCTCCAATAATTCTTTGTCTTCTTTTTGCAGGCTTTCAAATACTCCACTTTGCTTATTAAAGATATACAGACACTTTGGAGAACCAATACCAATCGTAAGATAGCTGTCCGTCTCTGTAACTTCCAATGACGTTAATACTTTCTGGTTTTCCTTGCAATCCTCTAACAGCTTTTTCACTTTCTGATTACGTGAATCCGTATTTTCTAACAAAATTTCATCGAACCCAAGTTCTTCCCCATCATACATTTGCTGCGTTGCTTTTTTCAGGTAATATTTTACTTTCAAATAACACTTGCCGCTTTCAGGAACATACAGAGGGATTTTTATTGTACCTTCTTCACCTGCCGGAATACTCTTTTCTATTTCGGTGCTACCTGTCATAAGTGTCTCACCATCTCTGCTTAATTCATAATCAACATAAAGGTAATCTTTTAAATCCACATAATTCATATAATTATGTAATGTAATTTCTCCCGCTTGTTGATCAATCGAAGTTACTCTTGCCGGCCGATAAATATTCTTGTATTCTTTCAATCCCGTATGTGGTGTTCTGTCCGGATATACCAGACCATCCATGCAGAAGTTTCCATCATGGATTTCTTCTCCATGATCACCTCCATAGTAGTAGATCCGCTTCCCGTTTTCTGCAGTACCTTTATCAATAGCGTGATCACACCATTCCCACACAAAGCCACCGCATAAAGAATCGTATTTCTGAATCAGTTCAAAATAGTCCTCTAAGTCTCCCGGTCCATTTCCCATAGCGTGGCAGTATTCTACCAGCAGAAGTGGTTTATCCGGCTGTTCTTTCATATATTCATCAATTTCATCAAACGCAGGGTACATTCTTCCTACGATATCAATATTTGTATAATCATAAGTTCTGTCTGTACTTCTATAAAAGGCGCTCTCATATGTCGTGAGTCGTGTCGGATCGAATTTCTTCGTCCATTCTAACGCTTCTTCAAAGGTACATCCGTAAGCACATTCATTTCCCATAGACCAGATAACAATACATGGGCGGTTCTTTTCACGGTATACACACAGCTTAGTACGATCCATCGTTGCCGGTATGAAATCCGGGTTATTCGCAATTCGTTTATTCCACTGCTCAACGACATTATCCCATTCTGAATTTTGTAAATACTGCGTCTGCGTTCCATGACTTTCATTGTCTGCTTCATCGATTACAAAGAAACCGTACTCGTCGCAGAGCTGATAAAAGTATGGAGAATTTGGATAATGGCTGCTGCGCACTGCATTAAAGTTATGCTGTTTCATCATAATCAAATCTCTTTTAACCTGATTAATACCAATGACAGAACCTGTCACCGGATCACTGTCATGCCGATTCACACCCTTGAACTTGATCTTCTCACCATTCATGTAAATAATACTTCCGTCTCTTGAAATCTCACGGATTCCGACCCGGTCTGCAATCGTCTCTGCATCAGAGAACAAGATAAGCTGATACAGATAAGGCTGCTCCGGATTCCAAAGAGTTGGATTCTTAATTATAAATGTAGCTTTATGTGTATATCCGTTTTCTTCCGCCACTCGTTCGAAATGACCTTCACTTACGGATGTACCATCTTCATTCTTGAGAAGAATCTTCATATTTTCTGCAATATTTCCTTCTCCTACAAAGTTTGCACGGATCTCTATCTCCGCATCAGTTCCATTTATTTTAGTTGTTGTAAAATAATCATATAATATATTTTCCGGGCGTTTTAAGATGTACACATCTCTGAAGATTCCTGTCATTCGGAATTTGTCCTGATCTTCCAGATATGTTCCGTCACACCATTTTAATACCAATACTGCCAGACGGTTTTTTCCATCTCTCATAAACTCTGTAACATCAAATTCTGCAGTTGCATGAGACACCTGGCTGTAGCCTACATACTGTCCATTCATCCATACATAAAAGCAGGAATCCACGCCCTCAAAATTCAGATACGCTTTCGGAGCTTTTTCCTCTTTGCTATAATCAAATTCATGTATATATGTTCCACACGGATTTTCCTGTGGTACATATGGCGGATCTAACGGAATCGGATAACGTACATTCGTATACTGGTGGCTGTCATAACCATAATTCTGCCAAATTCCAGGTACCGGGATTTCATCATAGGTTTCCGTCAATGTCTCCTCCCGATAGAACTCCTCCTGTAAGTCATAAATACTTTTATAATATTTAAATTTCCAATCTCCATTCAGCAACTGGAAGCGATCCGACTTTTCTCTGTCATGAACAAGTGTGCCCATTGGTTTTGATGCCGGAATATAATATGCACGATATGGCATTGTATTTTCATGAAGCACCTGAAGGTTTTCGTAATAGTTAGGTACGATCATTCGTATGCCCTCCTCTGAATTTTCTTTATTTTTACTGCTATTATACGTTTTCAATTATTAAATTCATATACAGCAGATGTTCGAAAATATGCATAAAATAACACTGTCTATTTACATATGGCGGCCCTTTTCCCAGAACCGCCATATGTTTATTTCGTTATTCCAATTTCTTTTTGAATTCTTAATTTTTCATTTGCTTTTTCAACATTTAATTGTGTCAATAATAATGCTACCAATATATTAATAATCATCGGAAGCCATAAATACATGAAATGAAGCATATTAATACAAGACTGTGACTGAACCTTCAATTGACCATTAAATCCGCCAAAATTAAGTAACCATCCAACAATTGCTGTACCAAGTCCACTACCAACTTTTAACCCCATGGATGTACAAGAATACATTGTTCCATCAATTCTCTTTCCATATTGTAAAAATGTATGTTCTGAACATTCTGCAACCAAAGCGTTTAAGTTACCCTGCCATGGTGCCATACCAATCGCACCAATTGCTGTACCAGCTAACATCAATGGAACATTTCCCATATATCCTGCAATAATTACAATTCCTCTTCCTGCTGCCGCAATTAAATATCCAGAAAAATTCAACTTATAATATCCTTTGTATTTTGCTACCAGCATTGGTAAAAATGCAAGTCCTACAATAAGAGCCAAGTTAATCGCACCCGAAAATGTTCCTAGTAATTCTGCTTTACCAAGCACATATGTCATATAATAAATTCCACAGTTTATAATCGCCGAATAAGTTTGTCTGAGAATGTCAACCACAAGAATCACAATGTAATATTTATTATGTACCAACATTTTAATTGATTCAATCAAGCTGTATTTTTCTTCTACTTTTTCTTCTCCATTTCGAAGTTCTTCTTCTGGCAATTCTTTAACTGAAAATACAGTCAATGTATTTGAAATTAAACCTATAATTGCATAAATAATTGCAATTGTTCTCCATCCTTCTGCTCCGCCACCAAGTTTCTGAACCAATCCAACAGTAATAGTCTGAATAATAAAGCTTGTTCCAAATGCAAACATGAATCGAATTGATCCCATTTGTACTCTTTCTTTGACATTTTTTGTAATTAAAGCCGTTAATGTAGAATAGGCGATATTATTTGCTGTATAAAATCCCGCATTTAGCAACAAATATGTAATAAAAAACCACACATACTGAGATGTCTTTCCCATTGTTGTTGGTACAGAAAATGCTGCAATCAATGTTATTGCACATCCAAAATATGCCCCGAGCATCCACGGTCTTGCTTTTCCCATCTTTGTATGAGTACGGTCAATCATTGATCCAAAAACGACATCCGATATACCATCCAATACCTTCGATGCTGCAATCAATGAACCAATTACACCTGCATTCAGTCCTACAGTATTTGTCAAGTAAATCATAATGAACGAAGATAAGAATGCAAATACCACATTACCAGCTATATCTCCTGATCCATATCCTACTTTATTATACCATTTTAAATATTTCTTTTCTTCCATTGTCCTCTCTCCTTGTCTTCATTTAGCATTTTTTTCTTACGGCCTCTTTCATCGGAAGTCCCGTATCATAATCCAACTGTCTCGGTTCATACTCTTCATTTTCTCTTTGCCTTGTATATCCTTCATTTTCCCAATTTGGAACGAAGTCTTTTCTCCATGGACGCATTCTCCACTGATATCCTCGATATAAATCTCTTGTATCATTCATATGTTGAATTAATTTATCATGCAACGCATTGCGCTCCTCCACATAATTTTCATCATCAATTAAATTATTTATCTCATATGGATCTTTCTCCATATCATAAAATTCGTCTGAATCCAACAAATGAATTACCAGTTTATACCGTTTGGATATAGCAGCCCTCATAATCTGTAATCCACCAAATCCATCGTGATCAATTTCATATCTTGTGAACTCCGTAAAGATCACATCGTTAATTTCTTTTTCTGGATTCTCAATCTGTGAAAGCATACTCTTTCCTTCCATAAGTTTAGGAATTGGAATATCAAAATAGTCCAATATCGTCGGTGCAATGTCTATATGAGATGCCATTGCTTCTTCTACATACCCCTTGGCTCCACCTTTGATAATCAACGGAATATTTGCAACCTCTTTGTACGCTGCAGCATTTTTAGAAAACAATCGATGTGCCCCAAGCATATCTCCATGGTCTGATGTAAAAATTACAAGTGCATCTGGTGCAACTTCCCGTATTTTATCCAATACTCTTCCGATTTCATAATCTACATATGAATTGCAATCCATCTGTCGGTCGATTAATTTCATCTTCTGTTGCATGTAAATTCTTACCAGACCAAAGTCTTTGCATAAATGGTTTTTTAGAAAGATCATCCTGAAAATTAGGACAACTATCAAATTTAAATCCATCATACATATGATTATAAGGTTTCGGGCAAAGTGATGGTCCATGCGGTTCGTCATAAGATACACTTAAGAAAAAATCATTATTTTGATGCTTTTCTAAATATTTGATTGCTCGATTAGAACAACGATGTGCGTATGTAAACTCTTCCGAAAAGTCATCCTTATAACATTCTTTAGGGTTTCTGGATTTTACTTTTTCTTCGTCAGTTAATTCGTTTAAATAAGTTTTCATGTCATACCAGTATTCTGGGTCCCAACCTTCTGGACAACGCCCATTTCCAAAATAATCAGATCCATCCAAGTGCCATTTTCCTATATAACCACATTGGATTCCATGATCATATAACCTCTGTCCTATTGTTTTTACATTATCACCCAATGCAATGCTATTCGTTACCATTCCATTGGTATGCGGGAATGTACCAGTAAAGATTGCACTTCTTGCCGGACCACACACTGGCTGACATGTATATGCATTTTCATATCGGATTCCTTCTTCTGCTAGGCGATCCAAATTTGGAGTTTTCATTTTAGGATATCCATAACATCCAACCATGTCTTTTCTGGTTGTATCAGTCATCAGAAATATTACTTGCTTTCTCATATTCTATCCTCCTTGATTTTCGTAATATACTTAATTCTGCTTTTGCTCATCTGCTTGACCTAGTATATTCCTATATTTTCGCCATTTCTATGTCAAATTATGCGTTTAACATGGATAATTCTGCTTTTCTCAATCATTTTTTTTCTAATGCTTGCTCTTTAAACAACATTTGATTATGATGATAGATAAGGCATACTGTATTGTTTTTTTGTCGCCTCTAGCTGGCAGAATGGAGATTTTTATGATAAATGTATCAGGACATCTTAGAAACGAACGAAGAGCCACTGGATTTGAAGATCTTTCTACAGCACTCACTGTAAACTGTTGTGGTATGCAGATTTTCAAAACAAAGGACTATAAACAAAATCGAGCAGCAGGACGAGTAGACTATCAACTAATTTATATTTATAAGGGTGCCGGACACTATTACATTCATGGAAAGTGGAAATCTCTCAGTGCCGGAAATGTCCTTCTGTTTCGCCCAAAGGAAGCACAAACCTATTCTTATTTTTTTAAGGAGCATCCTGAAATCTATTGGATTCACTTTACTGGTTACAATTGTGAAAAAATAATCCAAAAATACAATCTACATAATTGTTACATCGGCGAACATAGTTTACTGAAAACTTTTTTCCAAGAGGTTATCATTGAATTACAATTAAAAAAACCTTTTTTTGAAGATATGGTATTAAGCAATTTTTGGCAGATTCTTGCCACAATTGCACGATCCCATCAACAGATTCTTTCCCCATTTGGAAATGATTTTTCTATAAACCGTCTTGTAATTCAACTAAATCAGACGTATATGGATGATTGGAATGTCGAATCCATGGCTGAATACTGTAAATTAAGTGTAGGATATTTCTCGCACCTATTTAAAAAAAGAATCGGGAGTTCTCCCATGAAGTATTTAACAGAGCTTCGTATCGAAAAAGCCAAAGAGTTAATTGCTACTAATTCCATGAGTTTGTCTAACATTGCACAAATGACCGGATTTAATGATCCTTTATACTTTAGCCGAGTATTCAAAAAGACTACCGGAATCCCTCCAAAGGAATTCCAGCAGTCTTTACTCACAATAAATACACCAAACTGGTGGGATGAATAAACTTCACTCCACCTTTTTAATTAATTAAACGTTGCCCATTTTATCTATAATTTACTCTATCACCTAGTTTCAGAATCTCTTCATAACAATGTTCAAAAAAGATTTGATAGCCTTCACAAAAATAATTCAAATATTCCTTATCTCCTAGTTCTCGGTTTCGCATACACCCTCCCCTGCACAATCTGTAATATGTACAATTTTTACATTTTTGATTCACTCTTTCTGAGCATTCTATAAATCCCACTTCCTTACGCTTCTCATCTATTTTCGATATAATATCTGTATTTAAATTTCCAAGATAAAATTTATCCATCACAAAAAAATCGCAAGGATATACACTTCCGTCTGCTTCTACCACATATTGAACTCCACATTTTCCCCGCTGTTCACAAGATTCAGCCATATATCCCGCTGCTAATCCCACATAATTTTCAAATTGTCTTATATATGGATGACATCCTTCTTGCAAATCTTTATACCATAATTTAAATAATTCTACTAAAAATTTTCCATATTGTTCTGGCAGGATAGAGTAAGACATTTTCCCGTGTTCTTCACCATATGGATCCAGACAAGCAATATATTGTTGGTAATGCCACCCTCGTTGTTTATAAAATGCATAAATGGATTTTATATTCTTAGCAACTTTTGGAGTTACTACAGTCAAAATATTATATTCTACGTTATATTTATCTAGCAATTTTATATTTTTATTAATCTGTTCAAATGTTCCATCTCCAATTTTATTATGCCGTATCGAATCATGTATTTCTGGAAGGCCATCTACAGATACACCAACAAGGAACTTGTTTTCTTTAAAAAACATGCACCAATCATCAGTTATACCATAACCATTTGTCTGAAATGCATTAATAACCTGCAAGTGATTTCGATTGTATTTTTTTTGCAAATAAAGCGCCTTACGAAAAAAATCTAGTCCGCGAAGTGTTGGTTCTCCACCTTGCCAGGTATAACTTACACTTCCTTCCGAATGAAGCATTGTTCTCCTAATCATATTCTTCAATGTTTCTTCGCTCATCATTCCATAAAATTTTTGTTCTCTTTTTGCAGCTTCATCACAATAAAAGCAATAATCACATGTCATATTACATGCACCTGATGCCGGTTTAATTAGTACGCTTATATTTTTCATCCTATCCTCCAATAAATGATATTCCAACCTTCATAATGCCTGCCAAAGCCATAACCCCGATTGGATTCATTTTTACCTTCTGTAATAATACAACACATATCATAAAAATTACAACAAGAGTCCATTTTGTTCCAACCAGCGATATCATTCCTGTATTCCCCCAAAAAGCTGTAATCAGAATTGATATGCCAGCCGCTGCAATCATCGCCACCACTGCTGGTCTTAGAGAATTCAATATTCCTTGCAAAGCAGCCATATTCCGATATTTCAAATACAGTCTAGCAATTACTGTAACAATAATGCACGATGGTAAAATACATCCAAATGTTGCAACTAACGCTCCTAGAGTTCCAGCAATCTTTGTTCCAACAAATGTTGCCGAATTCACGGCAATCGGTCCTGGTGTCATCTGGGAAATTGTTATCAAATCTGTAAATTCTGACATACTAAGCCAATGATGCACCGTTACAACCTGCCCTCTAATCAACGGCATTGCCGCATATCCTCCTCCAAAACTAAATAAACCAACTTGCAAAAAGCTTAGGAATAATTCCCAATAAATCATTTACATCCTCTCCTTCCCGATAACGCATGTCCGAATAATTCCAATTATTCCAGATATAATCACAATGAAAATTACATTAATATTAAAAATACAAGCTGCTATAAATGCACCTATCATAATCAATACAGATACCACATCTTTTTTCGAAATTATTCCAGCTCCCATTTCATAACTAACAGAAGCAATCACAGCACCAACTCCTGCCTGCATTCCTTTTAACACGACAGCTACCCATACATTTGTTGAAAAAATGGCATAGAAAAAAGAAACGACAGACAAAATAATCATAGGTGGAAGAATTGTTCCGAGTGTTGCCACAAGCATTCCGGCAAGACCATATACATTCCACCCAACTAAAATAGCGGCATTTACAGCAATTGCTCCCGGACAGGACTGTGCCAAAGCTGTAAAATCAAGCATTTTCTGCTCATTGATCCAATGAAGTTCATCTACAAACTTATGCTTCATAAAAGTGACGATGACAAAGCCACCGCCAAATGTAAAAGCACTGATATAAAGTGTCGTAAGAAATAACACCCATAATTTGTGCGGTTTATTTTTCATAAAATCCCTCTTACTTTCTAGAGAGTGTTTGAAAAATTATTCCTGTAATCTGCACACCCTACTTTGCGGTATATTTTACAGAAAGTATTTTTCAAACATACTCTAAAGATATTTAAAAATTAAGTTTTTCTACATTATTAATATATCACTTGCGATACTATTTTAAAAATACTATAATTATAATAATAAAACACGAAAGGAGAGAGTATGGTTAATAAATTAAATAAATTTTTAACATCATTTATATCTGTTAATGCTGTACTTCCATTTTTAAATCCACACTTGTAATAATTATAATTTGTTTTTGTTTCTGTATTTATTGGTGTACTAAAAAAACCTGTTGTTAAATTAGTTACACTTGTTGAACTATTATTATAGTGATAATAACTTAATGGCACTCCTGCTGATACTATTCTTACTGGATTTTCATCTGTTCCATATGTTCCATCACTATTATGAGCTCCTAAATCCAATATTCTCCACTTTCCAGCATATTCATCTTTTGGTATATATGTTCCATTATAAGTTGCTACATTATCATAATCTACTGAATAATTTACATATGACCCCACTCCTAATACTTCTGCTTTTTTTACTGCTATTGTTATATCTTTTGTTTTTCCAGTTGTTTCTCCTGTTATAGTTACTGTTGCTGTTCCATCTGATGTTCCCG
>ERZ857882.4459-NODE-4459-length-12028-cov-7.821849_pt1 | contig 12028 bp, 8 predicted proteins | sample MGYA00519697_ERZ857882 | MGnify/ENA primary metagenome ERZ857882 (study PRJEB31778, sample SAMEA3449373) | human gut metagenome | biome: human gut; feature: human-associated habitat; material: faeces | place: United Kingdom | collected 2010/2012 ... | reverse complement strand
TTGCCGTTTCTGAAATCACCGGCGGTAATAGTTGCCATATTGATATTCCTCCCATGTGATGAGGGAATATCAACATTCCCTCGAATAAAATAATTCTGGCCGCAAAAAGCCTTATCTATTTTACATGATGCTGTGTGGTTTGGCAAGTGCTTTGCCGTATTTTTTGCCAAAAATGCGAAATTATTTCCCTTACAGCACGATCAGTTCCTTGGGTGCCTTGGTGATGACCTCCGCGCCGTCCTTGCGCAGCACCATCACGTCCTCGATCCGGACGCCGAACTTGCCGGGGAGATAGATGCCCGGCTCGGCGCTGACCACCGCGTTCTCCGGTATGGGCTTATCGTTGCTGGGGGCGGCGTTGGGTGCTTCGTGGATGTCGATGCCTAGGCTGTGACCGAAGCTGTGGCCGAAATAGGGGCCGTAGCCCGCGTCCTCGATGACCTTGCGGGAGGCGGCGTCGATGGCCGCGCCGGTGACGCCCGCCCTGGCGGCGGCGATGCCCGCCAGCTGGGCCTCCAGCACGATATGGTACACCTTCTTCATCTCCTCGCTGGGCTCGCCCAGGGCCACGGTGCGGGTCATGTCGCTGCAATAGCCCTTGTACACGCAGCCGAAGTCCATGGTGATGAAGTCGCCCTGCTGCACCTGGCGCATGCTGGGCACGGCGTGGGGCATGGAGCCGTTGGGGCCGGAGGCGATGATGGTATCAAAGGAGGTCTTTTCCGCTCCGGCGGACACCATCAGGTAGTTGAGCCGCGCGGCGATCTCCTTCTCCGTCATGCCCACATGGATCTCCTTGCAGATCTGCGCCAGCGCACCCTCGGCGATCCGCTGGGCGGCGATCATATTGGCGATCTCCTCGTCGTCCTTGCTGCCCCGCAGCGCCGTCATGGCGGCGGTGGCGGGCACCAGCGTGCAGTGCAGCTTCTCCGTATAGGCGGTGTGGGTGGCCACGGTCATGACCTCCTCCTCAAAGCCCACCTTCTGTGCGCCGGACTCGGCCAGCGCCTTGTTGATCAGGTCGGTGAAGGGATTGGCCCGGCTGGTCTCCCAGATGACGGCGGCGTCGCCGATGGCCTTGCCCGCCGCCTCGGTATAGCGGCTGTCGGTAAAGTACCAGCTGCCCTTCCGGGTCACCAGCGCCACGCCCTCGCCCATAAAGCCGGTGGCGTAATAGCAGTTGGATTCGCCGGTCAGCAGCATGGCGTCCAGCTCGCCCAGATGGGCCGCAATGTGTTCCAGATGGTTCATGATAACTCCTCCTATGTCACATTTTTTCGTATGTCACTTTTCCCGCGCCAGCTTTTTGAAGGGGGCCTGCATGGCGTGCAGCACCTTCTGCCACGGTGTCACCGCGCCGCCGGCGGGCTCCACCATCAACGCGGTGACCCCCGCCAGATTGGCCGCCAGCACATCCGTCAGCAGCTTGTCGCCCAGCATGGCGGTCTCGCGCGCATGGACGCCCGCTTTGGCCATGGCCCGGCGCAGCCCCTTGGGCGAGGGCTTCTGGGCGTGGCCCACATAGTCGATGCCCAGGGCATGACAGAAGTCGTCCACTCTCTTGCTGCTGCGGTTGTTGGACAGGATCATCACCGTGATCCCGGCGGCCTTCAGGCCGTCGATCCAGGCTTTCACGCCCTGGGGCGGCGTTTTCACCGATTTGGGTGCCAGGGTATAGTCCAGGTCGCACAGCAGAAGGTGCACGCCCTTTTCCTCCAGCAGTGCCGGCGTCACGTTGTCATAGGCCGCCAGCAAACGGTCAGGCCGCAAAGAAAGCCGCATGATCCCTCGTCCCTTCTCATAGAATCAGGTACAGTATAGCAGTTTTTACCGGAAAATACAAGGGGGCGGAGGTATGCAGTTCTATCTGGCGGCGGGGATGGGGGACACGCTGCCCCGTGGGCGGTTCCGCCCGGTGCGGGCGGCCTATCGGCTGGGGCCGCGGCTGCTGTCGGCGATAGGCGGCGGGGCGGTGCAGGGGGGCATGATGCTGGTGGGCGACAGCCGGGAGTGCGGCCCCCACGACGTGCTGGCACGGGACATCATCCGGGAGTGCCTGCGGCGGAATTACGACGGCGTGGTGCTGGATTGGTACCATAAAGGACCTGATCGCGGTACATTAACGGCCCTTTTGGGGCAATTATGCCCCCAATACGGGCTGCGGCTGTTCGTGCCGGAGCAATACGCCCCCTATGCCGCCCAGGCTACGGTGCTGCTGAACACCGCCGTCAGCGGCGGCACCCTGGCGGCCTGCCTGGAGGACGGCATCCGCCGGTACGGCGCCGGTCGGCTGGCCCTGGATCTGGAGCGGCTGCGGCTGGACTTCACCCTGCCCCATTCCGCCAACGTCCGCCGGCCACTCACAGCATCGGAGCTGCGGCGGCTGCGGGAGGGGAAGAGCGTCTATTTCTCCGAGGAGCTGTGCGCCCGGTACTTCACCTACCGCACCGGCAGTGAGAATCACTATGTGCTGTTCGACGACGCCCAGACCCTGCGGAAAAAGGCGGCGCTGGCGGAAAACCGCGGCATCCGGGAGGGCTTTTTCATGCTGCCGGAGGTGGCGGACATCGCCGGTGAGCTGCTGGGGTGAGGATAGCACAAGCGCGGAGCCATGCTCCGCGCTTGGTTTTCTGCGTTATATCAGCAGCAGGCTGACGCCGATCATCACGCCGCCCAGCAGGAAGCAGCCGACGGTGACGACGTGGCCCAGATACTGGTGGAGGATGGCCGCCACGATATTGAACATGCCGATACCCATGATAAAGGCCCCTGCGACGCCTAAGAGCGCCCACAGGTTGGCCTCGCCTATCCAAAGGCAGTAGACCAGCAGCGGCGCGATAAAGGCCACGCAGCCCAGGATGACCAGCAGCGGATACAGCCGCGGGTGCTCCTCCTTGAAGTCATCGTCGGAGGCGGGCATGAAGTACTCTAGAAAATTCTCCGGCAGACGCCAGCGGGACTTCGGCTTTTCCTCCTCCCGGCGGGCGATGCTCTCGTTCCGCTTGTGGTCGGCGCGGGACAGCCGCTGCTCCACGGCCTGACAGCCGGTCAGCTTCTCGATGATGTCCTTCTCGTGGCCCGGCAGCCATAGCTGATAGGTCTCGCCCCTGTACTGCATGGACAGGATGCAGTAGCTCTTGACGAAGATGCCCTGCTTGCCGGCATAGACGCCCTGCGCCTTATACTGCCGCCAACTGCGCCGCTTGTTCCAATCGTCCAGCCGCACAGTGCCCCGGCGGCTGGCCAGCCCGGTCATGCAGGCAAGCGGGATCTCCATCCGGACGCTGGCGTCCGCGATGCAGAGGGCGTCCCCCTTGCGCCACATATACACCGGCGTGTTGCTGAACTCGCCGCCGCTTTTCACCGGCTTTATCTCGCCGTCCCGCTGCCGGTAATGCATGGCCAGCACGTCCACCTCCACCGCGTCCTCCGGCACGTCCAGCGCGTCATGGCAGGCTTGCAGCGCTTTTTTCGTCCGCTGGCGGATGGCGGAGCGCTCTTTGCTGGTGCTCAGGCTGTTCTTGCGGTGATTTTCCACCAGCAACAGCACCAGCCAGATCAGTCCGCCGATCACGGCGGCCCAGAACAGACCCGGCGCATTGTGATAGCCCTCCTCCAGTGTGACACCCGTATTCAACGCGCTTGTGCAGTAGAGCAGAAACATGGCCCCGCCGAGCCACTTGACGATTCCCCATCCCAGCGGTAGCTCTGCGTCCATGATGATCTCCGCCTCCTGCTCCACCGCGTCGTCCAGCGCGCGCAGCAGCGCGTCATCCGTCTCCGCCGCGGCGAATACCTCGCCGTCAAAGCGGTCGCCGTCCCGGATGGGATCCAGACTTGTGCCCCATAATACCTTCATTTGATTCTCCCCTTATCCCGCTGATTTCTCGGGAAATGGTACCACATCCCGGCCACGGTGTCAATTCGACAGGAAAAAAGACCTGCATCCGTCGGATGCAGGTCTTTTATGTGCCTTTTTAGCCCTCCAGGCCGAAACGCTTGTTGAACTTGGCAACGCGTCCGCCGGTATCGACAAGCTTCTGCTTGCCGGTGAAGAACGGGTGACACTTAGAGCAGACTTCCACGCGAATATCCTTCTTCGTAGAACCTGTCTCAATCACATTACCGCAGGCGCATTTAATAGTAGTCTGCTGATAATTGGGATGGATTCCTTCCTTCATTGCTCATGTTCACCCCTTTCTGGTTCACTTGTCGCCGTGGCAGACCCACAAACGCAACTGTGATGATAGCACATATTTTCCGCAAATGCAAGCATTTTTCGCAGCGTTTACAAAGAAATTCCCGTGCCGCTCCGGAAGAAGTACAGGATGCGCCGTGACACCGGCTTTTCCATGATGCGGCTCAGGGCGTCGCTGTATGCCTGCAGCTGCGGACGGTACAGCTCTGCGCGTTGGAGCGTCTCCTCCGCCGTCACGCGGTCGGTCTTGAAATCCACCACTGTCAGCGCCCCGTTTTCCTCGAATACGCAGTCCGCCACGCCCTGGAGCAGCAGCTCCTCGCCTTCCACACCCTTGGCGTAGCGCTCCGCCGGCATCAGCAGGGCGAACCGGTACTCCCGCCACACCTTCTCCGCGCTTCGGATCCGGGCTGCCAACGGCGAACGCAGGAACGCCGCGATGCTCGTGGCGTCTACCGCCTCCGCCTGCTCCGGTGTCAGCAGCCGCCGCTGCTCCAGCATCCGCACCTGTGACCGCACCGCCTCCTCCGTCGGCTCCGTATCCAGCGGCAGGTACTGCATCGCCAGATGGATAGCCGTGCCGCGTTCGGCGGCGGACAGTCCACACGCCGCCTGCAGGAAGCGGGGCTTCTCCGGCGCGGCGGGACGCCGCACCGTCCCCGCGCCCTCGGCGATCTCCTGATCCAGCTCCCGGCCCTTCAGCTGGGTGGCGGTGAGCTTCGTCGGTATCGTCGTCACCGCCTGATGTGGATACTCGAACGCCAATGCCGCCCGATCCGGCTGGGTATAGGTCTGTGTGTCCCGGCGCTCCGGCGGTACTGATATACCGTCGCCGGTGGCGCCGCCGTTACCTCTCCACAGACGGATGGTCCACCCCTCCGGTATCGGCGTCAGCGTCTCCGGACGGATGCCCGCCAGCGCGTGGAGCGGTGCCGCCTCGTGGGTATGCAGCAGCGACAGCAGCAGCCATTCTCCCGGCGATTTGGCGGCAGCCACCGCCTCCGGCATCACTGGCGAGCCTGTCAGCACCGCCAGCTCCCGCAGCTTTTTATCCATGTGCCGCCGGCAGTCGATGAGGATCAGCTTCTCCTTGGCGCGGGTCATGGCCACATATAAAATCCGCATCTCCTCGGCCTTGGCCTCCCGCTCCAAGCGCAGTGCCAGCGCCGTCTTGGAGATGGTCTTATAGCGGATATGCCGCTCCATGTCCACCCGCTCTGTCCCCAGCCCCAGCGTGGGATGCACCAGCACCGGACGACTCATATCCTGTTGGTTGAAGCTCCTTTGCAGGTCCGCCAGAATGACCACCGGAAATTCCAGGCCCTTGGAGCCGTGGACGCTCATGATCTGCACGCCCTCCGCCGAGCGAGCGGCGGACAGTCCCGGCGCATCGCCCTTTTCCAGCAGCCGCCGCAGATGGGTAATAAAGTCGAACAGCCCCGCCTTGCCGCTCTGCACCAACTGGCGGGCGTAATCGTACAGCGCCGTCAGCCGTGCCTGCCGCAGAGCGCCGTCAGCCATGGCGCCGAAAATCGCCATAACGCGGCACCGGTCGTAGATGTACCACAGCAGCTCGTCCACCGCCATCTCCCGCGCCGCCCGGCGCAGCTCCTCCAGCAGTGCCAGAAATTCCCGCACCGCCGGTCCTTCGTCCCGACACAGCGCGTCGTAGTAGTCGCCCTCCGCCTGTAAGGCGCGGATGGCCGCCAGCTCATCGGGACACAGTCCCACCAGCGGCGAGCGCAGCACAGAGATGAGAGGTACATCCTGCCGTGGATTGTCCACGATCTCCAGCAGCGACACCGTGACGGCGATCTCGATGGCGCCGAAAAAGTCATCCCGCTCCCCGCCGCCGCAGGGGATGCCCTCCCGCGCCAGCGCCGCGGTGAACGCCTTCATCCGCGACCGGGGCGAACGCATCAGAATGACGATATCCTCCGGCCGGACGGGGCGCATAACGCCGCCCTCCCCCTGTATGGGGAAGCCCTCGTCCAGCAGCTGCCGGATACGCCGTGCGGTGAAGCGGGCCTCCGCCTCCGTCCGGTCGAATTTCTCCTCCGGTGTATCCTCCACGCTGATGACGTGCATCTCGGTCTCCCGGTCTGCCGCCTCCGCATAGTAATCCGCGCCGAAGTACAGCTGCTCGTCTGCCGTGTAGTCCATCTCACCCATTTCCTGGGACATGATATCCCCGAACACAAAGTTCGTGGCGGTCAGCACCTCCTGCCGGGAGCGGAAGTTCCGGCTCAGGACCATGCGCCGGGGCTGGCCGTCCGCCGCCTTCGCCGCATCCGCGTAGCGCCGGTATTTCTCCAAGAATATGGTGGGGTCCGCCAGACGGAACCGATAGATGCTCTGCTTCACGTCCCCCACGGTGAACAGGTTCCCGCCCTCTCTGGAGATGGCCTGAAAGATGCAGTCCTGCACCTCGTTGGTGTCCTGATACTCGTCCACCATGATCTCCTGATACCGCTGGGATACCTGCCGTGCCAGCTCCGTAGGGCTTCCGTCCTCCTGACACAACAGCGTGACGGCGTAGTGCTCCTGATCGGAGAAATCCATGGCGTTGCGCCGCACCTTCTCCGCTTGATACCGCTGGGAGAACTGCTCCGTCAGCCGCAGCAGCGCCAGCATCGCCGGGGCTGTGGCGCGGAGATCCTCCAGATGCGCCTGCTCCGGCACCTGATACGGTGCCTCCAGCTTTTTCAGCGCGTCCTTGCATTTCTTCAGCACCGCCTGTGCCGCTGCCTTGGCCGGGCCGTTCTCGTCGCCCCGCACCGCTCCCATCCGCCGGAATTCCGGCGCGATGCGGCCCATAGCTTCCCAGCCCTCCTGCGCCGCCTGCTCATACTGCCGCAGCTGTGCAGCTGTCTCCAGAAAACGGTCGGCGTAGGCGTTGTACACCGCCTCGCAGTCCTCCATGGCGTCCACGGCCCGCTCCAGCTGCTCCGCCCAGAACAACGCCTTGCGCACGGTATCCTCCATGACCGTCCGACCATATACACTGTCGGCCAGATGTGCCGGCAGGTTCCGCCAGCTCTCCGCCGCCTGATGCAGCCACCGCACCGGGTAGGGGTGGCTCTGGATCTTCTCGTGCAGCTCCAGCACCAGCTCCACCAGCTTCCGGTCATCCCGCCCCGCGCCCAGCGTACCTGCCAGCAGCGCAAACTCCGTGTCGCCGCTTTCAATATTCTGATAGAACGATTCCAGCGTCCGCTCCAACGCCCGATCCTTCAGAAGCTTGGCCTCCGCCTCATCCAGTACCCGGAAGTCCGGCGTCAGGCTTCGTCCGTCCACCGGCTCCAAAAGATGGATATGCTCCCGCAGCAGCGACGCGCAGAAGGCGTCCACCGTTTTGATATCCGCCTGATACACACGGAACATCTGACGGCGCAGATGCCGATCCTCCGGTGAAGCCGCCACCCGTGCCGACAGCTCTGACGCCAGCCGCGCCCGCAGCTCCGCCGCCGCGGCGCGGGTAAAGGTGATGATGAGGAAGTCATCCACATCACAGCGCTCCTGCGTCAGATAGGAGAACACTCGCTCCACCAGCACCTTGGTCTTGCCGGAGCCGGCGGCGGCGGACAGCAGCAGGCTGCCGCCCCGGTCATAGACCGCCGCGTGCTGCTGCTCCGTCAGCTTCAATTCAGCCATGCTGCTTCACCTCCTCATCCACCACCTGCCAGAACTCCTCCGGCGTTGTTTTTCGCAGATAATGCGGCTTGTCCCGGCTCTCATCGAACCAGCACGCCGACTGGAACGCGCACCACGCACAGGCACTGTCCTGCGGCCCGCGGGTGCAGGGGTCGGCGTCGATATTGCCCTCCCCGATCTCACGGGCCACCCGGTGCAGCAAACTGTCAATATACCGCGCCATCTTGCCCATCTGCGCCGTGCTCACCAGTACGCTGGATGCCAGTCCCTGCACCGCACCGTCCTTCGTCACACCCACCGGCAGATAACACGGTGACTCCAATGCGCTGTGCTCCATGGCGGTCAGGACCTCCGGTTCGCCCAGCAGCATACCGGTACGCCGCAGCTCGCGCCGCAGCATATCCTCGATCTTGTCCGGCGGAAGCGCCCGGTCCGCCTGCAGGATGATATCCCGCGCCGGCATATACAGCACGCCCGCCGGCTCCACCGGCCTGCCGAAGTAGCTGCTCCCCTCCCTTTGCAGGGTGAACAGGTACAGCAACATCTGGATACCTAATCCGTACCGCACATCCGTCAAGTCGAATGCCTTTTTGCCGGTCTTATAGTCCACCACCCGCAGATAGAGCTTGCCATCCTTCAGCCAGCCGTCCACCCGGTCCACCTTGCCGCCCACAGAGAGGGTGGTAGCGCCCTCCGTCACGGTGATGGCGGGGAGCTGCCCGTCCTTACCGCCGAAGCCCAGCTCAAAGGCCATGGGCTGGAAATCCGACACCGCCATCTCATCGGCGATATTCTCCACGATGGCGCAGGCCGTCTCCCGCAGGCGGGAGAACAGGTACCGGAACCGGGCGCTTTTTTCCTCGTAGCCGTCGATCTGCGTCCGGGCATATTCGTCCACATAGTGGTGTACCAGCTTCCGCAGCGCCGGCTTGTCCACCCGGCCATAGCCGCCCCGATCCCGCACATCCCGGTTCACGTTTTCCAGCAGATAGTGGATGAACGTTCCCACCTCCGGCGCTTCAAAGCCGGCGCTGGTGCGCTCCTTGGCGCGCAGACCGTACTCCATGAAGTACCCGAAATGGCAGCTTTTCAGCCGGTCGACACGGGAGGCAGACATGGCGATACGCCGCCCATACAGCGTCTCCACCGCCTGCCGCGAGAGCTTGCCCCGTCCCATGGACCGGGCCTGCTCCATCCGCGTGAGCAGCGGCTTCTGCCCGTGCTCGGCGAAGTACTGCCACAGCGGGCCGCCCGGCTCCTGACCTGCCAGCGCCAGCGCCGCCGCAGGCAGCTCGCGCCGGTAGCTGCCGTCCTCCCGGTCGATGGCCACCTGCGGAAACAGCCGCGTGATGCGCGCCACCACGAAGGAGGGCAGCAGCTGGCCGCCCATCCCGTCCGATACCGGCCACGTCACCGTCAGCGACGCCGTGGGCTGGGCGAGGCAGGCATAGATATTCTGCAATTCCGCGCTGAGCGGGTCAAAGGTGGCGTCGGACAGCAGGATGCCCCGCTGCTGTAAAAGCGCCCGCTCCTGCGCGTCCAAAATCCCGCCGCCCTGCTCCACTGTGGGCAGAACGTTGTCGTTGGCGCCCAGCAGAAACAGGTGCCGCACCGTATGCCGGTCGTTCCGGGTGAGGGGCGTCACCTTCACCTGATCCAGCGTGGCGGGGATGGTGGCCACGGCGTACTGGCTCAGCACCAGCCGCAGCAGGCGGGCAAACTCCTGCCCGTCCACCTCCACATCCCCCAGCAGCTCCACGAACTGATCCAGCACATCGCAGAAGATGCGCCACAGCTGGCTATACTCCTCCGCAAGCTGCACCTGCCCATCGTCGTACAGCGCCTCCGTCTGCTGCTTCAGCGTCTCCGGCACCGCCGCCGACTCCGCAAATCTGTAAAGCGTTTCCGCTTTATCCCGTATGGTAAGTCCGGTCTTCAAGCCCTCGCTCAGGTCAATGAACAGGTCGCGCACCCGGCGGCGCACGGCATTGACCTCCGCCAGACGCTGCCGCCGCATCTCATTCAGCTCCGCGCCGTAGCCGTCGGGGCTGGCCGTCCAGTCCGTGTCCCGCAGCCACATCGCGCCCCGGATCTCCCAGCGGATCACATAGTTTTCCAGAATGTCGCACTCCGCCGTGGAGACGCCCGCCATGCCGGTCTTGAGGCAGCGGAACACGTCCTCGTATTCAAACCCGCCGGTGACCGCGTCCACCGCCGACAGCAGCATGGTCAGCACCGGCTTTTCCAGAATATCGCTGCGGCGGCTGATATAGGCCGGTATGCCGTCCCGCCGGAATACCGCCTCCAGCAGCGGCCCGTATACCTCCATATTCCGGGCTGTCACACCGATGTCCCGCCAGCGGCAGCCCTCCCGAGCCAGCCGCCGCACCTGTGCCGCCACATACTCCACCTCGGAGAAGGGCGTCTCCGCCTGATACAGCCGGATAGGGGGCTGCTCCCCCTGCCACGGCGTCTCATCGCCAAAGAAGCAGCGCTCCAGATGCGCCAGCGCCCCGGCGCCGTTGCTGACAAGCGTTTTTACTTCACACTCACTGCGTACTGCTGCCGCCATGCGCTTCAGCCGATCCCGCTGGCGCAGGGCGTTCTGGAAAAGCTGCGGGTCGGACTCGTCGCCCAGCAGTGTCACCGTCACGCTGTTGGCCTGACGCAGCGCCGTCTCCAGAATATCCTCCTCCACCCGGTTGAAGTAGGAAAAGCCATCCACATAGACGTCCTTTCCCACCAGATAGTCCGAGCCCGGCAGGGCGTCGCACAGCTTCTGCACCCGGGAGCGGGCATCTATCCCCTCTCCGTGGAGGCGCGCATCGTAAGCGCCGTAGATCAGCGCCGCCGAGCGCAGCTTTTCCCCTGCCGCGCCGTCCATGTCGGATACCTGCTCCATCAGCGCCGCCGGCGTCACCCGGTAGGCGTACAGCTCATCCGCCAGCGCCACCAGCTGCCGCAGAAACGCCGGACGCTGGGAGGGACGGGCAAACACCGTCAGCCGTCCGCTGACCTCCTGCAGCGCCCGCCGCATGGTCAGCAGCTTGCCGCCGTTGTCCAGCGTCACATCCGCCAAGCCGCCGGTCTGGGACAGCACCCGGGTGGCCAGATTCCGAAAGCTCAGCACCTCCGCGTCACGGCTGGCCGTGGGGCCGCAGATGCGGCAGAGATCCAGCTCTGCCTCGTGGGAGGCGTGCTCCGGCACCAGCAAGACCTGCGGGCGCTGCCGCCGCTGCTTCTCCAGCGTCTCCAGCACCAGCCGGCTCTTTCCGGCGCCGGCCCGTCCCATCCATATCTGTAATTTCATGCCGCGTCCCCCTCTTCTCGCCTGCGCCGCCCGATCACGGCTATTTGTGCTTATTATACCGTATCCACTGTCCAAAGGAAAGGACAATTCCCCTACGGCGCAAAAAAGAGCGCACCCGCCTCCCCGCACGTTTCCATGCGGAGCGGCATTGGTGCGCCCTCCTTGCTTCACTTTTCGATACAGAGCTGATGCCGCAGCGTGGATTTCCCCACGCCCCGCTGCCCCGTCAGGAACAGATGGTCAGTGCATGGGGCAGCCATGGTGTTCCTCCCCGTTGGCCTCGCGGCGGGTGGCCCGCACGAGGATCATTTCCCCGGCAATGGATACCGCCAGCTCCTCCGGCGTCACCGCCTTGATGGCCGTCCCCACCGGCGTATGCACAAAGGCGATGGCCTCCTCGGAGATCCCCGCCTCCCGCAGGCGCTGGTTGACGAAGGCTGTTTTCTTCCGGGAGCCGATGACGCCCACATAGGCTGTCTCGCCCCGCAGCACCTGCACCTGCACCTGAAAATCGTACTCGTGCCCGTTGGTCATGACGACCACAAAATCCTCCGCCCCCACGGTCAGATAGTCGCCGATGCGGGTGAAGTCGCCGCAGATGACCTGATCCGCCTGCGGGAATCGCTCCCGGGTGGCGAACTGGGGCCGGTCGTCGAACACCACCGGCCGGAAGCCCACGGTACACAGCAGCGGCACCAGCGCACGGGCGATATGCCCCGCGCCGAAGATCAATGCCCGCTCGCCGATGGGCAGCGGCATTGTAAAGCAGTTCTCCTTGCCGGTATCGTTGTCCGACAGATAGGGCATCGCGCCGTCCAGCGGCTGCACCAGCCAGCCCTTTTCCCGCACGGATACCCGCCGCAGCA
>ERZ857882.4454-NODE-4454-length-12041-cov-4.659770_pt1 | contig 12041 bp, 10 predicted proteins | sample MGYA00519697_ERZ857882 | MGnify/ENA primary metagenome ERZ857882 (study PRJEB31778, sample SAMEA3449373) | human gut metagenome | biome: human gut; feature: human-associated habitat; material: faeces | place: United Kingdom | collected 2010/2012 ... | reverse complement strand
CGGCCCGTCCGCAGGCAAGACCCCGCCCCTGCGGCCGCATGGCCGCGGGGGCGGGGTCTTCAACTTTCGTTTCAGGGTTTTCCCTCAGCCCCGCAACGGGTTATGCAGCCTTGATCTTCGTCCACGCATCCGAATAGACGGACACAAAGTCCCCCAAATCGTGGAATACGGTGCAGCGATCGATCACATCCTGCGGCGGGTTGAACGTTTCGTCGGCCAGGAACGCCTCGTCGAGCAGGTCAAGCGCCGCCCGGTTGGGCGAGCAGTAATAGATATATTCGGCGTTCTGCTTGGCGACCTCCGCATCGCAGAGGAAGTTGATGAACGCCTCCGCCTCCTCGGTGTGCTGCGAAGTCTTGGGGATGATGATGTTGTCGAACCAGATGTTGCTGCCCTCTTTGGGCACCACATAGGCGAGATCCTCATTCTCCGCAATGGCCATCAGCGCGTCGCCGGAATAGGTCACGCACATGGCGGCCGTCCCGTTGACCAGCTCCATCTTGGCGTCATCGGTCAGGTAGGCGCGCACAAGCGGCTTCTGCGCGATGAGCGCCTCCTGGGCGGCGAGTACCTCCGCCTCGTCGCGAGTATTGATGTCGTAGCCGAGGCGGATGAGCGTGATGCCGATGGTGTCGCGCACGCTGTCGTACATGATGATCTGGTCGGCGTACTGCTCATCCCAGAGGATATCCCATGAATCAACGGGCTCATCGACCATCGTGGTGTTGTACAGGATGCCCACCGTGCCCCAGAAGTACGGCACGGAGTACCGGTTGCCGGGATCGAAGGACAGGTCGAGGAAACGCTCGTCAATATTGGCGAGGTTCGGGATGTTGTCCTTGTTGATCTCATGCAGCAGATCCTGCTCGATGAGGCGCTCGATCAGATAATCCGAGGGGACGCAGATATCATAGATGCAGTCGGCCGCCGACAGCTTGACGAGCATCTCCTCGTTGCTGGTCATGGTCGAATACTTGACCTGGATGCCGGTTTCCTCCTCAAACTGGTCGATGAGCTCCGGGTCAATATAGTCGCCCCAGTTGAGCACGTTGATCGTGACCTGATCCTTCCCGCCGCATGCCGCCAGGGGCAGGGCGAGGGCCAGGGCCAGCACCGCTACGAGCAGTCTTTTTGCCAGTTTCATCGATGGTTTCCTCCTGTTGTCCTTGTGTATTACCGGGCCGGCGGGGCTTCGCCCCGCGCGGCCTATCGCTTCAGGCCGACCTTGCGGTCCTGGATTTCGCGCCGCCGCTCCTCGCGGATGCTGCGGATGTTCACGATGAGCAGCAACGTCACCACCGGCACGAAGATGATCGTGGACAGGGCCGGGTTTACACCGCGGCGCGCGCTTGCATAGATATACATGGAAAGATTGTCCACGCCGTTGCCCGCAAAGAAGCTGACCACAAAATCGTCAATCGAGAGCGTAAACGCCAGGATTGCGCCGGACACGATGCCAGGCAGGATATCCGGTATGACAACGCGCCAAAGCGCCATCAGCGGCGTGCAGCCCAGGTCCAGCGCCGCCTCGTACAGCATGTCGGAGCTTTGGCGCAGCTTGGGCAGTACGGAAAAGATCACATACGGCAGATTGAACGTGATGTGCGCGATGAGCAGGCGCACATACCCGTTGCGCAGGCCGATCACGAGAAACAGCAGCATCAGCGAAATGCCGGTCACCAGATCGGGATTGACCATCGGCAGCTGCGAGATGTTCTCGATGATGAGACGGCGGCGCTTTTTCATCGCGTGCAGGCCGATGGCGGCGGCCGTGCCGAGCACCGTGGCCGCAAGCGAGGAGAGCACCGCGAGCGTGACCGTCACCACGATGGCGTCGGTGATCTCCGAGGTGCGCAGCAGCCGCTCGTACCAGTCGAACGTGAACCCCGTCCAGTTGCCGAGCGTCTTGCTCTCGTTAAACGAGAACACGATCAGGATCAGAATCGGCGCGTACAGGAACAGCAGGATCAGCCCGAGATACGTACCCTTGAAAAACCCGCGCAGACGCTTTACCATATGCGGCCGCCCCCTTCCGCTTCCCTGCCGCCGGCACGCTCCGCCCGGCGCATGACGGCCATGCTCAGCGTGACGAACACCAGCAGGATGATCGCCAGCGCGCTGCCGGCGCTCCACGCCTGCTCGGTGATGAAGCGCATGTAGATGAGGTCGCCGTAAAGCATGGTCTTGCCGCCGCCAAGCAACTGCGAAATGGCGAACGTCGTCGTCGACGGAATGAACACCATCGTCACGCCCGACACGATGCCGGACACCGAAAGCGGCAGCACCACGCGGAAAAACGTCTTGACGCCGTTGGCGCCGAGGTCGTTGGCCGCCTCGACATAGCTGCTGTCGAGCTTCATGAGCACCGTGTAGATGGGCAGGATCATGAACGGCAGAAAATTGTACACCATGCCGAGCAGCACCGCCCCCTCGGTATACAGGATGTTGGAAAACGCGCCGAGCAGCACCTTCCACGCATAGGTGCGCAGCAGGAAGTTCATCCACATCGGCACGATGAAGAACACCGACAGCAGCGTGGCGGTCGCCTTTTTCATGCGCGAGAGCAGATACGCGACCGGATAGCCGATGAGCAGGCACAGGATGGTCGTGTACAGCGCAAGCCGGATGGAATCGAGCAACACGCGGATGTTGGCCAGATCGACCGCCGCGATCAGGTTCGCCATCGTGAAACTGCCGTTGGCGGTAAACGCATAGTACAGGATCAGCAGCATCGGCGAAAGGATAAAGATCAGCATCCATACCAGGTATGGGCCGGCAAACATGGTCCGCTTCACGCGCTCACCTCCCCTCTGCCCCTGCGCTCACGCGCTGTGCGACACGGCGATATGCTCGGGCGAAACGCGGATGCCCGTCTCCTCGCCGGTCTCCATGATCTCGTCCGCGCGGGCGATCCAGTCGTCCTCGCCGCAGGTCACGGTCACCTCGTAGTGCGTGCCCAGGAACATGCACGCCTTTACAAAGCCCGTCAGCTCCGCATCCTGCGGGGCGATGAGCTCCACGTCCGCCGGGCGGATCTGCACGAGCACCTCCTCCTTGTGGGCGAAGCCTTCGCCGAGCCGGCAGGCAAAGTCGTGCCCGCTGAATGTGACGAGGTCCTCGTCGGGATAGGCCACCGCGTCGAAAATGTTCATCGAACGGGTCTTCTTCATCACGTGGAAGGCATCCGGCGGCAGGGAAAGCCCCACCTCGTCGCCCACGGCCACATAGTCCGTCGTATGGACGATCCACTCGTAACCGCCGCAGTCCACGTCCACCTCGTAGTGTACGCCCATGAACACGACCGACTGCACCACCCCGCGCAGCCGGGCCTGCTCGGGCGGGACGATATCGATATCCTCCGGGCGGACGACCACGTCCACCTCCACGTTTTTCCCAAAACCTGCATCCACGCACGGGTATGCCATGCCGCGGATCTGCACGCGGTAATCCTGCAGCATGATGCCCGGCAGAATGTTGCTCTCGCCGATGAAATCCGCTACAAACGGGTTCTTCGGCTCGTTGTAGATGTCTGCCGGCGTGCCGATCTGCTGGATGACGCCGTCCTTGAGCACGACGATCGTGTCGCTCATGGTGAGCGCCTCCTCCTGGTCGTGCGTCACATAGATGAACGTGATGCCGAGGCGCTGCTGCATCCGCTTGAGCTCCACCTGCATCTCCTTGCGCAGCTTGAGGTCGAGCGCACCGAGCGGCTCGTCGAGCAGGAGCACCTGCGGTTCGTTGACCAGCGCGCGCGCGATGGCCACCCGCTGCTGTTGCCCGCCGGAAAGCTGATCGACGTATCGCTTGCCGTAGCCCTTCAGGTTCACCAGTTCCAGCATGGCGTTGACCTTCTCCTCGATCACGCGCTTGTCGAGCTTTTTGATCTTGAGGCCGAAGGCGATGTTGTCGAATACGTTCAAATGCGGGAACAGGGCGTACTTCTGGAACACCGTGTTGATGCGGCGCTTGTAGGGCGGCACGGAAGCGATGTCCACGCCGTCCATCTCGATGCGGCCGGACGTGGGCATGATGAACCCGGCGATCAGGCGCAGCATGGTCGTCTTGCCGCAGCCGGAGGGGCCGAGCAGCGTCAAAAACTCCCCGTCCTTGACGTAGAGGGTGACGTGTTCGAGCGCCACGTCGCCCGCATAATCCTTGGATACGTCGATGAGCTCGATCAGATGCCTGTCCTTCATCCCAAACGCCCTCCCATTGACCGTAATACCCGACCGTCAGAACGACGGCGGTGTCGAAACCCAGAGCACGCGCGCCTCGGCGCGCCCCGCGTTGCGCAGACAGTGCTGCGCGACGGGGCGGAAATAGAAGCTGTCGCCCCGGCGGACGCGAAAGCGCTGCTCGCCCAGCAGCAGCCATACCGTGCCCTGCAGGACGTAGCCGAACTCCTCGCCCTCGTGCGGATCGTCCGGCTCGGTGCCGGCGCCCGACGGCAGCGTGACGAGGATGGGCTCGAGCGCGTTGCGCTGCGCATTGGTCACCAGCCAGCGCACGGCCCCGCCGTCGTCGGCTTCCTTGACGAACATGTCCTCTGCACGGTAGACGACCTTTTCGTTCTGCGTTTCGTTGAAAAACGCCGCGATATCGGTGCCCAGCGCCTCGAGAATGTCCATCAGCGTCGCAATGGAGGGGGAGGCGATATCGCGCTCAAGCTGGGAGATGAACCCCTTGGTCAGCTCCGTGCGCGCGGCCAGCTCTTCCTGCGTCAGCCCGCGCTGCAGGCGCAGGCGTTTGACCTTGTCGCCGATCTCCATCGAAGTCAATCCTTTCTAAACAATGAGTTTAGATTCACTAAACTCAGGCAGCGCAATTAAACCACAAAATGCCGCTCTTGTCAATGACATTTTTTTGCAAATCCCGCCCCGACCAGCGGCAGAGGCTTCCGGTATCCGATCGGCGGCGCTCAAACGGTCGTTACCGGCGTTGCAAAGGCCCGCCGAAACCGGAAAGCGAGGCGCGCGGGAGGCGGCCCGCACATTCAGGCCCAAGACCGGCCTTCTCAGAAGCGGGTCGCGCGCGGGGGCAATTTTTGCGTAGTCCGATGCTACGCATCAAAACGCGCTGCGGCCCATCTGCGCGCGGGGGCCCATCTGCGCGTGGGCGGCAAAACACGCCCGTGCGGAAGATATGCGGCGGGCGCAGAGCAAAATGGACAGAAGGACAGTCCCGGCCGCACGGGCGGATGCGCTGCGGATAAAGCACGGCCGCACGGGCGGATCGCCCGTGCGGCCGTCCGGCGCCGCCCGCCGGTCATTCCGTAAGACTCTGCGCCAACAGGGGCGCCCACCGCTCGAGCGGCGGCGCCGAACCCGTCCACTTCACGTACATGACGACGTTCCCGCTGCATAACGTCAGCGCGGTTATGTCGCTGCCGGGCAGGTCGATCATGACGAGATCCACTCCGGAAACCGTCGACGTCTCCGCCGCTAACGGTTCCCCTCTCCATTCGGTGCGCAGCCATTCCTCCGCGAACAACCGGGCAACCCAAGCGCTGGAGAACCGATAATAAGCAATCCTCAGCTCATCGAATTCCAGGCTGTGTTCGGACCGGTACAGCCCGAAAAAGTTGAAGCAGCACGGCGCAAGCACGTTCTTCCAGGCCGTGACATAGCCGTCCCCGGCCTGCGAAGCGCCGTTTGTCATCGTAAGCGCCGCTTCGACGGCGGCCGGCACCTCTCCGGCATAGTCGGAAAACAGCGTCTCCTGCGAAGTGCGGACCGTATGCGGTATCGCGCCGAGCAGCACGGCGACCAGCGCAATGACGGGCACAAGCCGCCACCGTACCAGCAACCCGACCCGCCTGTATGACCGTTTCCCGATCTCCGGTATGCCGCCGCGCAACAGGCGTCGCCCGCGCTGCAGCCCCACGGCGGAAATTGCCGGGATCAGGCCTTCCCAGCACAGGCACAGGAGCACGAGCAGGATGGGGATGGGTCCCAGCCGGACAAACGCATTCAACAGGCCCCAGGACGCGCTGAGTTTCCAGAGGAAGAGCAGCGGCAGCAAGAACATCACGGCCGCCTCCATGCACCGGCGTTTCACGGTCGCGCCAAGCGCGGACGCCAGCACGGCCGGATCGGAAAGCGGCTCGCATGAATCCGGCTCCACGCTGCCCCAGACGCAATAGCCCCCATACCAGCCCTCAAAGCTCCAGCCCTCTTTCTCCATGAGCGCCAGCAGCTCCTGATCCGTTTTGATCGTAAATACATCCGGATGCGGCGGCCGGTTTTGGATGGGCGTCAGCCGGTAGCGCACCTGCTGCGGCTTGCCGCGCACAAAGGTCGCCGCATCCCGCGGGACGACCTCTTCGCTAAAATACAATCCCTCCGCCGCCATGGCGGAAAACCAGGCCTCCAGGCCCTTCCGGTCATCGCGCGGACACGGCGGCAGGCGATGGACCTCCCGCTTTTGCCGCCGCCCACGGCCCGTTGAACCGTTTTCCCGCCGGGCGGGATTCGCCATCGCGGCGAGACGGTCCTGTGCCGCCGGGCGCCGGATCGGCAGCCGTCGGGCGGCTGTATCCGCCTGCCGCCCCGCCATCTCCGCAGCCGCAAGCGCGGCGCTCCCCCGCTCGGTGACGGCGTAGCGGTACCGCTCCTCCTCCCCTGGCGCCGGGGCGGCCGCTCGAATATACCGCCTGCGCAAAAGCAGCATCAGAACCGCATAGATCGTAGCCGGATCAAGCCGTACCCGGCCGGCCGTCATCCGTTCCACGCGGCCGGCAATGCCGATGCCGTACACCTCCCCCGACCGGATCGCCGCCAGCACATGGAACATGGCGCCCGATAGGATTGACGCCTTTCTCTTTACCGTCACGAACGGCTCCCCCCTTCTCCTCTCGTCTGGCAAAACGGGCGACCGCTTCCGGCGCCGCCCGCCGGTCATTCCGCAAGACTCTGCGCCAACAGGGGCGCCCACCGCTCGAGCGGCGGCGTTTCCCCTCCGCCGGAAAACACGAGCTCCGCCTGCAGGACAACGCTGCCCCGCCGCAGCAACAGCGCCGGGGCGCCGGCTATCCGCACATACGCCGCGACCTCGTCTACCCCCGTGACCGGAGGCGCTTCCAGCGCGGCGAACCCTTCGTATCGCTTCCGGTCAAAGCGATAGAGCTCCCCGAACAGGCGCTCCGCCAGCCATGGATCGGCAAGCCGGTAATAACGGAGATACAGCGCGCCGTTCCCCGCCGCCCCATCGGGCAGGATCACGTCCGCCTGCTCCGCATATTCGATGCAGCGCGGGGCGAGCAGGTTCCCCCATTCCCGCAGCTCTCCGACGGGTCCGGCGTCATATGGTTCCGGCGGAAGGCAGACGGCGTCCTCCCCCATCAGCGTCCGCAGGGACGCAAACGGCAGCGCGTCCGCATAGCGCGCCAGCGGCGTCTCCCGCCCGGGCAGGCACATCCGCAGCACGACACACGCCAGCGTCAGCCCATACAGGACGACGCCCCTGCCCAGCAATGCCGCAAGGCGGCCCCGCCGCTTCCCCACATCCGGCGCACCCCTGCGCAGCCGCGACTGCCGCAGCCGCAGGCTGCACAGGTCCAGCAGGCCGCGCAAAACCGCAAAGAACAGGCTGGCAAAAACCAGCAACAACGGGACCGGCCCGATCTCCACGGCGGCCAGAAGGCACCCGCGATCGCCGTCCAGCAGCCGCAAAAGCAGGAAGCACAGCAGCAGCAGCGGGAGGAGCAGGTGGTTGATCGCCACGCGGCGCATCACCGGCGGCAACGCCGGCGCCAGCACGGCCGGATCGGTATGCAGTTCCCGTGCCGCCGGGTCGTCCGTCCGGTACACATGAAACCAGCCGCAGCTGCCGGCCGGCCGCCAGCCGCATGACCGGAAGAGCGAAAGCTGCTCGGCATCCGGGTCGGGCGTAAACGACCATGTCTCGTGCGGCCGGTTCCGCATGGGCGTGAGGCGGTAGCGCACGGCCTGCGGCGCGCCGCGTGCAAAGCCAGCCGCCAGCCCCCAGTCCCTTTGGAAAAACAGCCCCTTCTCCGCCATGGCGGAAAACCATGCCGCAAGGCCGTCCATGTCGGTGGGCGCGCACGGGCGCAGGCGGTAGCACAGCCGCCGGCGCGCCGGACGGTCGGCGTTGCGTTCGTCCGGGGCGTCGCCGCATTCGTCCGGGGCGTCGCCGCATTCGTCCGGTACGTCATCAGGGGCTGCCGCCCGGCCCGCAGCCTGGAGCGCGTCGCGCCCCCTGCCGGTGATCGCATAACAGGTCAGCCGGCCGGCCGCGCCGGCCGCGCGGAGAAACCTACGCCGCAGCAGTTCCGTCAGGATCGTATCGACCGTGGCGGGGCCAAGCCGCACGGCGCCGCCCGTCGCGCGTTCCACCCGGTTTGCGATAGCTGTGGCGCACAGCGCCCGCGTCCGAAAGGCCGCCAGCACGAGCATCGCGGATTCCGGCAGGGACGTCGTTCGGGCGTGCGTCGCCATGGCAATCCTCCTCCGGGAAATCTTTTGAAAAGGGCCTTGTATCCGTCTGATTTCGCTTCCATTATAGGGCGCGCCGGCAGCCGCCGTCAAGCGCGCCCAACCGCAACCAAAGGGGACGGCCGCCCGGGAAAATCCCGGGCGGCCGTCCAAGAATCCGTACCGTGCGCAGCCGCATCGCCGCAGGCGGTCTCGGCTACCGCACCGCAGCAAGGAAGCTTTTGAGCCGGGGCGTCTGCGGATCGCCGAACAACCGCTCCGGCGTACCCTCCTCGAGCACGCTGCCGTCGGCCATGAACATGACGCGCGTGGAAACCTCGCGCGCAAACCCCATCTCGTGCGTGACGATGATCATGGTCATGTGCCGCTCATGCAGGCGGCGGATGGAGGCGAGCACCTCACCGGAGATCTCCGGGTCGAGCGCGCTGGTCGGCTCGTCAAAGCACAGCACGTCCGGGTCGAGGGCCAGCGCCCGCGCGATGGCCACGCGCTGCTGCTGCCCGCCGGAGAGCTGGTGCGGGTACAGGGCCGCCTTGTCCGAAAGGCCCATCTCGTCGAGCAGCGCCAACGCGTGCCGCTCGATGGCGGCCAGCATCTCGGCGCGCTTTGCCCGGAAATCCGGCGCTTCCTTTGCGCGCAGGCGGGCGGCAAGCATGACGTTCTGCAGCGCCGTATACTGCGGAAACAGGTTGAACGACTGGAACACCAGCCCAAAGTGCAGCCGCTTCCTGCGAATATCGCGCTCGCGCTGCGTGGACGGGTCGGCCGCGTCGAAGAGCACCTCGCCGCCTACAAGAATCCGGCCCTCCGTCGGCGTTTCGAGAAAGTTCAGGCAGCGCAGCAGCGTTGTTTTGCCGCTGCCGGAAGAGCCGATGATCGCAAGCACCTCTCCCTTTTCGAGGGAGAAGTCGATGCCCGTGAGCACCTCCGCCGTACCGAAGCGCTTGCTCAAACCCTGTACCTGAAGAATTGCCATAGAATTCACCGCCTTTTGCCGGTCATACCCGGAAATAGGAAAGCTTGCGCTCCAGATAGCCGAACAGGAGCGTCAAAAGCCCGCAGAACACGAGGTAGAACACGCCCGCATAGAACAGCGGCCAGAGGAGCGACTGTGTCCGGATGAACACCTGCGCCTCCATGATGATCTCGCTGATGGCGATGACGCGCGCCAGCGACGTATCCTTGACCAGCGTGATGATCTCGTTGCTCATCGGCGGCAGGATGCGCTTGAGCACCTGCAACAGCACCACGCGCGAAAACGTCTGCCCGCGCGTCATGCCCAGCACCTGAGCCGCCTCATGCTGTCCCTGCGGAACGCTCTCGATGCCGCCGCGGTAGATCTCCGAGAAATAGGCCGCATAGTTGATGATGAACGCCACGAGCACGGCCGGCATCCGGTCCAGCCCCTGCGTCTCCCAGAGAAGGCCGGGGCCGTAGAACACGATGATGATTTGCAACATCAGCGGCGTGCCGCGGATGATCCATACCAGCGTGCGCGAAACCGCGCGCAGCGGCTTGAACCGGCTCATCGAGCAGAACGCGACCAAAAGCCCGAGCGGCAGCGCCGCCGCAAGCGTTGCGGCAAAGATGATCGCCGCCTGCCCGGCGCCCTGGATCAGCCGGCCGGTTACGGTGAGGAAGGTTTGCATGGAGATCGATCCCTTTCAAAAGACGGAATGGGCAGGGGCGTCCCCCTGCCCGGAATCATGCGGCTTCGCCGTCAGTCCGTAATGAGCAGGTCGGACATCTCGTACTTTTCCGCCAGCTCGCTGAGCGTGCCGTCGGCGAGGAACTTCTCGATGATCTCATTGGCCTTGGCCGTCATATCGCTGCCGAGGCGGAAGCCGATCGCGTACTCCTCGTCCATCAGGTCGATGCCCTCCACGATCATCAGCTCGCTGTAGTCCGTGCCTTCGCCGGTCATGGCCGTGGCCATCGTATAATCGATCACCGCCGCGTCCGCCGTACCGGCCTTCACCTCGAGCAGCGCGTCGCTCTGCGCGGTAACGCCGGTAAACACGGCGTCCGGCATATCGGTATAGACCGTGTCCTCGCCGGCGCTGCCGACCTCCGCGACGACCGAGACCCCGCTGAACGAGGAGAGATCGGTGTACAGCGCCGCATCTTCCGCACGGATGACAACCACCTGCTCATTCATCAGATAGGCGGTGGTAAAATCCATATTCTCCCGGCGATCCTCCTTGATGGTAAGACCGTTCCAGATGCAGTCGATCTTCTTGCTCTTGAGCTCCAGCTCCTTGGAATCCCAGTCGATGATGATGAACTCCGGCGTCAGGCCGAGTTCGGCGCACAGCGCCTCGGCGAACTCCGTATCAAAGCCGATCAGCTTGCCGTTTTCATCATAATAATTCATGGGCGCGTATGCCGTAATGCCGATCACCAGCGTTCCCTTGTCCATGATGTAGGCCAAATCGCTGTCCGTATCCGCCGGCGCGACCGTAGGCTCCGTCGCTTCGCCGGACGGCTCGTCCGGGTCGGTCGTTTCGGCCGGCTGCGTCGTACAACCAGCCAGCGTAACCGCCAGCAGCAGGCACGCGAGCAACAGGGCAAACAGGTTCTTCTTGGATTTCATAACCGAAAACACTCCTTTGTTTTGCGATGCTGCTATTGTACCACGTTACTATACTAAAGCGCAAGCCCTTATTTTGCCAATTTTGTCGCCGGGCCCTTCCCGTTTTCCCTTCGTTTCCACCTCGCTCACATTCCCGGCTGAGCTATACCTCCAAATAAAAGGGTGCGCTGCGTATTTCCTGTTCAATTTTTCTGAGGGATGTGTAACCGCTTCAACCGGGCGCCCAATGCTCATGTGCGGTAAAGTAACACACAGAAATAGGATAGATAGCAGCCACATTATTCCGAAAAACCTCATTCAAAATGTTAAAGCCTCTTGACAATTTGCCGTTTTGCAGTACAATAAAAATGTAAAGAAGTTTTAACATTTCAAGGCCAGTTTCAATAAACTACGGGAGGTAAATGACATGAAGAAAATGGACGAAATGGACAGAAACATTCAGCTTCATTCGGAGGAATGGGGATATAGAGCTGCTTTGTTGGCTTTAAGTGCATGGACGCTATTTAACTGTCGGCAATCACTTATGCATGATTTGGAGTATAACCCTTTGCCTTCGCTGATTTTATGCTTTGCAGTATCTGTTCAAGCGTTCTCGCAAATAGCCATGAAACAAAAAATGGTTGCCGGAGATGAAGAATATCGGGAACCTAATAAGCTCTTACGGGCAGTAATAGCCACGATTGTTCTCGTTGTGCTTATTTTGTCGGTTGGAACTTATTTTCTGGTAAGAGTGTAAGCCGCCATGAGGAACATAGTAAAGCAATTAAGAAAACAAGCAGGATTGCGTCAGGAAGATATGGCAAAGGAGTTAGGTGTAAGCCGCCAAACAATTATTGCTATTGAAAATGATAAGTACAACCCTACGCTTGAACTTGCAATGAAAATTGCGAGATTACTAAAACTTCATGTAGATGAAATTTTCTTTTTGGATAACTGATAGTAGCAAAGCCAGCCGAGCCAGTCAACGGTCAAGATGAACGGCGCATACGCGCCGC
>ERZ857882.4452-NODE-4452-length-12046-cov-2.407556_pt1 | contig 12046 bp, 8 predicted proteins | sample MGYA00519697_ERZ857882 | MGnify/ENA primary metagenome ERZ857882 (study PRJEB31778, sample SAMEA3449373) | human gut metagenome | biome: human gut; feature: human-associated habitat; material: faeces | place: United Kingdom | collected 2010/2012 ... | reverse complement strand
CCCCGGCGCCCCGGCGCGCGCCGCGGAGCTTGCCGCCGCAGCCGCGAGCGTATCGCACAGCGGCAGCGGCGTGGACGGCGCGCGGTTTATGGCCGCGTGCGTCGCCGCGGCGTATACGGCGTCTTCGCTGGACGAGGTGCTGGATGCCGGTTTGCGCTTCCTGCCGGAGAAGTGCGACTACCGCCGCGTGGTCGAGACGGTGCGCGCCTACCACCGCGCACACCCGGCGGAAGCGGATTTCCGCGCCTGCCGCGAGATGATCGCGCGCGAGTTCAGCGACGAAGAATATCCCGGCGGATACCACATCGTTCCGAACGCCGGGATCTGCATCCTCGCCATGCTTTACGGCAAGGGCGAGCTTGTTGGCCGCAGCATCGAGATCTCCGTCATGTGCGGCTACGATACCGACTGCAACGCGAGCAACATCGGCACGATCCTCGGTGTGCTTGGCGGTCTCGGCGGCGTACCGGAGCGCTATCGCCGTCCGATCAACGATCTTGTAACGCTCTCGAGCGTGTCCGGCTATCTCAATCTCGTCGATCTTTCCGACAAGGCAAAGGAGCTTGGCGCGCTCTCCTGCCGGATGTACGGCGGCGCACTGCCGGAGGATATCGTCTGCCCGAAGCCGGGCGAGCTGCGTATGGACTTTCCGTTCCCCGGCTCGACGCACGGGCTCGAGCTGTCGGATAAGGCGGAGCACACGCTGCGCATCGTTCCGGGAAAGGCGCACTCCGGCGCATTCTGCGCCGAGCTTATGACCGACGGCAAACGCGCCGGACCGGTTGATCTCTCGTTTAAGGCGATGCTCACGCGCCCGGATCTCCACGAGGAGCGCTATGATCCCGTGTTTACCGCGAAGGTCAACCCCGGTCAGCGCGTCGGCGTCTGGATGAAAAGCGAGCAGACCGCCCCTGCCGCGGTGACGGTGACGCCCTTTGTCCGCCGCGCCATGACCGGCGAGAGAGTGAACATGCCCGCCGCGGTGCTCCCGGAAGGGGTGTGGACGGAGATCGTGTTCACCGTGCCGGAGCTCGGCGGTGACGCCGTGCACGATGTCGGCTGGACGGTCGAGACGAAGCCCGACGCCGACCCCTGGGCCATGGGCCGGGTGTATGTGGACGAGATCACCGTTACCGGCGCAATGGACTATGCGGTAAATTTTTCGCTCCAGCGCGAGGAGTTTTCGCAGCTCACGCCGTTTGCGTTCAATGACTGCGCCGGGAAGCGCGATGGGGACGCCATGCGTCTCACGGCGGAGGCGCTGCCGTATATGACCGGCGCGCAGGCGTTCACCGGAAATTACTATCTGCGCGATACGGCAGTGAGCGCGTCTGTGACGGTTGAAAGCGGCGAGAGCGCCCTTGTGCTGCTGCGCGGGCAGGGCACACGCCGGTATTATGCGCTCGGCTTTTCCGCGCCGGGCGAGTGCGCCGTGCTCCGGTACGAGGACGGTCGGGTGACGAAGCTCGCCGCCGCGCCGTTTGTCCGGCAGCCGGGACGGGAATACGCTCTCCGGGCGGAGGCAAAGGGCGAGGTGCTTACGCTTTTCGTGAACGGAACGCCGGTGCTCAAAGCGAGCGACAGCCGGTATGCCTACGGCATGCCCGGCCTCGGTCTCACCGCTGCGGGCGAGACGCTCTGGCGGGCGCTGCATATTTCCGGCGAATGCTGATGCTCACATAAAAAATTCCGTATGTCGTCGGACATACGGAATTTTTTTATTTATCCGGAGTGTCGGTACGCTGCCGGAAGACCCAGCGCTTCTGGATCTGGTAGCTTGCCAGGAAGAGCACGCCGTCCACCGGGATCTTGATGACCGTTTCGAGCAGGTTTGTTGCATTTGTGAGATCCTGCAATACCGAAACGAGCACCGCCGACAGGCTCGCCTGCACAACGGCAAGCACGGCATACCGCCAGATCGACTGTCCCGCCGCGCTCTTATCCTGAAACACGAGCAGCCGGTTGAGGAAAAAATTCGTCACGGCGGAAACGATGCGCGCGCCGTAGGTCGCGCAGAGCTCGCGCGTGCCGTCCGGCAGGGAGACGAGAAGCACGGAGTTGAGCAGCGTGAACAGTCCATAATCCAGCAGAAAACAGATGGCGCTGCTGCCGGAAAAGCGGAGGAACGATTTCAAAGCGGCTTTACTCCTTCTTGTCCCCATGGAAGAGGTGGCGGAAGATCAGCTTATAGATCCGCCAGGAATCCTTCACGGTGTTGAAGTGGCTGGTCTGGTTCTCGTCGATGTAAACGGTATCGATCCCGACCTCGCCGACGCCGAGCCCCGCGCCCTTGAGCGAGAGGAGCATCTGCGTTTCGTATTCGTACCGCTCGCCGCCGATGGAGCACATCAGCGGCAGGTGCTTGCGGGCAATGGCGCGCAGTCCGGTCTGCGTGTCGGTCACGCCGACGCCGCAGGCGAGCTTCATAAAGCTGCGCGTGATCTTGTTGCCGAGCTTGCTGCGCAGCGGGACCTGCTCCAGCGAGAAATCCCGCACGCCGAGCCAGAGCTTGTCCGGCTCGCGGCACATCGCCTCGGCAACGGCCATGGCGTCCTTGGGGCGGTGCTGATTGTCGCCGTCCACGATAACGACGCCGTCGATATCCGGCCGGTTTTCCACGCACCAGGCAAACGCCGTTTTCATCGCGCGGCCCTTGCCTTTATTCACCTCGTGCCGCAGCACTGTGACGCCGGGGCGTTCGGCGGCCTCCGCGAAGGGCTGGAGATGCCCTTCGTGGCTGCCGTCGTTGACGACGACGATATCGTCAAAGCCTTCGGCCAGCAGGCCGTCCACGACCTGAATGAGCTTTTCGTCCGGCTCGTAGGAGGGAACGACAGCAGTTACTTTCATTTCGCTTTTACCCTGCCTTTATCAGAGAGTTTCGTAGTTGCTGATGACAAAACCGGCGTCGGTCTGCAGGAAATAAATGCGCATGGTGGCATCGGCATAGTCGATGGCCTGCCCGTTGTGCGTGCAGTTGGCGTCGTAGGTCACGTCCACGCTGTAGCAGTTGTCCGCCCAGATCACTACGCCCGAGGCGGTGGTGTTGGAAACGTCGATGTTGCCGTAGGCAGTGTTCCAGACAACGCCGTTGTAGGTGTCCTGCAGATCGGTGTAGGCCTGCGTGCCGGGCGTGAGATAGGCGAGCGCGGCGTACAGGTTGCCCCACGTGCCGTTGTAGCCGTTCATATAGTAGGTGAGATACGCCTTCACGAAGCTCACCGCGCGCGTGGTGTACTTTTCAGCGTCCGCCCCGTCAAGACAGAGCATGAAATCGCCCTCGGCGGTCTTTGTAACGCTGCATCCCGCGGGCGGCTCGGCGGTCAGCTCCGGCTCGATCAGGAGACCGTCCACCGTGTACGTCGTCCACGAAACGGGGTTGATGAGCTTGTCCTTGAGCGGCTCATAGGAGAAGTTGTTCTGCGTTTCTCCGGCGTACTCGCTGCCGAGCTCGGTGCCGTTGCAGAACACCTTGCTGCCGACGGCGACCTCGACCGAGGCGGACTTCGTCCCCTCAAGCTCAAGCTCCACGTCGGATACGGCCCAGTTCACGTCGCTGCCGGAGAGCGTGACGCGGGCGAGCGCTTCGTCGCCGTCCTTGAGAACGTAGGCGGGCGCTTCATCGGTATAGTCGAGCGAGCGGAACGCCTGCACGCTGCCGCTGCCGAAGCGCTCTTCCATGTAAGCGCGCACACGGTCGCGGCCGTCGATGTTCTCCGGGCGCTTCTCGTACCAGAGATTTGTCCAGTCATCGGCGGTATAGGAGGCGAGCCACGCTTCAAACGCGCGCTGCGGCGCCTGCCGCACGGCTTCGGCATGCTGCTTTTCCTGCAGCACGATAGCGTTCTGCTCGGCTTCCGCGGCTTTTTCGGCGTCCTTGTTTTTCTGGAAGCGCGCAAGCGCGACCCAAAGGACAATGAGCGCGGCAAGGAAGATCACCGCAACGACAAGAACATACGTCAGCAGACCCTTGCGGAAGCCGCCTTTTTTCTTTCGGTTTTTCGGAACGATCTCCTCGTCCGCGGCGGGATTTTCCGCACGGGCGGGGCGTTCGCGGCTCGCGCTTTTCGTTTCCTGTGCGGGACGCTCCCGACGAGCAGGCTTCTCTTCCGGCGCGGGGCGTTCCCGACGCGCGGGTTTGTCCTCCTGCACGGGACGCTCGCGGCGGACAGGCTTGTTCTCCTGCGCGGGACGCTCGCGGCGGACAGGCTCACTATCCTGCGCGGGACGTTCCCGACGGACGGGTTTTTCCTCGCTCGCAGGGCGTTCGCGGCGCACCGGGGCCGCTTCCTGCGCGGGGCGCGCTGCTCTCCGGATGGGGGCGGGCGTCTCAAAGCTCTCCTCCGGAATGGGGGAGGGCGCTTCAAAGCTCTCCGCGGGGACCGGAGCGGCGGGCTCTTCCGGCAGCGTCCCCGCCGCGTGCGCAGTCACGCGCTCGGCAGTCTCCGGAATATCAAAGAGCAGCTCCTCCTCGCGGACGGAGGGAGTGCGCTCGGCGCGCGGCAGGCGCGCTTCGCTCTTCCGGCTCGTGCCGGATACAGGTTTTTCATGCTTTCCCATAGCTGCCCTCAATTCAAAATGAGAATGGCGGTGGACATCTGGCGCATGCCGATGATGTTCGAGCCGCGGGTGATCTGCTCACCGTTGTAGTACATGAGCGAGGACGAGCCGCCGTCGAGGTTCGCGGCGTTGACCGCGCCGCGGTCATACATGATCTTGGCGATATCGTCGTACGTCGCGCCCATGCTGTCGGGCTTGCGGCCCTCGATGACCATCAGAAGGATGGTGCCGTCCGCACACTGGCCGATGCAGGTGCGCGGGTTCATGCCGCCGCCGAGATTCGTCTGCAGCTCGCCGTCCTTCACGAGTACCGGGCCGGGGGAGAAGCTGACCGCGCTCATCAGCCCGAGATCGAGCGCCTGCTGGCCGGACATGTCTCCGACGTGGAGGATATGATCCGCGTCAAAGCCGATAACATTGAGATACCATGTGCCGGGATTGCCGTAGGCGATGGCGCCGTCGCGCATGACGAGACCGTCGGGGATGCCGCCGTTGCCGCCTCCGCCCGGATCGTAGAAGCCGCCGGCGTTCGTGCCGCCGATGGCGTTATACTTATCGATAAACTCGTAAAGATACAGTCCGTGATAGTTCGCGCCGTAAGCGTCCAGCGTGCCGACAACGACCTTTGACGGATCGCGGATGATCATGAGCTTGCCCTTAAAGGTCGAGCCCTTGATGTCTACGACCTCAAGCCACTCACCGCTCTCGCCGGTGTTCTCTGACGGGTCGGCCACGACGACCTGTCCCGCGTTGGTGTTTTCGTCTTCCACGGTGCGGCCGTCCTCGTAGGGCAGCTCGACAAAATTGTCGTCCGGCGCCGGTTCATCGTCCGTGGAGGTGCTGACGGGGTGCAGTATCGCGTCCACCTGCGCATCGGAAAGATAGATGTGCGGCAGGAATTTCAGCGCGCTCGTCTCATTAACGGACAGCACGAAAAGCCGCTCTGCTTCGGCCGAAGGGCCGTGGATCAGCACGCCCATCACGCCAAGCAGGAAAACGGCAAACAGCAGTATGGTGACCAGCAGGATCAGCAGAATGCGTCCAACGACGCGGAAGATCCCACCGGCTGCGCTGCGTTCACGCATGGTTTCATCCTCGCTCTCAACAGTAATATAAAGACACCAAATTAGTATACACCAGAATGTCGCCTTTTGACAAGTTCCTTAATCCAAATATAATAAACGACTTCTATCTTTATAGACGAAAAAACCGCCCCTCCGGTTCTCCCGGAGAGGCGGCGCGCGGAAAAAAGAGAGGATGAGTAAAAACGTTTTTACTTTTCGGGCTGCAGGAGCTTCGTCTTTTTGGAAAGGAAGTAGATGACGATCGCCGCGATGAGCCAGTTGAAGGCGGTGTAGATGAAGTTGTAGATGAACGAGTAGATCCACACATTCTTCATCGCCATGCCGAGGAACACGTCCGGCATGTACTCGCCCCAGACGAACACGCCGCTGAGGACGAAGGAGAGAAGCGCGCCGAGCGCGCCGATGACGGTGCCGAGCACCGGCTTTTTCGGCGTGAAACCGGCAAGACCGGTGAGCGCGTAGGCCAGAGCGTAGTCAAGCAGGAGCGACTGCCAGCCGTAGGCGATGCCGCCGCCGATGATGGCCTTGAGAACGCCGAAAACGAGACCCGCGCCCATGCCCCAGACCGGGCCGCGCCGCAGCGCGAACACCATCAGAGGAATGAAGAGCAGGTTCATCGATCCGCCCTGCGCGAACAGATCGAACTTGAAGAAGTTGAGCACGACCGCCATGGCGACCATGATCGCTCCTTCGCAAAGTGTGCGGGTGGTCTGTTTGCTTTTCATAAAAAGCCCTCCAATAAAAAAATCAGCCACCCGATCCCGGACGTGGCTGAAGAACAAATACCGTATAGGCACTCCCTCCGCCGGCATTACCCGGATCAGGTTAAAGGGTACCGGCGCTTCGATTCGCACCGTCTCAGCCGGGAAAACCCAGCACCCCTGTTCTGTACGCACATCATACCGCACGAAAAAGGAAATTGCAAGCGCAACTTTGACGAATTGCGCCGGAGACTTGACCGCGCTTTATGCAAAAGGTATAATTGCTCTGTATAAAAGGGAAAGGATGGGCCTTTCTATGATCCAACTGAAAAACGCCGCGCTGGAATCCTCCGCCGGAAAAAAGAGCGCGCATGCGCTGCGCTGCCTGAACGTCACGCTGCCGGAGACCGGCCTCGTGGTGCTCACCGGCGTGTCCGGCAGCGGGAAAACGGCGCTGCTGCATCTGCTCGCCCTGCGTGAGACGCCCTCCCGCGGCGAAATCCTCATCGGCGGCGAGAATACGGCGCGCTGGAGCGAAGCGCGGCGCAGCGCCTGGCTGCGGGAATGCGCCGCCGCGGACGAAGCGCTTCTCTTTGCCGATCTCACGCTTTCGGAAAACGCGGAGCGCGCCGCGGTGCTCGCGGGCTTCTCCGGCCGGGATGCGCGGGAGAATGCGCGCGAAGCGCTCGCTCTGCTCGGGCTCGAGGGCGCGGCGGGCGTATACCCGGACCGCCTCTCCGGAGAGCAGCGGCGTCTCGGGGCGCTCGCCTGTGCGCTTGCCCGCAAAGGCCGTGTGCTGCTTCTGGACGAGCCGGCGGACGGTCTCAGCGCGGAGAGCGCGGAGACCGTGCTCTCGCTTCTCAGCGAAGCGGCGGCAGATCAGCTCGTCATCGTCGCGGCGCGGAATGCCGAGCCGTTCGGCGAGGACGCACGCGTCCTGACACTGGAGGACGGGCAGATCGCCTCCGACACGGATGAGGACGCGGAGAGCGCGGCCACGGCGCACCAGAGCGTCGCCGGGGCCTCCGGCGGGGAACGCCTCCGCATGGTGTTCTCCGATTTCTCAAAGAAAAAGAGCCATACGCTGCCGCGCCTGCTCGCGCCGATGGTCGCGGTGCTGCTCTGCCTTTTGCTGTTCGCCGCCTTTTCCGGCGGAGAGCAGAGCGCGAAGGACGCGGAAACGGCGGTGCTCTCTGCCTATCCGGTCGTGCTCGACACAGGAAGCGTTCCCTCCGGCGATCTCGGAGCGCTCGGCGACTGGTTGGACGGTCACACGGACGAAAAAACGATCTCCGTGCAGCGCCGTTACGCCATCACACCGCGCATTTACAGCGGCGATACCTCCTCCGCCGGGACGGAAACGCTCAACAGCGAGGAGAACAACACGCTCTGGACGCAGCTCCCGGAAGGGGAGGACCTGCGGCAGATGCGCTATACGCTCGCTGCCGGCCGCTGGCCGGAGCGGTACGATGAGGCGGCGGTGCTGCTCGACGCGCGCGGTAAGGTGGACGAGAGCTGCCTCCGCTCGCTTGGCCTTGACCCGGAAGCAAACGCCAACATCAGCTATACCGAGCTTCTGCGTCTTTCGTTCCGTGTGCTGCTGCCGACGGACGAGTACGTCCAAAATGTGGACGGCACCTGGGGCTATATGGGCGGAGATACGGCGTATCTCACCGCGAAGATCGCTTCTTCGCAGCGGCTGAACATCGTCGGCATCCTGTGCCCGGCGGGGGAGACTCCCGGCGAGAGTCTGACCGGCGGCGCGGCTTACCTGCCGGAGCTCATGACGTGGACCGTGGAGACGGTGCTCTGCAGTGACATCGTAAAAGCGCAGACGGCCTCGCCCGATACGGATGTTCTGACCGGTCTGCCGTTCGACACCGAGGGTGTGTATGCGCAGGACGAGACCGGACAGCGCGCCGCGCTGCGCGGCTTTGCCGTCGGACAGACCCCGGCGCAGCAGGCGGCCATGGTGCTCGATCTCACCGGAACGGCGGTGGAGACCGAGCGGGCGCAGGACGCCCTTTTGCAGACCATTGCCTCGCTTTCCGGCGAGGCGCTGGAAAACGCTTTCGCCCGGTATATCACCTCCGGCGTTTCCTCCGGCTCGCTGGAAGGAAATCTCCGCGCGTTCGGCGCGGAGGCGGCGCAGACCGTGACACAGCTGCGGCTCTATGCCGACAGCTTCTCCGCGCGCGAAACGCTCGGCGCGGTGCTGCGCGGCTATGCCGAGACCGTGACCTATGCCGACGCCGCCTCCGGCCTTGTACAGCCGGGGATGGCGCTCATGGAAAGCGCGGAAAAGACCGACCGGCTCGGTATGGTCCTCGCGGGCGTTCTCGCCGGCGCGTTGATCGTGCTTGTCTCGGCACTGGCCGCCTCGGCGCGCCGCCGCGAGCTTTGGCAGCTCCGCATACTGGGGCTTTCGTCGCCGCAGGGCATCGTCGGCGCGGAAAGCCTGCTGCTCGGCCTTTTCGGCGGCGTGCTTGGAGCGGGCACTGCGTGGGCGCTTTGCGCGCTGCTCGGCTCGCTCGGCGGCGCGGCGCTCTCGCTCCCGTGGCAGACCGCCGGCATTGCAGCGCTCGCCGCGGCGCTCCTTTCGTGGCTCTCCGGCAGACTCGGCGCGTCCGGCGCACGGAAGTAAAAGGCCAATGGTATGAAAAAATCCGTATGCTTCATCGAAATCGAAAAGCATACGGATTTTTTTTACTCTTCGCTTGGTTCCGGTTCGGATGCCGTTTCCGTTTCTCCGCGGCGGCGGAACTTTGGCAGAGCGCGGTTCAGGCACGCGCTCAGAAGCAGGATGTACTGGCAGTAATAGAGCCAGAGCATCACGACGACGACCGTTACGAGACTGCCGTAGGTACCGTAGCTCCCCGTGGCAGAGACCCATGCCGAGAACGCCCACGAGAAGATCGACCACCCGACCGCGGCGGTCAGCGCGCCGGGCAGCACCTCGCCGAAGCGCGGGCGCAGTCCGGTGCTCCAGCGGAAGATGGCGGCAAAGAAGATCGTCAGCAGCGCGATGACCACCACGAACCGGAGGTGCAGCAGAAATGAGAAGAACGACTGCGAGCCGGGAAGGTATTTTTCCACCAGCGCCTTGATCTGCTGGCCGAAGCCGCCGAGCACGAACGAAAGGATCATCATAAGCAGCATGCCGAGCGTATAGATGATGCCGCGGGCGCGGCGCATCAGAAATCCGGCGCGGCGCGGCTGCTCATAAATATCCTCCAGCCCTCGAATGAGCGAGGCAAAGCCCATCGCCGACGACCACACCGTCGCCGCGATGGAAATGCTCAAAACGCCGACGCCGCTGCTGTATACGTCCGCAATGATGACGCGGATGAGCTGGTTCATCGAGTCCGGCAGCACGGGCGCGACCGTCGTGAGGAGCTGTTCCTCGGTGATGGACGTATAAGGAAGAACAGACACGCACAAAATGACGATGGGCACGATGGAGAGAAAAAACCAGAACGCCGTCGAGGCGGCAATGGTGGCGATCTGCCGCCGGCCCATGTAGTCCGAAATGTGCTGAAAATTTTCAATCAGTTTACGAATCTTTTTCATACGGCGGATTATATCCTATTTTTCCCGCGGTAGCAAGGGGAAAATGGCGTGCTATTTACTTTCGGCGAGGAATCGTGTAGTATGGAAACGGGTGATGCAAATGAAAATGAAAAAAAGGATAGCGCTGCTCCTTGCGGCGGCCATGCTTTCTCTGATCCTCTGCGGCTGTGCGGATGACGCCGAGACGGCCGACGCAGTCCGCAGCGACGGCAGCGTGAGCGATGCGCTCGCCACCGGCCTCGGCGTGACGGTGCCGGAGGACGAGACCGGCCGGTTCGCCTCGGCCGACGGCATCCATGCCGACGTGGACTATGCCGATATGACGTGGTACATCTACGATGCCGCGGAGCTGCTCGACAAGGCCGCGCGGCTCGGCGAAACGGCGGACGGCAAAGAGGCGGCAGACCTTTACGACTGGCTGATGGCGGAGTATGCCAAGGTGTACACGCTTGACAATCTCGCCTACATCGATTTCTACGCCCATCCCGGCGATGAGACGCTCAGCGACGCCTGCCGGCAGCTCGACAGCGTTCTCAACGAGGTGAACGACGCGCTCTGCACCGCACTCTCCGACGCGCTCGACGGCCCCGCGGGCTCCGCGCTGCGCTCGTATATCGGCGAGGATAAGGCAACCGCTCTGGTCGGCTATGATGAGCAGACCGACCGGCAGCGCGAGATCACCGAACGCGTCTCCGAGCTGACGCTGCAGTACAACGCGCTCATCATGGAATATCTCAGCTATGACGAGGAGACCGAGAAGATCGGCGCACTCTACCGCGAGCTGGTGGATCTCCACAACGAGGAGGCGCAGATCGTCGGCTATAAAGACTATGCCGACTATGCCTACGAGGCGAGCTACGGGCGCGATTTTACGCCCGACGATGCCGCGGCGCTGTGCGAAGCGGTGAAGCCGTACGCGCGGCAGTATTTCGGCTCGCTCTATTATAATGAGGCGACGTATGCCGATTTCTCCGCGGACACCGACCTTACCGAGCGGGAGCTCGTCGGGCTCGTCACGCAGTATATGCCCCGCGTCTCGGACGACGCGGCCAAAGCGGCGGCGTATATGGAAAAGCACGGGCTGTACTTCATGGACAGCGCTGAGCGCGTCAGCGATCTCGGCTTCACCACGACGCTCGACCAGTATAATGCCCCCTTCATCTATCTCGCGCTCTATGGCGACCAGAACGACATCCAGAGTATGTTCCACGAGTTCGGCCATTATTACGACGCCTATGTGAACCCCGTGCCGGACCTTTTGCTGAGCGTCGGCTCGCTGGATATTTTTGAGATCCACTCTACCGGCATGGAAGCCCTTTCCACCGGCTGGTATGAGGATATCTACGGCGAGGATGCCGATCTCGCGCGCATCCGGTTTCTGGACAGCGCGCTCTATACCGTCTTTTCCGGCTGCCTGTTCGACGAGTTCCAGCGCGTGGTCTACGCCGACCCGACTCTGACGCCGGAGCAGATCAGCCAGACGTTCGTGACCATCGCGCGCTCTTACGGCCTGCGATCCTTCGGCAAGGAGTTTTCGCACTACTGGATGCAGGTCAACCACAACTTTGAGTCGCCCTTCTACTATATCAGCTACGCCGTGAGCATGCTCGCCTCGCTGCAGATCTATGAAATGGCGGAGAACGACTGGGCTGCGGCGGCGGGCTTCTATAACGATCTCGTCTCGCTCGGCGCCTTTGATTACACGTACTGCGAGCTGCTTGACAAGGTCGGGCTCGAATGCTTCACCGACGGCCTGCCCGCGTGTGTTCCGCAGGCGGTGGAGGATATGGAAGCGCTCTGCCTTGCCTGGGAAAACGCGGCCTGAACGCGGACGGAGGGGATTGCCCCGATAAAAACGGCTCTCCGTCCATACGGAGGAGAGCCGTTTTTGCGATTTAATTATTAATTAGATGTATCCGCGGACAAGCGACACGCTCAGCGTGAAAAATTCGCGCATCGCGTAGTGGATGAAGCCGAACACGGTGGAGCGGGCCGGGACGCCGTAAAACGTGAATCCGCCGTTTTTCCGCGCCAGACACAGCGCGCGGAAAACGTGAAAGTCGTTCGTGACGATGCCGACGCTCTCCACGTCTGTCTCCGGCGAGCGCAGCATGGGGAGACTGTAGCGCA
>ERZ857882.4439-NODE-4439-length-12073-cov-2.919038_pt1 | contig 12073 bp, 9 predicted proteins | sample MGYA00519697_ERZ857882 | MGnify/ENA primary metagenome ERZ857882 (study PRJEB31778, sample SAMEA3449373) | human gut metagenome | biome: human gut; feature: human-associated habitat; material: faeces | place: United Kingdom | collected 2010/2012 ... | reverse complement strand
AACCCTGGACCTTGGGATTAAGAGTCCCCTGCTCTACCAACTGAGCTAACGACCCAAAGCTAAAGTCCGTTGTGGCGGACTTTAGAGGAGATATCGTGTGGTGGGCCGTCAGGGGGTCGAACCCTGGACCTTGGGATTAAGAGTCCCCTGCTCTACCAACTGAGCTAACGACCCAAAGCTAAAGTCCGTTGTGGCGGACTTTAGAGGAGATATCGTGTGGTGGGCCGTCAGGGGGTCGAACCCTGGACCTTGGGATTAAGAGTCCCCTGCTCTACCAACTGAGCTAACGACCCGATATCAACACGAAGTAAGAACTGGGGTGGGTAAAGGGACTCGAACCCTCGACCTACGGGACCACAACCCGTCGCTCTAGCCAACTGAGCTACACCCACCGTGTCCTGTGCGCTTCGCGCTCGACTATTATTGCAAGGAACGCCACGCGATGCAAGCCCCAATTTTCAAGAATTTTGAAAAGAGTTTTTCGAGACCATTTCGAGCAAATCCCACCGGTTTCATAGGAGTAAACTTGCCCCACTGCAAATGCTCGAAAGGACCGGCATGAAAGAACTCTCCAACCGCACGGCAACGTTTACCGATTCCGTCATCCGCCGCATGACGCGCATCTCCAACAAGTATGGCGCCGTCAACCTGTCGCAGGGCTTCCCCGACTTCGATCCCCCGGCGCAGCTGCTCGATAGCCTGAGCACCATCGCCAGCGACCCCAAGCCGCTCTATCACCAGTACTCCATCACCTGGGGCTCCCAGGCCATGCGCGAGGCGCTCGCCGCCAAACAGGAGCACTTTATGGGCATGCCGGTGAACCCCAACGAGAATATCGTAGTCACCTGCGGCTCCACCGAGGCCATGATGGCCGCCATGATGACGGTCACGAACCCCGGCGACAAGGTCGTCATCTTCTCGCCGTTCTACGAGAACTACGGCGCCGACACGATCCTTTCGGGTGCCGAGCCCATCTACGTGCCGCTCAACCCACCCACATTCGACTTTGACCGCAAGACACTCGAGGCGGCCTTCCGCGACAACGACCCCAAAGCCATCGTCCTGTGCAACCCTTCCAACCCCTGCGGCAAGGTCTTTACGCGCGAGGAGCTCACCTTTATCGCCGACCTCTGCAAAAAGTACGACGCCTACTGCATCACCGACGAGGTATACGAGCACATCGTCTACGCACCCCATGAGCACGTCTACATGGCCACGCTGCCTGGCATGTTTGAGCGCACCATCAGCTGCAGCTCGCTGTCCAAGACCTACTCCATCACCGGCTGGCGCCTGGGCTACACTATCGCCCCTGCCGAAATCACCGAGCGTATCAAAAAGGTCCACGACTTCCTCACCGTGGGCGCCGCCGCTCCCCTGCAGGAAGCCGTCGTCACCGCCCTCAATTTCGACGACAGCTATTACGATGAGGTCCTCGACCTCTATACCGCCAAACGCGACCTGTTCTGCCAGGGACTCGACAGCATCGGTCTTGAGCATAACGTGCCGCAGGGCGCCTACTACGTCATGATGGACATCTCTGAGTTTGGCTATGACAGCGACCTCGAATTCTGCGAGGACCTCGCGTCTAAGGTGGGCGTGGGCGCCGTGCCCGGCTCGAGCTTCTTCCGCGAGCCCGTCAACCATCTGATTCGTTTCCACTTTGCCAAGCGAGACGAGACGCTTAACGCGGCACTGGAGAACCTCAAGTCCCTGCGTGATAAAATCAAACCGCGCGGGTAAGGACGGCCCGGCAACTAAAGTAACTAAAGAAGCCCCGCACCGCCTGCCGCGTTGCGAGGCTTCTTTTTATGGCGCTTTCTTAAATGGTTTAGAGCTCTATACTTTAGTCATGGAGCAACTCGTCCCAGTGAGAGGAATATTATGGAAGAGCAGCAACTTATCGGAGCGCTCGAGGCCGGCGGCACCAAGATGGTCTGCGCCACGGGCTATGCAGACGGCACGGTCCTGGAGCGTGAGCAGATCGTGACCACGACTCCGCAGGAGACCGTCGAGGCCGTCAACGCATGGTTTGCCGACAAGGGCATCGCCGCGCTGGGCATCGGCGCCTTTGGCCCCACCGCAGTCAACCCTGCCTCGCCCCAATACGGCAAGATCCTGGAGACGCCCAAAACGGCATGGCGCTACTTTGACCTGCTGGGCACCATCCAAAACGAGCTCAATATTCCCTGCGGCTACGACACCGACGTCAACGTCGCCTGCCTGGGCGAGGTCACGTTTGGTTGCGCCAAGGGCCTCACCGACGTGGTCTACCTGACCATCGGCACCGGCGTGGGCGCCGGCGTGCTCTCGGGCGGCCAGCTCGTGCACGGCATGATGCATCCCGAGGCCGGCCACATCCTGGTCACGCGCGACCCGCGCGACACCATTGGCGAGCACAGCGCCTGCCCCTTCCACGACAACTGTCTCGAGGGCCTCATCGCCGGCCCCGGCGTTAAAAAGCGCTGGGATGGCAAGAGCGCCGGAGACATGGCCGATGACCCGGAGGCCATGGACCTGCTCGCCGGCTATCTGGCACAGGCGCTCATGACCTACACGCTGTGCTACGCGCCGCAAAAGATCATCATCGGCGGCGGCGTGGCCGACCACACTCCCATCGTGCCGCTCGCACGCAAGAAATGTGCCGAAATGCTCAACGGCTATATCGTCACGCCCGAGGTCAACGACATCGATACCTACATTGTCAACAACAGCCTCGAGGGCAAGCAGGGCATCATGGGTTGCCTTGCCCTGGGCGCACAGGCGCTTCAGTAACAGACGCACCCACGGGGCGTGGCGCGCCCAGCAAATCCGACCAATGGAACGACGCCACCACGCCTCATATAAGCCCTCAAATAAAAAAGGCCGCCTAGGACCAAACAATACGTCCTAGGCGGCCTTTTTGGCGTACATCAGCGACCGTAAGAGATATCGGAGCACAACGCCCATTGCCGCTCCACAGCAGTCGATCATCACATCGGTGATCATGCCGGCGCGTCCCGGCACAAAGAGCTGAATCGTCTCGTCGATCGAGGGAATCAGCAGCAGGAACACCGCCGTGGGCAGCAGCACGTCAAAGGTGTGCCGGCCCTCAAAATCAAAAGCGTGCGTTGCCAGGATGCCGAGCACCATATACTCGGTAAAATGCGCGCACTTGCGAACAACAAAGTTGGTCACCCATTCATATGGAAGTCCCACGCCGTGCAGGAAACCGCGGATAGCTTCCATGACCGTTAGACTCAGTGAGCCCGACCCCGAGCCGGGAACCAGCGAATTGCCCCAGATCAAGAGCGCCATCAGGCAGGTCACGACCGCCCATTTTCGATTGATCTTAACCATGCAGAAGTTATGCCTCCGCGCGGAGCGGCGCAAAGCTGGCGGTACCGCCCTCGATAACGCTCAGATAGGCACGGCCCGTACGCTTGGCGGTAGAGGACTGCAGGCGCTCGATCTCTTCCTCGAGGATCTGATTGACGCGCTCGTGACGACGATTTTCCATAATGCCGGCGGCAATAGCCTCGGCCCGCTCGATGCTCTCGCGCGAGATACGGGCAGTATCCTCGGGGAACACAGCACTGTGACGGCCGACATAGGCGGGAGCAGCAGGCTGAGGGGCAGCGACGGGAGTGGGGACTGCAACAGGAGCGGGCTCGTCAATCTCATCCAGAATCGCGGTGGCGGCGGCCCACATGTCCTCGTGGCCCGAGTAATCGGCCATGGGGACATCGACCTCGAGCGAGGCGTCCGGAAGGTCGCCGGTGTCGATGCGATCTTGGGCATCAATCGATGCGGTGATGGCTGCAGGTTCATCGAGGTCGTCAAGATCGATGTCCGCGGCACCGGAGATGATAGGCATGCTGGCGAGGTTTGCATTGTACGGCGCAGCCTCAGCCGCCTGCTGCTGGGCAGGAGCGCCCCACAACGAGCTCTCGGCGGCACGGCGGGCGGCAACGGCCTCCTCGTCCGCGGTAATGGCTTCATCAACGTACGAATAATCGGCAGAAGCGTTCGCGTCGCCCGAGGTAGCGTTGTAGGCGTTATTGGCTGCCGCGTTGGCAACGAGTGCCACGAAAGCCGCCGTGCTGCCCGCAGGGGCGGCCTGGGAGCCCGACACGGCGCGCGCCGCGGCGGCGATGTCGTCACGATTGAAGGAGCCGGTCTGCCCGCCGTTGGTAAGCTCGTCGATGGCGACTTGATAGACGTCGCGCGAGTGTGCAGGGTCGCAGCTCACCGGCGAATCGTCGTCGAGCATACTGTCGATCATGGACCAAGCCTCGGCCTCGTCCATAGCATCTGCGGCTCGAGCGATGGTAGGGACACCATCATCGGCATGACGGCGCTGGAACGCACCAGTCAGGCCGGAAAGGTATGCCGAGGTAGACTGCTCCGCCTGAGCCTGAGAAGCAGAAGCCGCAGCGTAAGGAGTCGCATCCTGCTGCTGAGCCGGAATCGAGGCGGTCTTGAACTCACTTTGATGTTGATTGAGATTGGCAGCACCGCCCATGGCATCGGGCTGGAACAGACGCTCTTCACGCTGCGCACGGTACTCGGAGATGCCCAGCGAGGCGGCATAGATACCCACGCCCGCCACCGCGCCCACGGCGAAGGGAACCGCACCCGCCACGACCGTCTCGTTCACCGACGAAAACGGCAGCGTCGCGGCATACATAACCACGGGGGCGGCCAGGCCGATCCCGCACGAAAGTCCGGCAAGGACTGCTCGTTGTGTTGCATCAGAAGAAGCCATGAGCTCTCCCCATCTTCCAGCACCCAAATCGCATCATTCAGTTGGCTGCGCGAGAGAAGATGAAGCGGGGCTATGCCCCAAAGCAACGGTATATGGTTCGTTTCATCTGCGTTTTCCGTCGCGAAGCTTAAAAGCTATTATGCGAAACCGCCCTGTCGATTGCAAGCGACGATGTCGGATTGAAACGGGAAACCTGCTGCTTGCCAGTCTTATGGTCAAAAATAAGCGCGGAGCGGCGATATGGAAAAGGGCCGAGGCTCAAAGCCCCGACCCTTTATCGCATTGATGACTATCGCTGCGCGTGGATGACAACCTAGAACGTCTGCTCGTAGTCGCTGTGCTTTTTGGCCGAACGCACCAGGAACTCCTGGTTGGTGTTGGTGCCCTTGAGGCCCTTGATAAACGATGCGGCCGCGCGCTCGGTATTGTTCATGCCGGCGAGGATGCGACGCAGACCAAAGACAAACGGACGCATCTGCTCGTCGACCAACAGGTCTTCGTTGCGCGTACCGGAGGCAACGGGGTCGATAGCCGGGAAGATGCGGCGGTCGGCCAGGTCGCGGTCGAGCTTAAGCTCCATGTTGCCGGTACCCTTGAACTCCTCGAAGATGACCTCGTCCATCTTGGAACCGGTGTCGATGAGGGCAGAGGCCAGGATGGTGAGCGAGCCACCGTTCTCGATATTGCGGGCTGCACCCAGAAAACGCTTGGGCGGATACAGTGCCGCCGAATCAACGCCGCCCGAAAGGATGCGGCCTGAGGCGGGCGCCGCCAAGTTGTAGGCGCGGGCAAGACGCGTGATGGAGTCGAGCACAACTACAACATCGCCGCCCAGTTCCACGATGCGCTTGGCGCGCTCGATGACGAGCTCTGCCACGCGAGTGTGGTTGTCGGCGGGCATATCGAAGGTCGACGCCACAACCTCGCCCTTGATGGAACGCTGCATATCGGTGACCTCTTCGGGGCGCTCGTCGACGAGCAGGCAGATGAGGTGCACCTCGGGGTTGTTAATCGAGATAGACTGGCAGATTTTCTTGAGGATCGTCGTCTTGCCGGCCTTAGGCGGGGACACAATCAGGCCGCGCTGACCCTTGCCGATCGGCGACACGATGTCGATGGCGCGACCGGTAATGGAGTCTTTGCCGTGCTCCATGCGCAGCGGCTCGTTGGGATAGACCGGGGTGAGGTCGCCGAACTTGGGGCGATTGCGAATCTGCTCAGGATCCATGCCGTTGACGGTCGTGATCTTGGCGAGGCCGGCGCGCTTGTCGCCGCCGCGCGAAGGACGCAGCGAGCCCTCGATGACATCGCCCGTGCGCAGACGCGCGGAACGGATGAGGTATGCGGGCACGAAGGCGTCGTCGTTGGACTTCATGTAGCCATGGGCGTGGATGATGCCGGAGCTGTCCGGGCGAATCTGCAGAATGCCCTTGATGTCGCGGAAGCCCTCGGCCTTCGCGGCGGTGGTGTAGATCTCTTCGACGAGTTCGGCCTTCTTCTTGCCGGTCGTCTCAATCTCGAACTCCTTGGCCTTCTCGCGCAGCTCGGCGACCTTCATGGCCGCGAGCTCCTCGCGCGAAAGCGTGGGCTCAGTCGGAGCGGCATTGCGCTCCTTATTGCGCTGTTTGCGGTCGCGCTGACGGTTGCGACGGTCGTTGTTGCGCTCGTTGTGTTCCTCGTTGCGCTTGTGCTGGCGACGGTTGGAACGAGTGCCGTCTTCGGCCTCGGCGGGCGCGGCAGCATCGGTTGCGGCGGCGTCGGCATTGACCGCAGCGGCTTCATTGGCCTCGGCGCCAGAATCGACCTGCGCTTCGACATCAGCCTGATGCTCGGACGCCTTGGCCTTAGCGGACTTCTTACGACCGCGCTTGGGCTTCTCGGACGCAGGCTGTTCGACGTCTTGGGGCTCGGCGGCATCAGTCGATGCATCGGCGGTCGTCTCGTCGGAATCCTCGGACGCACCCTTCTTGGCAGCCTTAGCCTTGGACGTGCGCTTAACAGCAGTGCGACGGCTGCGACCGTGGCGGACGTCGGCGGGCTCGGCATCGGCGGGAGCGGCCTCGGAAGTCGCAGCATCCTGAACGGGTGCATCGGCAGCGGTTGCAGACTCGGCGGTCGCCGCAGCATCCCGAGCAGCTGCGGCTGCGGCTGCGGCCTTCTCGGCCTCGACGAAAGCCTTGGGCTTGCGACCGCGACGGTGCGGGCGCAAAGCCGGATCGACAACGGGAACTTCGCTGGCCTCGACAGGCGCAGCGGGCTCAGTTGGCGATGCGCCCTCCCCTGCCGCGGAACGGACCGAAGCCTCAGTGAGCTCGGGGGTTACCTGTTCAGCAACCTGCTCGGCCTTAGCAGCCGTGCGACGGCGTGTGCGCGGTACCGGCTTCTCGGTTGGCTGGTCGGCGACAGGGGTCTCGGTGGCGGCAGGCGTCTCGGGCACAAACGGAGCTGCAAGCTCGGTCAGAGCCGCGGCCTCACGCTCGGCAGCACGACGGCGGGCGCGCACCACCTGAGCCTCGCTAATCTGCGCCAACGCACGTGCCTGCGCGACCTCATCGGAAATCGGCGCCGAGGAGTCAGCTGCAACGGTACGCTTGGCGCGCGTCGTGCGCGTGGTACGGCGCTTGGGCTTGGTGACCTCCTCGCCGTCATCGGCAGGCTTGGCCGCGCGGCGCGTACGCTTGGGCTTTGCCGGAGCAGCCTCCTCACCAGTTGCAGACACGGCCTTCTCAGCCGCTACAGGCGTAGGCGTCGAAGCAGCCTTAGGTGTCTCAGGAGCCGAGGCTTGCGCGGGCGCCGCGACCTGGTCCGACGCAACCGGTGCAGCGGGAGCGGCTTGCGTCGTCGTTATTTCGTTTTCTTGCTGTTGATCAGACACAGTGTTTGCTCAACTTTCTTTTCAAGCCCTGTGATCACATGCTCCCTGCATAAACCTTCAGGGCGGCTAAACAGTCTAGCTCCGTCAAATACCGACGGACATCATTGATCTGTATCGAGATATTTGCGTCATATACGCAGCGTTAGTGTAACACAACCGCCGCCACCTGCAACTTAGTCATTGGGGACGTTCTTAAACGACTATTCAAAAGGGACACTCTTTGGTTTACCGCCCACAAATCTGACTGCCTCCGCCAAAACTATGGCGGTTTACTACGATGAATCGCTCAACCGCGACCACTCCGAAACTTGTTGAACTAAAACCGCAGGTAGATGCCTTGCACTTTTTAGCTAAAAGCCGGCATGGTTGGAATATCTCAATTCATCGTAGTAAACCGGCATAGTTTCGTATTTCCAGCAGTTCCAAATTCGTCAATACGTCGGCGTTTGCAAAAAAGCCCGACCTCCGTGGGAGATCGGGCTTTCAAGGCTCAGTTAAACCAAACTTGCGCGGTCAAATGACCCGTAGCTTACATCTGCTCGGGAGCGGAGACACCAACAAGGGTGAGCACCAGGGCGAGCGTCACGCGAACGGCGTCGCAAGCGGCCAGACGGGCGCGCGAAAGCTCGGGGTCGACGGGACGGCCCTCGCTCGGCAGAACCTGGCAGGCAGCGTAGAAGCTGTGGAAGTCGCCGGCGAGTTCCTCAGCAAAGTGCGTCAGACGGAACGGGGCGCGGTCGCGAGCGCAGCTGGCAATCAGGTCGGTGAGCTCGTTGAGCTTACGCGAAAGGGCGAGCTCGGTCGGGTCGGTCAGCAGCGAGTAATCGACGTTCTCACCGATGGCCTTGGCGGCAACGGCCTTCATGCCCATCTCGTCAGCCTGCTCGGGCGTAACGTCGGCGGCACGGCGCAGGATGGAGCACACGCGGGCGTGAGCGTACTGCACGTAATAGACCGGGTTGGAGTTGTCGCGCTTCTTGACAGCCTCGATATCGAAGTCGACCATCTGGTTGGAGCTCTTGGAGATGAGCGTGTAGCGGGCGGCGTCGGAACCGACCTCGTCGACGAGCTCCTGCAGGGTCACCATGGTGCCCTTACGCTTGGACATACGGACGGGCTTGCCGTTGCGCAGCAGGTTGACGAGCTGGCCCAGCAGAACCTCAAACTTGCCGGGATAGCCAAGAGCGTCGCAGACGCAGCGGACGCGCTCGATGTAGCCGTGGTGGTCGGCACCCCAGATGTCGATGACGTGGTCGACGCGCTGGAACTTATCCCAGTGATAGGCAACGTCGGAGGCGAAGTAGGTGTACTCGCCGTCGGACTTGATCAGGACGCGGTCCTTGTCATCGCCCAGGTCGGTGGAGCGGAACCACAGGGCGCCGTCCTTGGTGTAGAGGTAGCCCATCTTGTCGAGCTTCTCAAAAGCGCGGTCGACGGCAGAGGTGCCGGCGGTCTCGCCCTCAGTGTCCTTCACATACAGTGAGCGCTCGGAGAACCAACGATCGAAGTCGCAGTTAACGGCATGGCAAAGGTCGCGCATGTTGTCGACCATCTTTACATAGCCGCGCTCGCGGAAGCTCTCCATGCGCTCCTTAGGATCGGCCTCGACCCACTTATCGCCGTCGGTGCGCCAGAACTCGGCGGCCTCGTCGATAATGTAGTCGCCGCCATAGGAGTCCTTGCCAAGGGTCTCGGCAAAGTTATCCTGGTACGGATGAGTCTCGGGATGCTCGTCATTCTCGTCGGCAACGAAGGCGTCGCGGTCGGCAATCAGCAGCTTGTGAGCCTCGTCGATATCCACGCCCTGCTTGGCGATGATGTCGGCAAGCTGCATATAGCGCGTGCTGATGGAGTTGCCGAAGGTGTTCATCTGAGAGCCGTGGTCGTTGATGTAGAACTCACGCTGGATGTCGTAACCGGCATGGTCCATAACGCGGCAGAGCGAATCGCCCAGAGCGGCCCAGCGGCCATGGCCGATGTGCATGGGGCCGACGGGGTTGGCGGAGACGAACTCGACCTGGGTCTTCAGGCCGCCACCGACGTTGGACTTAGCGAAGTCCATACCCTTCTCGCGAGCCTCGCCAAAGATGGCATTCTTGACGGCAACGGAGAGGTAGAAGTTGATGAAGCCGGGGCCTGCGATCTCGACCTTCTCGATCGCGGGGTCCTCGGGCATATGGGCAACGATGGCCTCGGCGATCTTGCGCGGGGCGCAGTGGGCCAGCTTGGCGGACTTCAGGGCCATGGTAGAGGTCCACTCGCCATGAGAAGTGTCAGCCGGTCGCTCGATAGCGCAATCGTCAAGTTCAAATGCGGAAAGGTCGCCGGCCTCCTGGGCCGCAGCAAGCGCAGCGCGTACCAGCTCTTCAATCTTCTCGGGCATAGATCCTCCTTGTGTTAAAGCCCCCGAGCTCTTGGTCACTCGTAGGGCAAAAGCCAGAGTTTGTAGCACTCTATCACAAGCGACGGGCACTGTCGCAGGGTAAAGCCAATCGATATTGCATATGCACAAAATTGACTACAGCTTGCATGGAGTCACTCAAAGATGCCAGTCTGCCTGCAGATTATGCAGGCGTTGAAAATGCATAAAGGTGTGAATGAGCTGCGCCTGTTATCGAATACTCTTACCTATCGGAGTTGTGTGCTTTTCCTGCATAAAGTAAGGGTTTGCGCACGTCAGCGTGTTATTCTAGACATACGTAAATTCGTATAAGTTGGAGGTAGCATGTTCTCAATCGGTCAACACGTCATTCATCCGGGTCAGGGAGTCTGCACCGTCGTCGGTTTTAGGGACGACACACCGCAGCCCATGCTGCTGCTCGAGACCAAGCAGGGACATGCGCAGACGATCCTCATGTACCCCGTGGCGCAGGCCGACCGTTTGCACGCCGCCATCTCGCAGCAAGATGCCGAGCACCTGCTGAGCCACTATGACGAGCTGGAGTGCGACACCTTTACCGAGCGCAACAGCTCGCTTGAGGAGACGCACTTTAAGCAGCAGCTCAAGCTGGGTGCGCCCGAGACGGTCCGCGTGGCAAAAACCATGATGCACCGTATTCGCCAGGCCGAGGAAGCAGATAAAAAACCCAGCTCTTACTACATGCGCGTACTCAAGGAAGCCAAGCGCCGCTCCATCGAGGAGTTCGCCGTGGCCCTGGGTGTCACCGAGGAGGACGCCGAAGCCCGCCTAGCCCAAGCCGCCCTCAACTAACCTGCCAAAAAGGGACAGGTTTATTTTGGTAGGTTTTATCTGGCCAAAGTTTAAAGAACAATTAGTAAATGGCCGGGTGCTCCGTTTTGTTTTTGAGCGCCCGGCTATTTTTTCATCGCCGCAGAAATACATGAAGTCCATTTGCGATAACATCACTCGAGGGCCATCAAAATCGATGCAACCAACGCTCACATCAACAACAAGCGCGCCCGTCTTGCTCAATTACCATTTAAAAGCATCAATTTGAAAACGCAATAACATTTCGGCAGGTAGCAGCTATAGTCGGTGAACTGAATCTCGGCAACCGTGGTCTCCGAATGCAGTATCTTCAGCTCATTCAAGCTAAAGGAGGGACCATGCCGAGAAAGCCTCGTTCAAAGTCACCAACCGGTTATTTCCACGTCACGTTGCGTGGAAACGGAGGGCAATTGCTGTTTGACGATGCCGAGAACCGAATCGCCTTGCTTCAGATCCTTGATGCGATCCTCCCCAAACACAATATTGAGCTTATCGCTTGGTGCCTTATGGGAAACCATATTCATCTGCTCATCGACGATCCGGACGACCGCAAGAGCGACGCGATGCATGCGATAGCCGTATCGTATGCGGGCAGGTACAATGCGCGGACGGGTCATATCGGCCACGTGTTTCAGGAGCGATTTTGGGATTCGCCCATCAAGTCGGAAGAATATTTACTCGAGGCAATTCGATACATTCATCTGAATCCCCAAAAGGCAGGACTGGCGGCATACCACGAATATCCATGGAGCAGCCATCGCGAGTACCCAATGAGTGCCAGGTCACGGCCGCATGTCACCGGCAGCGTTGTCGATATTTTATTTCCAACACCTCGCTCGTACCTTCAGCTCATGGAAAGTGCGCCGTCGGTTCCCTATCGCCCCAGCGCAACAGCTAAGGTGCGCGAGGAAGATCTATGCGAATTTGGCACAGCAATCGTGCAGAGTGTCGCAGGATGTGCTCCGACGGAGCTCAAATCCATTTCTAAGGCGCTACGCAATGAGGCGATTCTCGCGCTTCGAAAAGAAGGATTAACGATTAAACAGGTTCAGCTGCTGACCGGACTGGGAACATGGATTATCAAGAACGCGGCCTAGCCGTCGGTCGGCAATGGCGGCCGTCAGCCCGCGACATCCGCAGATACGACAAACGCCTCCGCAGCTTAAAGCTAAAACGGAGGCGTTTTCCCAGATAAAACCCGCCAAAAAAAACCTGTCCCTTTTTG
>ERZ857882.4432-NODE-4432-length-12095-cov-33.137957_pt1 | contig 12095 bp, 9 predicted proteins | sample MGYA00519697_ERZ857882 | MGnify/ENA primary metagenome ERZ857882 (study PRJEB31778, sample SAMEA3449373) | human gut metagenome | biome: human gut; feature: human-associated habitat; material: faeces | place: United Kingdom | collected 2010/2012 ... | reverse complement strand
TGCATCCGGAGGTGAAGCTGGCCATCGGCCCGTCCATCGAAAACGGCTTTTATTACGATCTGGACGCGTCCTTTGCCTTCACCCCCGAGGACCTGGCCGAGATCGAGGGCGAAATGCGCAAGATCTGCAAGGAGAAGCTGAAGCTGGAGCGCTTTGAGCTGCCCCGGGAGGAGGCCCTGCAATACATGGAGGAGCGGCAGGAGCCCTACAAGGTGGAGCTGATCAACGACCTGCCCGCCGACGCCCACATCTCCTTCTATAAGCAGGGAGAGTTCGTGGACCTGTGCGCCGGTCCCCATCTGGACTCCACCGGCCGCATCAAGGGCAACGCCATCAAGCTGACCGCCTGCAACGCCGCCTATTGGCGGGGCGACAGCAATCGCCAGACCCTCCAGCGCATTTACGGCGTGGCCTTCCCCAAGAAGGAGGAGCTGGACGCCTATCTGGAGCGCATTGAGGAGGCCAAGCGCCGCGACCACCGCAAGCTGGGCAAGGAACTGGGCCTGTTCATGATGACCGAGGAGGGCCCGGGCTTCCCGTTCTTCCTGCCCAAGGGCATGGTGCTGAAAAACACCCTGCTGGACTATTGGCGGCAGTGCCACAAGCGCTACGGCTATGTGGAGATCTCCACGCCCATCATCCTCAACCAGGAGCTCTGGCACCGCAGCGGCCACTGGGATCACTACAAGGACAATATGTACACCACCGTCATCGACGGCGAGGATTACGCCATCAAGCCCATGAACTGCCCCGGCGGCATGCTGGTTTATAAGAGCGAGCCCCATTCCTACCGCGACCTGCCCCTGCGCATGGCGGAGCTGGGCCTGGTCCACCGCCACGAGATGTCCGGCGCGCTGCACGGCCTGTTCCGCGTCCGCTGCTTCACCCAGGACGACGCCCACATCTTCATGACCCCCGACCAGATGAAGGACGAGATCAAGAACGTCGTGAAGCTGTTTGACGAGATTTACTCCACCTTCGGCCTGACCTATCAGATCGAGCTGTCCACCATGCCCGAGGACCACATGGGCGACGAGAAGGACTGGAAGTTCGCCGAGGATACCCTGCAGGCGGCCATCACCGAAATGGGCAAGGACTTCGTCATCAACGCCGGTGACGGCGCGTTCTATGGCCCGAAGCTGGACTTCCATCTGGCCGATTCCCTGGGTCGGACCTGGCAGTGCGGCACCATCCAACTGGACTTCCAGATGCCCGAGCGCTTCGACCTGGAGTATGCGGGCGAGGACGGCGAGAAGCACCGCCCCGTCATGATCCACCGGGCGCTGCTGGGCTCCATCGAGCGCTTCATCGGCGTCATCACCGAGCACTTTGCCGGCGCCTTCCCGGCATGGCTGTCCCCGGTGCAGGTCAAGCTCCTGCCCGTTACCGACCGGGCCATGGACTATGCCAAAAACGTCGCCGCCCAGCTGGACAGCCAGGGCTTCCGGGTGGAGGTAGACGGCCGCAACGAGAAGATCGGCAAGAAGATCCGGGAGGCCACCCTGGAGAAGATCCCCTTCATGCTGGTGGTGGGCGACCGGGATATGGAGGCGGGCACCGTGTCCGTCCGCACCCGCACCGGCGAGGACCTGGGGGCCATGTCCCTGGCGGACTTCGCCGCCAAGCTCCACGAGATCGTGGACTCCAAGGCAAGACAGTAAAAAAAGAACCCTTTTTCTCCGCCGCCCGGGGCTTCCCGGGCGGCGGAGCCGTTGCCTGCAAGGAGGCAACCGGTCCGGAAAATTTGTGGATTTTGTGATTTAGCCCTTGACATTCTCACAGATTTTGTTATAATAATCCATGCTGTTGTCGCAGCGGAATATATGCAGTGGTATCGAAGTGGTCATAACGAGCACGACTGGAAATCGTGTTGTCGTCAAAAGCGGCACGAGGGTTCAAATCCCTCCCACTGCGCCATATTAGACAAAACCCGTGTATAACTTAAGTTATACACGGGTTTTGTCATTTTTGACACCAAAGAAGACCAATTAACCTTGCTGACTGTGCAGAATGACAGCACAAAAGAAAACAATATATTCTATATTCCTATGTTTTGCCTCTCGGGTGAGGCGGCAGCATAGGAATTCTTATTTTTTAGGAGGGGCAAAACATGAGAATACCATATGGTTTTACTTTGACCAGTAGCGGGACACTTGAAATCAATAGGAGTGAAGCAAATGTTGTGCGTATGATTTTTGATTTCTATATGGCAGGAGCAAGTTTGGGAAAGGTCGTGGATATGCTTCATGCAAAACAAATATCTTCTCCGACCGGAAAAGCAAAATGGACTCGAGCTGCGGTAGATCATCTTCTTTCTAATGGTAAATACATAGCTGTTATTGGCATGGAGAAGTTCATGGATGCACAGTTTGAGAAGTCTGCCCGCTGCAATGTTGATTACGATAAGGAAGGAACACCAAGGAAAGGCACACGCTATGTTTCCCCTGCCGTGATTCAGATTTGATTTATCTTTCATATTTCTACAAGTTATGCTACAATAGCCTCAAGAGGTGAGGCGTGTGGCAAGGAAAATCAGCATGATAGATTTAGCTGGCATTGGAAATTTGTTGGAATACCTTGTGGCAGCGGATAATATCACCTGCGAGGAACGAGATCGAATTATACTGCGAATCGCAAAGGAAAATGATATTGCTGAATATACGCTCTCCGCTCTCGCTGGCTATGGCAAGAGTAAGAGTGAGGTATTGGAAAGTGTTGCACGGAGAAAGAACTCGGTATCACAGGACAAGAAGCAAGATGAGAGTTATATTTCTCTTACCGAGATTGCTCGAGCACATAGTGAGGATGCTCCAGGATATGTGATTCAGAGTTGGTTGCGAAGTGGAAACACCTTAGCCCTCCTCAACCTGTGGGAACAGGAAAATAATCCTGATTACAGCGAAGCCGGTTATGAGGAGCTTTTAGAAAAGAAGAAAGCCGCTTCTTTTACATTGACACCAAAGCTGTGGATCGACCGAACAAAGGCAATCGGCATTGTTTCTAAGCAAGGTAAAGCCGGAGGAACATTTGCTCATCCGATGATTGCTTGCGAGTTTGCTTCATGGATTGCACCAGAGTTTAAGATGCTATTGATTAAGTTATCTTTGGGGAGGACGCACCTAAAGTAACAATTTGAATCATGTATAGAAATTGACGGATGATGCGCATAAGCCATTCAATTCATCAATAAAATATTCCTTAAAATTATAGAGAGGAAACTTGAATTATGAGTAACTCTATTCTTTATTATCCGACAATTGAGTTTCGCCACGAAGATTATCAATGGCTCTGGAATGCAGCTCTTTTTGCGGATAAAATATATAGAATTGTGCCCCCTGGATATGAATTGAATGAACCGCGAAATATTAGAGAGTTGTGTTCTACCGGCGAAATTGGAATCCCACTATCTCCTGTTCCGTATTCAAAAGAAGCGAGTGAAGAATTTTCGAAGTTTATGGATGAGAATCATAGAAAAGCAGCTGCGCTTTCGCTGATTGAGGATGATGAAACAGAATATATCCGAATTCATTCTTCAAAAATGGATGTCAAACTCTTGCAGGATATTTTCTTCAAGCTAAAACATATTGACGAGGATGAAAACTGGCTGTATGCAAGCTCCCACACTGTGAACTTCTATATGACCTTTTTAGCAAATCACATTGCAAAAAAGAATTCACTATCTTTGTGGACCAGAAATCAAGAGTTGTGGACAACATCAACCTACTTTTTATACGGAGGAGCTCTTCAGGATGATTATCGACCGGGGAAAGAATACATTGAACCGAGCACCGAAGCATTAGTATCGATTATGATTCCAGATATTTTTCCACAAGATCTTTTGCATGTTCCTCCCACAGATATTCTTCGTTTTCGTGAAAAGCGAAAAGATGAGCGCAATCAATTTTTGAATGCCATTAAAACTCTTCGCAATGAGCTGGCTCAAGCAGATGCTCCTGAAGTGATAGAGGCAATTATTAATGATGAAAAGAAAAAAATTGATTCTGCAGCGAATGAATATAGAAAAAGTATGGATATTTTAAGGGTTGCTAAGTTTGGTGGTATATTGACAACTGTAATTACTGTAGCTGCGGATGTATTGGGGTATTGTAGTAATTTCCCTGATTTATATAAAGGCGCAATTGAGTCTTCCGGCTTGTGGGCCGGAATCTTGACTGGGATTTTTGAGAAAAGAGTAGGGAACATTAATAATCCATATACTTACTTAGCACAAATCAAGTCTACTTTTTCGTATTATCCAGGAGCCTCCAAACTCTTTGGAGGGCAACCGCAAATTGCAAAGTATAACTATACTTTATACCGCGGATTTGAGGAATTTATAAACGATTAGTTAATATGTCTGGAGTAACATAGAAATTCACATAAAGCTTGCTGTATGATATTTAAAACAGAACTCTTTTCTTCTTTTTAGCCAAGAGAAAACTCCGCACTATCTAAAGGTGGTGACCAGATGGAATTCATTGTTCGAGAATGTCCCAACAATGGTATACTTGGTGGACCGTTCGGGAAAACGATTACAGCCTATATAGGCCAACAACATAGTTTAGCAGAGATTTCCATAGAGCAATTTGGTGAACGTATCATTACGGTTCATACTGTAGAGGATGCCTCCATATACGACCTTCATCATTTATACTTTGATTTGAAGCGTCTAATAATGCTAATGGATGGACAGTTTTATCCAATCACATCGGTTACTCAGGATGGAGTCGAAATCACCACAAGCATTCAGAAAAAGTTGCTTCCTAATTATTTTTCTGCTGATTTTATGATTGGAGAAAATAACCGTTTGATTAATTTTGATGAGGTGCTTTCCGAAACACTTTTTTCAAATTGGTGTCTGATTCAAGAGGAATTAGATATTGTTCACAATACGGCTTTATATTGCCTTTCCAGAGTTGAAATGCCTGTGGACATGAAATGTGCTTTCCTAATTGAAGCCTTTATTGGTGTGGGCGAGATTATTCAGAGCAAAAAGAGCGAATTTGTTTTGCCAAAAAGGAAGAGTCGTGAGAAGTCCCAATTAGGTTTGGATCTTAAATATATAATAAGCCATTATGGGCAAGAAATTTTTCGGGGTGAGTACCAAAAAGACTTGGAAGGTTTTGTGCAAATATTAGTAAATAGTAGGAATCGAATTGCTCACATTAAAAGTAAGCAGAATAGAAAATTCTTGAATGGTGATGAGAGTGTGCTTTACCTACACAAGCTTTCACTCATGTATAGAATTATTTTATTAGATTTGCTCGATATTCCGCTAAACCGATACAAGGAGAGATTGTCTAATCGTATTGAAACTATAAATTGCTGGTGGGCAGATAGATGCGACCAATGATTTTCTCTGCAAATTGAGGTTTGGACCGATATCTATAGTGTTTCGCTATTACAGAGGAACCCCCGGAAAGCGGATGCTTTCCGGGGGTTTGATTTTGCCCGGCCCGGCAAATAAACCATCCCCCGCCCTGCCAATCGGCAAGGCGGGGGATGCGCTGTTCGGGTTATTCGCCGATGGGATCGTCGTCGGAGTCGTCGTGGACCGGCGCGCCGCCGTTGGCAGGCAGCGGAGCGATGAGGGTGCGGTACAGCCGCCGGAAGAACACCAGGGTCACCAGCAGGGAGGCGATCTCCGCCAGGGGATAGCTCCACCAGACCAGATCGTTGTTGCCGATAGAATAGCCGTAGCGGGCCAGGACATAGGCGATGGGCACCAGAAACACCAGCTGCCGGATGATGGAGGTGGTCATGGAGTATACCGCTTTGCCCAGGGCCTGGAAGGAGCTGCCCAGGGCGATGCAGGCGCCGGCCATGCAAAAGCTCAGGGAGATGATCCGCAGGGCAGGGACGCCCACCTGGAGCATGGTGTCCGTGGCGTCGAAGATCTTCAGCAGAGGCCCGGGAATGGCCCAGAAGATGATCACGCCCAGCACCATGATGCAGGAGGCGTAGATGGTGCTGCGCTTGATGGTCTCCACCATCCGCAGCCGGTTCTGGGCCCCGTAGTTATAGGCCACGATGGGCACCACGCCGTTGTTCAGGCCGAACACCGGCATGAAGATGAAGCTGTTGAGCTTGAAGTAAATGCCGAAGGCCGTGGCTGCCGTCTCCTTGGCGGAGTGGTACGCGATGAGGATCTTGTTCATGCAGAAGGTCATCACCGAGCCGATGGCCACCATGATGACGCTGGGCAGACCGATGGCGTAGATGTTGCCCACCAGCCGCCAGTTGGGCCGGAAGCCCCGGAATTGCAGGTGAATTTCCTTGTTCTTCTTCAGGTTGAAGATCAGTGCCAGAATACAGCCGCAGAACTGTCCGATGACCGTGGCCACCGCCGCGCCGGTAACGCCCATGTCGAACACAAAGATGAAGATGGGGTCCAGCACAATATTCACGATAGCGCCCAGTCCCTGGGTATACATGGACAGGATGGACCGGCCGGTGCCCTGTAAAAGCCGCTCGAACATGATCTCGCAGAACAGGCCCAGGGAGCCGCAGCAGCAGACCAGCAGATAGTCCGTGCCGTTTTCCACAATGTAGTCGATCTGGGTCTGGGACCGGAAGAAGGGCCCGGCAAACAGCAGCGCCAGCACGGCGCAGATGGCAAAGCCCACCACCGCCAGGAACACGCCGTTGATGGCCACAGCGTTGGCCCGCTCCTGGTCCTTGGCTCCCAGGGCCCGGCCCATCAGGGCGTTGACGCCCACAGCGGTGCCGGTGGCCAGACCGATCATCAGGTTCTGGGCCGGAAACGCCAGGGACACGGCGGTCAGCGCCTGCTCACACACCCGGGACACGAACACGCTGTCCACGATGTTGTACAGGGCCTGCACCAGCATGGAGATGATAATGGGCAGGGACATGTTGATAATCAGCTTGGAAATGGGCATGGTGCCCAGCTTGTTTTCCTTTTCCATGGGACTATCCCCTCCTTGATTTCGATTCACAAAAGGATATTGTACCATAGCCTTGGACAAATGAAAACCCCCTGAAAGCCACATTTTCGTCGGCATTTCAGGGGATTTTTTATTCATTTTGGAAACTTATTTCGCCCGTCGAAACAATTTCTCACTGGGTCACCAGATAGCTGCCGCTGTCGGGGGCGTAGGCGGTCATGGCCACCACCCGGGTGGCGGCGTCATAGCTTGTGGGCAGGGCCGAGGCGTCCGCCTCCGGCATGACATACACCCGGTCGAAGCAGGCCGTCAGCAGCTCCGGCGTCAGGCCGTTGTCCGCCGCGGGCGTCTCCCGCAGCACCACGGACAGCACCGTGCCCTCCGGCAGCTGCTTTTCCAGAGCCTGGGCGAAGTCCTTCAGCACCGCCGTCCTGTCGGCAGGCAGGTCCAGGGCCGTCTGGTCGCCGCTGGTTGGATACAGGAACCAATCCAGCAGGATCTCGTCAAAGCCCAGCCGGGCGCACTCCTCGGCCAGGTCCGTGATATACCGCAGGGTCTCCGGCTTGGTGGGGTCCAGCCAGCGGCGGCCGGAGCCGTCCCGGTACAGGACGCCCTCGGCGGTGCACAGGGCCGCCCGGTCCCCCATGGCGTCGGCATAGGCGTTGTCGCAGAAGCAGGCAAGCCTTGCCACGGTGTAGCAGTCGCTGTCCAGAATGGTCTGGAGGTTCCGGCTGGTGGCATTGCCGCCGGTGAGGATGCCCTCCGGCAGGGACACCGCCGTGTGATAGGCCACGGAGCCGTCGTACAGCTTCACGTTGACGGCCACGGCCTCCCGGCCCGTCAGCAGATAGCCGGGGTCGCCGCCCAGACAGCCGTAGGGCAGCTCCCAGGCGTGGATGGCGTCCACCTTCTGCCGCTGCGGCTCCTCCCGGGTGATGTCCACGTCATCCGGCGCAGGGGCGGGGTCCGGCTGGGGCGTTTCCGGCTCCTTCCGGGACCAGGGCAGCTCCAGATGGGCCTTGCCCTCATCGTCATACACCACGTATTCCTGGGTCAGCAGATAGGCCACCGCCGCGATCAGCACAAGCACCAGTACGATGACCAGCGCCACCTTGCCCCGGGTGTTTCTTCCCCGGTAGCGATGATATCCCTTTGTGGTCATGGAGCGCACCTCCGTTCACGGAAAATTCAGGGCTGGATGCTGTCCAGCTGGCCCACCCGGCGGGCATGGCGTCCGCCCTCAAATCCGGTGTTCAGGAACACCTCCACAATGCGCTTGGCCAGGTTGGGGCCGGTGATGCCCGCGCCCAGGGCCAGCACGTTGGCGTCGTTGTGGCGGCGGGTCATTTCGGCGGACAGGGAGTCCGTGCAGTGGGCGCAGCGGATGCCCTTGACCTTGTTGGCGGCGATGGAGATGCCGATGCCGGTGGTGCAGATGACGATGCCCTTTTCGCATGCGCCGGAGGCCACCAGCCGGGCCACCTTTTCGCCATAAATGGGATAGTCCACGCTTTCGGTGGAAAAGCAGCCCACGTCCTCAAAGTCGATGTCGTGCTCCTCCAGCCAGATGAGAATGTCCTGCTTCAGCAGATAGCCGCCGTGATCGCAGCCGATGGCAATTTTCATGATTCGTTCTCCTCTCGGGTGTTCACAGGGCCTGAAACTGCGGCCGGCCCCGTTCAAATGTGGTGAAATAGCGGAAGCCGCAGGTCCGCAGAAGCTCCTGGCGCTGCCGGATGAAGCAGCCCACGTCCTCCGGCCGGTGGGCGTCGCTGCCCAGGGTGATGATCTCGCCGCCCAGACTGCGGTACAGCCGCAGAATTTCCTCCCCCGGCAGGGGCTCGTTTCCCCGGTTGGTGTTGCACTCGATGCCCACCCCCTGGGGAATGATGGCGCGGAAGATCTCCTCCACCCGGTCCATGTGGCGGCGGAAGGTCATGTGCTCCCCGTGGTGCTCGTTGATATACCGCAGGGGCAGGGTCAGGTGGCCCAGCACCTGGAACCGGCCCCACCGGGCCAAGGCCAGCACATCGTCCAGATAGCTGTCGATGACACTATCATAATACGCTTCGCTGCCTTTTTCAATATAGTACAGGTCCATGTTGGCAAACTTTTTTCCGCTCAGGTGCACGGAGCCGATGACAAAGTCCAGCTCCTCCCCGGCCAGAAGCCGGTCCGCCCGGTCGAAGCTCAGCTGGGCCTCTCCCAGCTCCGCCCCCCGCCGCAGGGTGATCCGGTCCCCCCACAGCGCCTGGGCCTCATGGAACTGCCGCCGGGACTCCTCCCAGTCGAAGTCGTCCCGGGGAGCCAGGGTGCCCCAGTGGATGGTGTCCACATGGTCGGTGATGCACAGCTCCCGCAGGCCCTGCCGGACGGCAGCCTCCGCCGCCTGGGCCATGGTCTGGTGCCCGTCCGGGGAGCAGGTGGAATGGACGTGATAATCGGCAAGGTACATGGCTTACTTCTTCTTTCCGAAAAAGCTGCGGTGCTTTTCGTAGTTGCCTTCGCCCAGGGTCTCGCTGAATTTCTTCAGGGCCTCCTTCTGCTCCCGGTTCAGGTCCCGGGGCGTCTCGATGGTGACGGTGACGTACTGGTCGCCCCGGCCCCGGCCGTTGAGAACGGGAATGCCCTTGCCCCGCAGCCGGAACACGGTGCCGGTCTGGGTGCCCTCGGGGATGGTGTATTTCACCCGGCCGTCGATGGTGGGGATCTCCAGCTCCGCGCCCAGCACCGCCTGGGTGAAGGTGATGGGGGCCTCGCAGAACACGGAGGTGCCCTCCCGGCGGAAGATCTCGTGGGGCCGCACCATCACGGTGATCAGCAGGTCGCCGCTGGGGCCGCCGTTGGAGCCTGCGTGGCCCTGGCCCCGCAGGGAGATGGTCTGGCCGTTGTCGATACCGGCGGGGATGTTCACCTGAATGGTCCGGCGCTTGCGGATGCGGCCGCTGCCGTGACAGTCGGGGCAGGGCTGGTGAATGATCTTGCCGGTGCCCCGGCACTTCTGGCAGGGGCCCTGGCTCTGCATGACGCCAAAGGGCGTCCGCTGGGCCTGGGTCACGGTGCCGGTGCCGCGGCAGTCGGGGCACACCTCCGGCGTGGTGCCATGGGCGCAGCCGTTGCCTTTGCAGGTGGGGCAGGATTCGCTGCGCTCCACCGTCACGGATTTCTCGCAGCCGAAGGCGGCCTCCGTGAAGTCCACGGACACGCTGGCCCGGGTGCTCTCGCCCCGGCGGGGTCCGTTGCGACGCTGCTGGCCGCCGCCGAAGCCGCCGCCGAAGAAGCTGCCGAAAATGTCGCCCAGGTCGCCGAAGTCGAAGCCCCCTGCGCCGTATCCGCCGCCCTGGCCCGCGCCATAGTTGGGGTCCACCCCGGCAAAGCCGAACTGGTCATATTTCTGGCGCTTATCGGGATTGGACAGCACCTCGTTGGCCTCGTTGATCTCCTTAAACTTCTCCTCGGCCTCCTTGTCGCCGGGGTTCATGTCCGGGTGATACTTCCGGGCCAGCTTTTTGTATGCTCTTTTGATCTCGTCCTCGCTGGCGCCCTTTTCAACGCCCAGGACCTCGTAATAATCGCGTTTGTCTGCCATAACGGCCCGCTCCCTTCTCTGGGTCTTCTATCCCTGAACACCACAGGAAGGGACAGGAAGCCCTGCCCCTTTCCGGTGGTGAAATTTCACTTATTTATTCTTGGTGTCGTCGTCATCCACGACCTTGTAGTCGGCGTCGTAGTACTGGCCGCCCTGGTCACCCTGGGCGCCGCCCTGCTGGCCGGCCTGGGTGGGGTCGCCCTGGGGCGCCTGCTGCTGATACAGCTTCTCGCTCATCTTGTAGAACAGCTGGGTCAGCTCCTCGGTGGCGGCCTTGATGGCGTCGGTGTCCTCGCCCTTCAGGGTCTCCTTCAGCTTGTCGATACCGGCCTGGATGGGAGCCTTCTCGCTTTGGGGCAGCTTGTCGCCCACCTCGCTGAGGGTCTTTTCGGACTGATAGACCATCTGGTCGGCCTGGTTGCGGACCTCCACCTTCTCCTTGATCTTGGCGTCCTCGGCGGCATACTGCTCGGCCTCCTTCACGGCCTTCTCGATGTCGTCCTTGCTCATGTTGGAGGAGGAGGTGATGGTGATGTGCTGCTCGGTGCCGGTGCCCAGGTCCTTGGCGGACACGTTGACGATGCCGTTGGCGTCGATGTCGAAGGTCACCTCGATCTGGGGCACGCCGCGGCGGGCCGGAGCGATGCCGTCCAGGTGGAAGCGTCCCAGGCTCTTGTTGGCGGCGGCCATCTCCCGCTCGCCCTGCAGCACGTTGACCTCCACGGAGGTCTGGTTGTCGGCGGCGGTGGAGAAGATCTGGCTCTTCTTCACGGGGATGGTGGTGTTGCGCTCGATCAGGCGGGTGCACACGCCGCCCATGGTCTCGATGCCCAGGGACAGGGGGGTCACGTCCAGCAGCAGCAGACCCTTGACATCGCCGGTCAGCACGCCGGCCTGCAGGGCCGCGCCCATGGCCACGCACTCATCGGGGTTGATGCCCTTGAAGGGCTCGTTGCCGGTGAAGTTCTTCACGGCCTCCACCACGGCGGGGATACGGCTGGAGCCGCCCACCATCAGGACCTTGGACAGGTCGGAGGGCTTCAGACCGGCGTCGGACATGGCCTGGCGCACGGGGCCCATGGTGGCGTCCACCAGGTGGCCGGTGAGCTCGTTGAACTTGGCCCGGGTCAGGGTCACGTCCAGGTGCTTGGGGCCGGTGGCGTCGGCGGTGATATAGGGGAGGTTGATGTTGCTGGTGGTCACGCCGGACAGCTCGATCTTGGCCTTCTCGGCGGCCTCCTTCAGGCGCTGCATGGCAACCTTATCGCCGGACAGGTCGATGCCCTCGGTGCGCTTGAACTCGCTGACCAGGTACTTCATGATGCACTGGTCGAAGTCGTCGCCGCCCAGCCGGTTGTTGCCGGCGGTGGCCAGAACCTCGATGACGCCGTCGTCGATCTCCAGAATGGACACATCGAAGGTGCCGCCGCCCAGGTCATACACCATGATCTTCTGGGCCTGCTCCTTATCCACGCCATAGGCCAGGGCCGCGGCGGTGGGCTCGTTGATGATACGCTTCACGTCCAGACCCGCGATCTTGCCGGCGTCCTTGGTGGCCTGACGCTGGGCATCGGTGAAGTAGGCGGGGACGGTGATAA
>ERZ857882.4427-NODE-4427-length-12099-cov-2.388824_pt1 | contig 12099 bp, 11 predicted proteins | sample MGYA00519697_ERZ857882 | MGnify/ENA primary metagenome ERZ857882 (study PRJEB31778, sample SAMEA3449373) | human gut metagenome | biome: human gut; feature: human-associated habitat; material: faeces | place: United Kingdom | collected 2010/2012 ... | reverse complement strand
TGGCTATATAGATCTGATCCTTAATATCTGTAAGAAAGAACAAATTTCCGGTGTGTTGTCACTGATTGACCCGGAGTTAAGTCTAATTGCAAAAAATAAGGAGAGGTTTGCAGAGATTGGCGTGACAATCATCGGCTCGTCCTACGACCTGTGCGAGATGGCACTGGACAAGATGCAGATGTTTACATGGCTTAAGGAGCATGGGTACAATTGCGCCAAGAGCTATGTGGATAAGGAAGCGTTTTATAAGGATTTGGATGCTGGGGAGATCAGCTTTCCGGTATTTGTAAAGCCTGTCCGTGGCAGTGCATCGATTGCTATCAATAAGGTTAAGGATAAAGAGACGATGGATCTTCTTTGGGCGCATGATGACAATCTGATGATTCAGGAATTTTTGAACGGTCAGGAGATAGGCGGAGACTGCTATATTGATATGATTTCCAGCGAACTCGTTTCAGTGTTCACCAAAAAGAAAATCTTGATGAGAGCCGGAGAGACGGACAAAGCTGTGTCATTCAAAGACGAAAAACTGTTTGCGCTGATCGAGAAGTTTGTAAAGGAATGCGGATGGAGCGGTCAGATTGATATTGATATCTTTGATATAGATGGAGAATATTACATCTCGGAAGTGAATCCAAGGTTCGGAGGTGGGTATCCGCATGCCTATGAATGCGGCTGTAACCACATGAAGCTGATAAAGAATAACCTGATAGGTGTAGCAAACGAGAAGAACATAGGAGCCTATGAAGAAGGCATCTATATGATGAAATATAATGAAGTGATGATTCGGAGGAAGGAGTCATGAGGCTGCGGATGCTGTGGTATCAATTTCGGATGCTGACCATACGGGATGGAGTGAAACGTACCGCATATTTAAAAAAACGGAATGTATATGCAGGTATTGGAGAGAATGTGATGATTCAGTCTCGTAAGATTCCGTTATATCCAGAGTTAATCAGAATCGGAAATAATGTACGCATGGCTTCTAATGTTTTGTTCGTGACGCATGATGTAGTACACAATATGTTGAATAGGATATCTCCAAAAACCGAAAAAATTCTGGTGGGGGGAGTATTCCATGAGAAGGTTGACTGTATAGAAATAGGAAATAATGTATTTATTGGTACCGGAAGTATTATTTTATATGATACAAAGATAGGCTCAAATGTTATTGTGGCAGCAGGCAGTATAATCACAAAGGATGTTCCGGATAACGTGGTTGTCGCTGGTATTCCGGCGAAAGTAATAGGTACATTTGATACATTTTTGGATAAAAGAATCCAAGAAACGTATTTACAGTATGTCGATGTTTCCCCGACATATTATTGTATGGTAGATGCAAATGCTGAGTGGGAGAAATTTTATTTAAAAAGAGGCAATTTAGATGACTAAACATTGGTTTCGCAGACTAACGGTAAGAAGATGGGTGTTATGTTATTAGGATTGACAATTACATGCTTGCTTTTCCCTGCCTTGACTGTTCCCTTTTCTTTACTTGGTTATATTTCGAAAAATAAGGTACAAAGGGTTTTGGGATTGTTTTTTTTAGCTTTGTTTATGGGGTTGATGGCAATGTGTTTCCGAGATCCCAAAACTGATCCGGATATTGTACGATATATTGCCGCAGTAAAAGATTATGCAAACGTATCTTTCTTTCGAGCATTTAATCATGGCTCATATGAAAATTTATATGTCATTGACATTTGGTTCTGGATCATTGCCAAGACGGGGAATTATCAGTTGATTGCAGGTACGTCAGTATTCTTCACTTATTTAATTAGTTTATATGTATTGCAAGATTATGCGCACAGTAAAAGCTTTAATTTGAGGCAAAGAGTATATACTCTATTTCTTCTTATGGGGCTTATGAATTTCTGTTTTTCTGTTAATGCACTGAGAAGTGACTTGGCATTTGCGATGATTTTGTTGGCGGTTTACAGAGAACTGTATCAAAAAAGGAGAAGTGTATGGACATATTTTCTTTATGTTCTTCCGATTTTTATGCATTTTGCGGCGATATTGCTGGTGTTGATACGATTTATTGTTAGTACAAAAAAACGATATGTTAAAATAATCCTAATGATGTTATTGCTCGCACCGTTGGTTGTTGAAACTCTTGTTGGCATAGTGGATATGCTCCTATCACAGTTAGCAGTGATTTCTTATACACAGGCTTTTTTGAAGCGAACACTTATGTATTTTAATTGGGATACTGGTGGTTGGGCTACGGTCGTGAAAGATAGTGGGTATTACTTGCTAAATAAGGTTTTTTCTTACTCTGTGCTCGTGATGATGGCACTTGCCTTTTGGAACATAAAAAGAAGCAAAAAAAAACTTTGGGATGAAAAGCTCGAAAACTATTTTGCAATTTATTTCTTTGTTATAATAGCTTGCTTTTTTATGCAAACGCCATCATATCAAAGGTTTACTTTTGTGTTCTTTCCGTATGGAGCTGCTTTATTCGGTCAATATGTAAGAGAGAATGCTTCACATAAAGTAACTGCATGGGCATTCAATACGGTTGTATGTTGCTTGGCAATGGTTGGATATTTTTTGAGTTTTTATATGCTTAATACGATGATTCCTGTGGAAAAGTTTGTGATTGATGTATTGACATACAGTCCATTGTTTTCATAAAGAGGAAGCGGAAATGAGGAGTTGAAATGGCAAAAGTATCTGTTATTGTACCGGTTTATAATGTAGAGAAGTATTTGAAACAATGCCTTGATAGTATTGTCGATCAAACATTAGAGGATTTAGAGATTGTTCTGGTGGATGATGGTAGTGTGGATTCTAGTGGGACAATTTGTGATGAATATGCAAAAAAAGATACACGAATACGGGTTATTCATAAGGAGAATGGTGGCCTTTCGGATGCGCGAAATGCCGGGCTAAAATATGTAACATCTCCGTATGTGGGATTTATTGATTCGGATGATTATATTGATTTGGATTTTTATTGTGGTTTATTAAAACAGATGGAAGCCGACAACACTTCTATTGGTGTGGCCGCAATAGCCCATGTCTATCCAAACGGGTCGATGCGTGTTCGTAAACTGGAGAAAAATCAACGGCTGGATCGAAAAGCGGCAATGGGGGAATTGATATATTCACAGAACATCTCCAATTCAGTATGTAATAAGCTTTTTGAAACAGCTCTTTTTGAAGGAGTTGAGTTTCCGAAAGGAAAGCTTTATGAAGATGAGTATGTGACATACATATTGTTTCATCGTTGCAAGGCGGTATCTGTAAGAACAGATGTCTTGTATTATTATCGCTCAAATCCAGATAGTATAACACATGCAAAGTTTTCAGACAGAGAGCTGGATCGGATTTATGCCTCTCTGGAAAAAATTGAGTTTTGCAAAACCGAGTACCCTGAATATTGGAATAGTGCGGTTTGTTACTTGGTTTACGATTGCATTTGTGCACTCGAAAAGATGGAGAGCTATGACAAGCGGTATGATGGTGTGATCCGTAGCAATATTAGAAAAAATATTTTGATATATCTCAAAGGAAAAAATTCATTGAAATCTAGGATTTTTGCACTGCTTGCGGCCATTTCTCCAACTATGGCTGTTACGGCGGCAAATATACGGAAAGAGAAAAACAAAGGAGTATGAAACGGATAGGAATCGTAACTTTTTTTCAATCCTATAACTATGGTGTATGGTTTCAAGCCTACGCTACACAAGCTTTTCTGAGGGGTAGAGGATATGATGCCCAAATCGTAAATTATTCTAATTTGCATGACGATGAAAAGCTGAAGATGGCATTCAAAGGTAAGAATTCGTATGGGATATTTAATTTCATTTGCGAAGAACATACTATTTGGAGGAATGCACTACTATAGAAAAGGATTCAAGAAACATTTGAATACATTTTATTCTTTATCTAGTGAACATTGCACACAAATAGAGAACCTGTCAGATTTACATTATGATGTATTGGTGGCGGGAAGTGACCAGATATGGAATCCGGAGACCACGGGGGGAACCTTGGATCCTGTATTTTTGCTGCAATTTGGCATCGCTGATAAAAGAATATCTTATGCATCGAGTATAGGGAGTACAGAAATAAGAGAGCAGGACAAAGCTTTAATGAAGAAGGCACTGGAAGAATTTTCATATATCAGCGTTAGGGAAACTTTTGCCAAGCAGCAGTTAGAAAAGATTATGAATCGAAATATTAATGTGGTTTGCGACCCTACATTCCTTTTAACAGGAGAAGAGTGGAGGCTTTTTGCCAAGCAGTATTCAGATTATTTGGAGAATGATCAAAAATACATTCTGACCTATTTTGTATCCTTGGAAAAATACAGCGAACATTGTATAAATCTGGTAAAAACATATTCTGAATCTTTAGGTCTGCCGGTTTGGGCTGTTCAATTCACCAGATACTATAGCAAAAACTGCGACAAGAAAATCTTGGGTGCATCTATTGCAGATATGATACGGCTTATAGAACACGCAGAACTGATTATTACGGATTCCTTTCATGGAGTAGCATTGTCTGTTAATTTAGGAAAGAATTTTGTTGCTGTAGAAAATAGAGGTAATCCATACAGAACGAGGAATCTGTTATCACGATTGAACCTGTTGGATAGAATCGATATGGATATTGAAAATTATTCTAAAGTTGATTATTCTAACGTGACAGTTTTACTGAATGACTTTCGGAAGGAATCAGTAGATTGGTTTTGTGAAGCGATAGAAAACTAAGGAGTATTGATCAAAATGAAGAATCAAGCGAATAGAAAGTTGATCAGTAACACCGTTTTCTTATATTTAATGACAACCTCGATACAGATTTTGAATTTGTTGACAGTTCCGTATTTAAGCAGAGTGTTGGGACCAACTGAATATGGACAGATAGGCTTGGCTTTGGGATATATGGCTTATGTCCAGATTATTTTGGATTTTGGATTTACGTTGTATGCAACAAAGAAAATCAGCGAAAATAAAACCGACAAATGTAAAATTGAGTACATTATTACTGCTGTCACTTTCATAAAGGTAATACTGGCTGTCTGCCTCGGTGTGGTATTTTTGCTATTCCTATATATAAATGTCTTTGATGTCACGTTGATGACGATTTTGCAGGTTTACTTGCTGGGATATTTGATTACTGCATTGTTGCCTGATTTTTATTACAGGGGTATGGAAAATATGAAATCTATAGCCCTACGTACATTAATTGTCCGAGTTCTTTTTACGCTCTTGATTTTTCTTTGTGTAAGGAAGAAGGAAGATATTATGTTTGTCCCAGTGTGTTTTCTGGTTGGTAGCATATTGGCTTTCATTATCACCGCGGCTGATATTCGCTGGAAAAAACAGATCACCTTTAGATGGCCGGGGAGAAAATATGTTATGTCAATGGTACGATCTGCATTTCCGTATTTCACATCCCGTTTTGCATCAACCTTTTATCAGGCCTTGAATGTCATAATTATTGGAAAGATATATGGTACAGCACCCGAGGTGGGTTATTATACATCAAGCGATAAGTGTCTTTCGCTGGTCAAAATGGGATCGTCACCAATTGCGGATAGCTTATATCCGTATATGTTAAATCATAAGAACTACAGGCTTATAAAAAGGCTTCTTGGGTTTGTGATGCCAATTATTACGGTTGGTGTAATTATTATAGGAATTTACGCTGAACCGATTTGTGAGTTTGTTTTTGGAGATGGATATGCTGAATCAGGAGCAATTCTTCGCTTACTTCTTCCTGCGGCCTGGGTTATATTGCCCACATATGTTGTTGCATTTCCGGTCATGAGCCCAATGGGCTTGGCAAAATATGCTAATTATTCTAATGTTATAGGTGTATTTATTCAATTACTCGGATTATTGCTGCTTTTTTTGAGCCACAGAATGAATATATATACCATTTGTGGATTGACGAGTTTTACAGAGGTATCCGTGTTTATGTATCGCTTGAGTGTTGTTTTATTATCAGTTTGTCATGAAAGGAATAAAAACCATGTTAAATAATATTGGGGAAGCGTGTACGGCTTGTCGTGCGTGCGAACAGATTTGTCCGAATTCTGCAATTATATTTGAAAAAGACGAGTATGGCAATATTTACCCGCAGGTTCTCGAGGATAAATGTACTTGGTGTGGATTGTGTAATTCTGTTTGCCATGTGCAAAATACAGTTTCATTACATACGATAACAAAATATTATGCTGGATTTTCCAATGATGAGGATCGTAAAAATAGTGCATCCGGCGGAATTTGCGCAGCAATTTATCAGATGGGACTCAAAGAAGGGTATAAGGTCTTTGGAGTTATACAGGAAGAAAATTTTCAAGCAAAATATATTGAAATTCGGAGTAGTTTGGACATAGTAAATTCCCGCAATTCAAAGTACACCTATAGCGATATGAGAGATTGCTTTTATGCGGTGCTAAAATATTTAAAACAGAACGAAAAGGTAATTTTTATCGGATTACCATGTCAGCTGGCAGCACTAAAGTGCCATGTTAATCGCATCCTCAAATTCGAAAAAACTGTTCTTGGTTGAGCTCATGTGTCATGGAATTGCATCGCATCAATATCTTTTGGATCATATGAGGCAGATTGAGAAGCGTACACGCAAACAAGCAAAGACAATTTCTTTCCGGGATCCGGCCTATGGAACAGAAAAGCATATAATTTCTTGCAGAGATGAGAGGAAAAAGCTTATTTACCACAGTTCTGAGAAACAGGGTGATGAGTACCAGATAGGCTATCATAACGGAGTTATATATAGAGAAAATTGCTATTCGTGCCGATATACAGGTATGCATAGGAACGGAGATCTTCTGCTGGCAGACTGGTATAGAGATCGAAGCGCTCCGGAGATAAAATTTCAAGATCACAGCGTGAATAGTATTTTTGTATGCTCTGACTCCGGAGAAGCCTTCTTGGAACATTTGGTTAAGAATGGATATATTCAAGTGTTTGAACGTCCTTTAAGTGAGGCTTTAAAAATACAACGAACCTTACATAAGCCAACAGAAAGGAGCCCATTGAGAGATCAGTTCTTAAGCATATACAAGGAAACAAAGGATTTTGATAAAAGCATCAGACGAGCTTGTCGTGGATTGATAAGGAAAAAGAAAATAAATCATTATCTTAAAGTGAGTTATATTAAGTGTATAGCAGTTAAATTGTTTAATCTGGGAGAATAGAAAAGAAAAAGTTTCTTCCAAAAGGAATGTTGATCTTTCTTTCAAAAATGAGAGCTTTTCGATGGTTTTTATTTTATATGACTATAATTGCACTTGCTTGTTGACTATACCAAGCCTCTTTATGATTTGACTTGCAAATTTATGTTCCAAGAGATTTGCGATTTGCCGGAATCAATGGATGCTTTCTTTGAAAATTTCAATCGTGATGAGGATGCGGTATAATAAAGCCTTGATTTTTTATGGGGAGTAATTGATTGTGCCCTCGTCTTTCTTTCCTTTAGGGAGGAAGAGAAACTCGATTAAAAGAAACTCCTGATTTTTATTCTAACATAAAGTCATCTTGCGAAGCCTCGTGAGATGACTCGTTATATCTGTTTTTTTAATTATGGATCAACGTATTTATTTGTGCCTGGCTCACATGAGTGAGACGGGCAAAGAACAAATGTATATCAAAGAGGCCTTTGATACGAACTGGGTCGTGCCTCTAGGTCCGAACGTGAATGGATTTGAGAAAGATCTGGAGGAATTCGTGGGTGAAGGTAAACATGTGGTGGCTCTGTCTGCCGGTACTGCCGCTGTGCATCTGGCGTTGCTTGCCTGTGGCGTGAAGCCGGGGGATGGAGGTGCTGGTACAAAGTTTTACTTTCTGTGCTTCCTCGCATCCGATCACTTATTTGGGGGCTACGCCTGTGTTCGTGGACTCGGAGGTGGATACTTGGAATATGGATCCTGTGTTGTTGGAAGAGGCTATTAAAGATCGTATCGAGAAGACGGGAAAAACACCGAAAGCGATTGTCACAGTGGCCTTATATGGGATGCCTTATAAGGTGGATGAGATTATGGTGGTCGCTGATCGGTATGGGATTCCGATCATAGAGGATGCGGCGGAGGGTTTTGGCTCTCGTTATGATGGACGTATGTTGGGTACGTTTGGAAAATATGGGGTGCTGTCGTTCAATGGGAATAAGATGATTACGACCAGTGGTGGTGGTGCGTTGATTTGTCCGGACGGGGAGGCTAAGCGGGAGATCATGTTCTACGCTACGCAGGCTCGGGAGGCTTATCCGTATTACCAGCATGAGCGGATCGGGTATAATTACCGGATGTCGAATATTTGTGCGGGTATCGGGCGTGGTCAGATGACGGTGGCTGATGCTCATGTAGCTCATCATAAGCATACGTGTGATTTATACCGGGAACTGTTGAAGGATGTGAAAGGGATCACCTTGCATGAGAATCCTTCCGGTCGTTTTGATAGTAATTATTGGTTGAATACGATTGTCTTGGATCCTTTATTGAGGGTGAAAGGGCAGGAGAATGCTTATCAAGCAACGGTACAAGGTGCTGTTGGTGGTGCGGGCGGTGTGACTCATGCGGCGGTTAACGCACATACGGATTGCGAGCCTAATGCCAATGTCGAGGCGATGCGTGTGGGACTTGACGCGATGGGTATAGAATCCCGTCCTTTGTGGAAACCGATGCATAAGCAACCTGTTTATAAGGATTGCCCGGCTTATGTGAATGGGGTGAGCGAATCTTTGTTTAAGGTTGGGTTGTGCCTGCCTTCCGGCCCGTATGTGACGGATCGGGATATTGAGTATATCGTTGGAGGTATAAGGGGCTTGATTGAGCGTTGATTTTAACAGCTTTCATGAGCTAAATTCGTTTCAATGCGTAGGCCTAAGTAAAGGCTAATCATAAAGATTTTATTTTTGTTACGAGGAGGGTGTGTCATTTTGATGCACCTTTTTTTGTGTTCTTTAGCTGAACTTTTCCTTCGCCCCAAAGTCTTACTCTATTCGAGAGCGGAGTTTATGACCATGTGTGAGAGAGCTAGGATCGTGTTCCTACGCATTGGGTATTGGGAAAATATTGCAAATCGGCTCAAATATTGCGGTAAAGATACGACTATCGGCTCAATTTGAGCCGATAGTTGAAGGAAAATTAGTACTTTTGAGCCGATTTAGTGAAAGGAATGTTATGACTATCGAAACAGAAATCCTACAGGTATTGCACTATCATCCGCTATCAAATAGAGGAGCGATAGCTTCCATGCTGGTAAATGCACCAAGCGACAGCACCATGAAAAGACTCTTGGCTGATGCTGTCAGCAAAGGTCTTATAGAAGTGTATGGAAAAGGACCTGCTACCAAATACTCGCTTACTCCACAAGCTCAGGTAACGATGCCTTTGGATATTGATACCTATTTCAAGAATGAAATGGATGATCGTACTGTGCAGGAAAATTTCAATTTCGAACTCATAAAACAGATTCTGCCAAAGGTTTCACTTTTCACAGAAGAGGAATGTAAACGTTTGGATAAAGCTCAGTCCACTTTCAGAACCCACCTTGAAGAACTTTCTGAAACAGATTACAAAAAGGAGATGGAAAGACTGGGAGTTGACCTGTCGTGGAAATCTTCACAAATCGAGGGCAATACTTATTCCCTGCTAGAAACGGAGCGCCTGCTGAAAGAAAGACAGGAAGCTACTGGTAAGACAAGGGAAGAAGCTATCATGCTGCTCAATCACAAAGATGCGCTTGATTTTGTTCTCAATGTGCCCGACTATCTTAAGGAAATATCCGTCCACCGCATAGAGGACATCCATTCTTTACTGACCAAGGACTTAGGTGTGGAAAGAAACATACGATGCCGACGTGTGGGTATCACAGGTACGAACTATCGTCCCCTTGATAACGAGTTCCAGATTCGTGAGGCATTGGAAGATTCCTGTAAACTTATCAATGGCAAAGACAATATCTTTGAGAAGTCATTACTTGCACTGGTTCTCCTTTCTTATATTCAGGCATTTTCGGATGGAAACAAACGTACTGCCCGTATCACAAGCAATGCCATACTGATAGCCAATGGTTATTGCCCAATCTCATTCAGAACGGTTGATTCCATAGACTACAAAAAAGCCATGCTGATATTCTATGAACAGAATAACATTGCCGCTTTCAAGAAGATATTCATAGAACAATTTGAATTTGCTGTCAAAACTTATTTTTGATTTCTTTTGTGAAAACTAACGGACTATTGTATTTACGAAACAACTTCTACTACTGAACAATTATAATTATGCCCCCGTCTTTCTTTCCCTTAGGGTGGATGAGAGAGACGGGGGCTTTTTTATGCTTCTAAACATGGAATGATAATTGGTTGGGATTTGGATAATCGCTAACTTGTCGGCGCTGAATCCGTGAAATTCCTTGCAGATTGTAAGCACCTACTAAATCATTCACGTTATGGAAATACATCTTGATAACTATTTGCCGGAATATCCTTCCTTCGTTTCCGGTATTCGCCGTGCTCCCGATCGCGGCTATTCGCTTACGCCCGCTCAAACAGAAACGGCATTGATGAACGCGCTTCGTTACATCCCTGTTGAATTACATGAGAAGCTAGCTCCTGAGTTCATGGAGGAATTATTGACCCGGGGACGGATCTATGGTTATCGCTACCGTCCGCAGGGAGACCTGAAAGCGAAGCCTATCTCTGAATATAAAGGTAAATGTATCGAGGGAAAGGCCTTTCAAGTAATGATCGATAATAACCTCTGCTTTGATATCGCTTTGTACCCTTACGAGTTGGTTACGTATGGCGAGACTGGGCAGGTCTGCCAGAATTGGATGCAATATCGTTTGATTAAGAAGTATTTGGAGGAGCTGACCGAGGAGCAGACCTTGGTGATTGAATCTGGGCATCCTCTGGGATTGTTTCATTCTAAGCCGGATGCCCCACGGGTGATTATCACGAACTCCATGATGGTGGGAATGTTCGATAACCAAAAGGATTGGCATATCGCCGCCCAGATGGGAGTCGCTAATTATGGACAGATGACGGCCGGAGGTTGGATGTATATCGGCCCGCAAGGTATCGTACACGGTACGTTTAATACATTGTTGAATGCTGGACGTAAGAAATTAGGGATTCCACAAGATAAGGATTTGCGAGGCTATCTGTTTGTATCTTCCGGTTTAGGAGGAATGAGTGGCGCTCAACCTAAAGCCGCCGTGATTGCCGGTGCTGCCAGTATAATCGCCGAGGTAGACGCTTCCCGTATCGAGACACGCCGATGCCAAGGATGGGTCCAGTATGTGACGGATGATATGGGGAAAGCTTTCTCCTTAGCCGACGAGGCGATTCGTAAGAAAGAACCGATCTCTATCGCTTTTCATGGCAATATCGTGGATTTATTGGAATATGCCGATAAACAGGGGCTTTCCATCGACCTTTTGAGTGATCAGACCTCGTGTCATGCGGTCTATGAAGGTGGTTATTGCCCGGTAGGCGTGACGTTTGAGGAACGTACGGAATTATTGGCTCATCACCGGGAAGACTTTTGTGCTTTGGTCGATAAAACGTTGAAGCGACATTTCGAGGTGATCAAGCGTCTGGTTGCCCGGGGTACCTATTTCTTTGACTATGGAAACTCCTTTATGAAAGCGATTTATGACGCCGGAGTAAAAGAAATCTCCCGCAATGGTGTAGACGAGAAAGACGGATTCATCTGGCCGAGTTACGTAGAAGACATTATGGGACCTCAACTCTTTGACTACGGTTACGGCCCGTTCCGGTGGGTTTGCCTGAGTGGAAAACATGAAGATCTGATAAAGACAGACCATGCAGCCATGGAATGTATCGACGTCAATCGGCGCGGTCAGGATCTTGACAATTACAACTGGATAGGGGATGCCGAAAAGAATCAGCTCGTGGTGGGTACACAGGCACGTATTCTGTATCAGGATGCGGAGGGCAGGCGCGACATCGGTCTGGCGTTCAACAAGCTGGTTCGGGAGGGCAAGATCGGTCCGGTCATGATGGGTCGCGACCATCACGATGTATCCGGTACAGATTCTACATTCCGGGAAACCTCCAACATCAAGGGCGGCTCTAATGTGATGGCGGATATGGCAG
>ERZ857882.4425-NODE-4425-length-12104-cov-4.038260_pt1 | contig 12104 bp, 11 predicted proteins | sample MGYA00519697_ERZ857882 | MGnify/ENA primary metagenome ERZ857882 (study PRJEB31778, sample SAMEA3449373) | human gut metagenome | biome: human gut; feature: human-associated habitat; material: faeces | place: United Kingdom | collected 2010/2012 ... | reverse complement strand
CTGAAGGTTGAAAAACAGCTTGCCGCAATAATAAAGCCGGACGACAGATTGATGATGTGTCACAGGCTTGTGTGGCACGGTCGGCTTGTGTGCAGTGCGGCAAAACCGAATTGCAGCGAATGCAGGCTGAGCGGTTTTTGCAAGTTTTTTTCGGGGACAAAATAAAATAACGGCTTGGAGTGAGTATTATGAAAGGGAAGGTACGCAACGCAATAATAATTGCCGCAGGCGTGCTTATCCTTACCGTAATGCTCACTGTTGTTTTATATTACTATAACGACAAAGTAATGCGTGATAACGCATGGGTGTTCTCTGTGAATGAAACCTCATACGATGAAAGCTCGTATTCGTATGAGCAAAAACCGGATCTTAATTCAGCAGATCTTGAAACGCTGATGCAGATAAAAGGCGTCGGGCGGAAAACGGCACACGATATTATAAACTATCGTGAAAAGCACGGGAAATTTACATCTATGTCACAGCTTAAAGAGATAAACTCGGTAGATGATGAAGTATATATGATACTGTGCAGTCGGTTTACCGTTGCCTCGTCGGGATATTACACTAAAAACGAGTCTTACGGCATTCGCAAGGTAAACCTCAATAAAGCTACCGTAGACGAGCTGATGAGCGTTGAGGGAATAACGGAGGAAATCGCAAAGAATATTATATTGCGCCGTAAAGACCACGGAGATTATACCTCTGTAAGAGAACTTCTTGATACCGAGGGCATAACTATAACTCTTTACAGCAAAATTTCCGATAAACTGACAGTTTGATTTTATATTATTTTAGTGAGAAATTGCCAAAAAACTATTGATTTTATTGCAGTGATTTGGTATACTTAATTAATAAAGCATAACGCTTTATATATTTACAGGAAATACAAGGCGTTACGGAGGTCATTATGGATTATAACATCAAAGACGTATCCGGCAGACTGAAAAGCACAAGAGAGTACCTTGATATATCTGTCGGCGAAATGGCAAACAAAACAAACGTCACCACAGACGAATATATTTCACTTGAAAACGGAGAAAAGGATTTTTCGCTTTCATTCCTGAATCAGGCGGCGGACGCACTCGGCATTGAGCTTATAGAGCTTCTTACAGGTGTTACGCCTAAGCTCAATACATATTCGATAGTCCGTAAGGATCAAGGCTTACCGATCGAGCGTCGGGAAAGATTTGCCTATCAGCACCTTGCCTATCTTTTTAAAAACAAGAAAATAGAGCCGTTGCTGGTAACAGCTCCTTATGATGAGGAGGAGCAGAAAAAGCCTATACACCTGTCTGTACACGACGGTCAGGAAATGGACTATATAATATCGGGAACGTTGAAGTTCCAGATAGGCAGTCATATTGAAACGGTAAGTGAAGGCGACTGCATTTATTACGACAGCATGAATCCGCACGGAATGATAGCCGTTGACGGCAAGGACTGCAAGTTCTTGGCAATACTGATCTGATAAACAAAGGAACGGAAAGAAAAGTATATGGAACAGGTTAAAAATTACTACAAGAGATTTGTAAAAGAAGGCTTTGATGAGAACGGGATACTGAATAAGTTCGAGATAGATTGCCCCGATAACTATAACTTCGGTTACGATATTATAGATAAGTTCGGAGAAATCGACCCCGACAGGAGAGCACTTATCCACATCGACCTTCAGGAAAACCGTCACGATTTTTCCTATTCACAGCTTTCGAAGCTGTCAACGCAGGCGGCAAATCTTTTCAAGTCATACGGTATAAAAAAAGGCGACAAGGTAATGCTGGTACTGAAAAGAAACTACCAGTTCTGGATTGCGATAACCGCTCTTATCAAGCTCGGTGCGGTTGCTATACCCGCAACGCATCTGCTGACAACACACGACTTTACCTATCGCTTTGAACGTGCAAGCGTAAAAGCTATAGTCTGTACCGGCTATAATCCCGATATAGCCAAGTATGTCGATGAGGCGCAGGAAGAAATCCACGCTGACGGTCTTGTTAAATTTATAGCAAACGGTCACAGGGACGGCTGGATCCCGTTCGATGATGAAATTGCCGGAATGCCCGAAACTATGGAGCGTGTGCAGACGGATACAAGGGAGCATATGCTGTTATATTTCACATCGGGTACTACGGGCTATCCCAAGATGGTTGTCCATAATCACAGATATGCACTCGCACATATTCAGACGGCGGCACACTGGCAGAATGTCGATTCTGACGGTGTTCATCTTACAATATCCGATACAGGCTGGGGAAAAGCCGCCTGGGGCAAGCTGTTCGGTCAGATGTCGCTCGGTGCGTGCGTGTTCGTGTATGATTTTGACAAGTTCATACCGACCGATATGCTGAGGATAATGCAGAACTATAAGATAACCTCATTCTGTGCGCCTCCCACCATGTTCCGTTTCTTTATAAAGGAAGGTCTTGAAAACTACGATCTTTCGAGTCTTAAATATTCCGCTATTGCAGGCGAGGCACTCAACCCTGAGGTGTATAACAAGTGGCTTGAGTTTACCGGCCTTAAGCTGATGGAGGCATACGGGCAGACGGAGACGACCCTTACGGTGGGCAACTTTGTCGGCACTGCGCCGCGCGAGGGCTCCATGGGCAAGCCGTCGCCGCAGGGAAAGGTCAGCAGGGCGAGCATCAGGGGAAGGCCCAGGCAGATGGGCAACCCATAGCGCGTTTCCGTTATGGGCGATAGGAGTATCACAGCCATGGTAAGGTAAACCGGCAGGCAGGCGACGGCCCGCAGGCGCAGCCCGCGGGAGCGTAGCAACAGATAGCCCGCCATCAGCGCTAAGAAGGTGCATAGCCCCAGGTTGACGCTTAGCACCGCCGCCGCCATGTAGTAAAACTCCATCAGCGTTTCGTTAAGCATATAAAAGGGCGATTCCTTGTGCCTAGGGGCCACCTCGTCGCCGTCAAGGTTGTGGAAGGACGATTTTTCGTAAAACTCGATTTCCTGCAGCGTAGGGTCGTACAGCTCCCGGCTGAGGTTAACGGACGCATCCACATATTCCACGGGATAGCGCAGGGCCTGGCGGAGCCACAAACGCAGATAGTTGGTTAATGCCTGCGACGGGGCCTCGTCGTGGAAGGTTTCCTTTACAGGGTCCGCCAATTCGGCGTCATACTCCTTTGTGATCGTTTCGATATCCAGCACGGCCTGTATAACCTGCCGTTCCTGCAAAGTCAGCTCTTCGCCATGGAGCAGCGCCACGCGCGCCGTTTGCTGAAACGGCACGGAGAATGCTTCGCGCCGGCTGCCGGGCTCAAAATCATAGGCGGCAAGCAGCGCGCCCGTGACCGCCTGGGATAACGCAAGCGTAACGGCCAGGCACCCTGCAACCGCCAGGCCCGCCTTGCGGCGGCGGCTTGCCAGCAGCGCCGCCGCCGCGCAAAGCATGCTCGCGAAAATGACATAAAGGCCGTTTTTGCGTGTGAGAACCGCCATTGTTCCGCCAAAGGCAAGCAGCAGCAAATCCTTCAGGCTGGGGGCGGTTGCGGGGCTTCCCATGCACAGCACAATCATTTGCGTTATGGTAAGCAATAGGGCGGCGGTGTAGAAGGAATCCTTGCTAACCCAGGTGGCATAGTGGCTGTACATAGGCTGAAGGCAGAATATAGCCAGCATTCCATAGCCCAATTTTTTGGAAACGCGCAGCCGCTGGGCCGTGCTGAGCGCATGGGCTAAAGCGCATAGCATGCACGCCATTAAAATCAGCGTCATCAAAAGCATGCCAATTTTGGCGCCTCCAAGCTGCTTCCCCAGGGAGAACAGCCATCCGCTGGCAATCGTAAAGAACGGCGTATGATGGGTTGTAAGGGGAAAAATACCCAAATACTCATTGATGGTCCAGCCCGTGTCAAAATGCAGCACGCCCGGATAGCGAATCACCAGCTGCGGCAGCCATACAAGCGCCATCACAACCAGCGGCGTTAAAAACGGATGACGCAGCGACAGGCATTGCGTATCCCCCGCAAACTTTTGGGCAAATGCCTCGAGCCCGTGTATCATCGCCACGCAGCCAGCCCATGCGCCTATTAGGAATATCGCGCTTTTGATCAGCTGGTCCGCGTTGCTCCACATTACCGCAATCGTACCGCCCAAATCCCGGCATTCGCGCCATGGCAGCATGCCCCTCACCCCTACGCAGCGGGAAAGAAGCATTAGCCCCGCAAGCAGGGCCGATAGCGCATGCCCGCCCCAGCGCGCGCCGCGCCGGAAAAAGCAATGGTTATAGGCACAGGCAAGCGCCGCCCAAAGCAGCGGAAAGACGATCGCGTTTTTTTCTGCCGTTAGGCGGATAATATGCAGCAGCTTATATAGGTAGCCGGTCAGGCCGTATACGTCCAGCCGGTTGATCTCATTGGGCGCAAAGTCCATCAACAGGGCCATCGCCGTTAGGAATGCCAAGGCCGCCGCCATTGCCCTTCGCAACCAGGTCTTTTGCTTCATTTACAAGCCCTCCCATTGCCGCCAGCTTTTTAATTTGACGCGCCATGCCAAAGAATCCGCTTTTGCACGGTTTTCTTCCCTGACATTATGGTAACAAACGGTAAAAAGCGCACAATTCGTATTATTATAGAACGAAACGGCTGCTTTGGCAAGCTTGCAAAGCCCGTTGCTTACAGGGTTCCATGCCCGGGGCCCCATACCCGCGCCGCCCCCTCCGCGCGCCTTATTTATCCCTTGTAAAGCCGCGCGGGTTATGATACGATAGGCGCGATTCATTCAAACTGACGTAGGGGGGAACGCTTAGCATGCTCAGGTTGCATCAGTTGGTTTTAACGCCGGACGACGCGCTCGCCTTTGACGAGGCGGCGCTCAGGCGGCTATGCGCCCAGCGCCTGCGCGTGGCGGAAGCGCGCATTGCGCACGTAAGGCTGGTGAAGCGCAGCGTGGACGCGCGCGGGCATGGAGGGGTGCGCTTTTCCCTTACGGCGGACGTTACGCTTGACGGCGCGGACGAGCGGGAGGAGGCGCGCGTCGCGCAGCGCTTCAAACCCAACCAGGTTGCGGTGGTTGCGGGCCATCCTGCGGCGGCAACGCCGGATGTATTTTCGCTCTCCCTGCCGCCCTGGCCCGCCGGCCGGCCCCGCCCCGTTGTGGTGGGCGCGGGCCCGGCGGGGCTGTTTTGCGCGCTGGCGCTTGCCGTGCGCGGCGCGCGGCCCATTTTGGTGGAGCGCGGGCGTCCCGTGGAGGAGCGCGCGCGCGATGTGGAGGCCCTGGAGCAAACCGGCCTTCTGCTGCCGGAGAGCAACGTGCTGTTTGGCGAGGGCGGCGCGGGCGCGTTCAGCGACGGCAAGCTCACCTGCGGGCTCAACAGCCCGCACATCCGCACGGTGCTGGGCACGCTTGTGCGCTGCGGCGCGCCGGAGGAAATCCTTACCGCGCAGCGCCCGCATATCGGCACGGACGAGCTTAGGCGCGTGCTGGCGCAGATACGCCGCCGCCTGACCGACTTGGGCGGGGAGGCGCGCTTTGGCGCGCGGCTGACCGGCCTTGCCATCAAGGATGGAAGGGTGCGGGCCGCGCGGATTGCCGCAAACGGGCAGGAGGACGAAATCGCCTGCGACACGGTGTGCCTGGCCATAGGCCACAGCGCCCGCGACACCTACGAATGGCTGAGCGCGCTTGGCCTGCCCATGCAGCCCAAGCCCTTTGCCATAGGCGTGCGCATAGAGCATTTGCAGCGGGAGATTGACCGGGCGCAGTACGGCCCGTGGGCGGGGCATGCGGCGCTGCCGCCTGCGGAATACAAGCTGAACGTGCCCACGCCGGATGGGCGCGGCGTGTACACCTTTTGCATGTGCCCCGGCGGCCAGGTGATTAACGCCTCCAGCGAGGCCGGGGGCATTAACGTAAACGGCATGAGCCTGCATGCCCGCAACGGCCGCAACGCCAACGCCGCCGTGCTCGTGGGCGTTTCGCCAAAGGATTTTGGCGGCGAGCATCCCCTGGCGGGCATGGAATTGCAGCGCCGCATCGAGCGCGCGGCCTACGCGTGCTCGGGCTCGCTGAAAGCGCCGTGCCAGCGCGTGGGCGATTTGCTTGCCGGCCGCGCAACCGCCCGGCTTGGCGGCGTCGCCCCCACCTACCGCCCCGGCGTTATCCTGGGCGATATGCGGGGCTTTCTGCCGGACTTTGTGATCCAGAACCTATGCCTGGCTCTGCCCAAGCTGGGCCAGCGCCTCAAGGGCTTCGACTGCCCGGACGCGCTGCTTACCGGGCCGGAAACGCGCTCCTCCGCGCCGGTGCGGATTTTGCGCAACGCGCGGCGCGAAAGCCCCGTCGCGGGCCTGTACCCCCTGGGCGAGGGAGCGGGCTACGCGGGGGGCATTGTGTCCGCCGCAGTGGACGGGCTATGCGCCGGCATGGAGATACTTTGCGGGGACTAACCAAAAACAGGAGGGAATGCCATGAATATGAACACGCGCCGCCTGGTAACCAACGCCGTACTGATCGCCATTTATACGGTACTAAGCCTGTATTCGGTCAATCTGGGGGTATTGAAGCTGAGCTTCGCCTCGTTTCCCATTTTGGTATCCGCGCTTTTGTACGGCTGGGCGGACGGCCTGATTGTGGGCGCGCTGGGCGGGCTGCTCAACCAGCTGCTCACCTATGGGCTTAGCGTTACCACCCTCATGTGGATTTTGCCCGGTATGGTACGCGGCCTGATGGTTGGCCTGTATGCGCAAAAGCGCGGCTTCCAGCTTAGCCTGAAGCAAACGGCGGGGATTGTGCTGGCAAGCAGCCTGGCGGTTACGGCGCTTAATACCGTGGCCCTGTGGGTGGACGGGCTTATTTTCCATTACCCGGTGGCGCTCACCGCGGGCGCGATCGCGCTCAGGTTTGCAAGCTCCATCCTTATGGCCGTGGTGTATACCCTTGTTACGCCGCGCACGGTGCAGCTATTGCGCGCCGCCGCGGGCGGCAAGCGGGCCTAAGGGAGGATGCTATGATTCAGGCCGTGTTGTTTGATATGGACGGCGTGCTTTTGGATACCGAGCGGCTTGGCCGGGAGATTATGATACGGGCCTGCGCCCAGCGCGGCTACGCGTTTTCGCCGGAGCTGTACATAAGCATATTGGGCTGCACCCAGGAGCTGAGCCGCCGCATCCTGGCGGATACCTTTGGCCCAGCCTTCCCCTATGAGGAAATCATGCGCCAGTTTCACCAGGAGCTGCTGCAAATTGCCCTCGCGGACGGGCTGCCCGTGAAGCCGGGGCTTTTGGCCTGTATGGAGGGCCTAAAGGCGCGGGGCGTGCGCCGGGCGCTGGCTACCAGCACCGCGCGCCCCATTGTGGAAAAGTACATGGCCCGCCTGCCGCTTATGCAAAATTGCTTTGACGCGATGGTGTGCGGCGCGGAGGGCGGGCGCAGCAAGCCCGAGCCGGATATCTACCTGGAGGCGGCGCGCAGGCTGGGCCTTGCGCCGGGCGACTGCCTGGGCGTGGAGGACAGCCTGAACGGCCTGCGCAGCCTGACCGCCGCCGGGTGCGTAAGCGTGATGATTCCCGACCTGCTGCCCTATAACGAAAGCCTGGCGGGCGTGGTAAAGCACCGCCTGAGCGATCTGGGGCAGGTGTGCGCGCTGATAGACCGCATCAACGCGGGCGCGCGGGCAAGGGCATGACCGGCCTGGTGCTGGAGGGCGGCGCGATGCGCGCCGTCTATACCGCCGGCGTGCTGGACGCGCTGATGGACTGGCAGGCGCGCGTAGACGGCGTTATGGGCGTATCGGCTGGAGCCATCCACGGGGCCAGCTATGTGGCGGGCCAACGCGGACGCAACATTCGCTATATGACCAGGTACTGCGCTGATTGGCGCTTTATGAGCCTGCGCTCGCTTGCGCTGACCGGCGAACTGGTGGGCCGCAAATTCAGCTATGAGGCCATTCCCTTCCATTTGGATCCCTTCGATTTTGACGCGTTTTGCCAAAGCAAGACGCGCTTTTTCGCTTGTGTAACCAATATGGAAACGGGGCGGGCCGAATACCTGCCCGCGCAGGACAGGGCCCGCTGCCTGGATATCCTGCGCGCAAGCGCCTCCATGCCGCTGGTATCGCGCGCAGTAAGGCTGGGCGGCGGGCTGTATCTGGACGGCGGCACGGCGGACAGCATCCCCCTGCGGGCATTTGAAAGCATGGGCTACACGCGTAACATTGTAGTGCTCACCCAGCCGCACGGCTTTGTGAAGCAGCCGGACAGGGCCATTGCCGCCATCCGCGCGATGTACCGCCGCTACCCGGCCTTTGTGCGCGCCAGCGAGCACAGGCACGAAAGCTACAATGCAGCGCTTCGCCATGTGCAGGCGGCGCAGGCGGCGGGGCGCGCGCTGGCGCTGTGCCCCAGCCGCCGCATTCATGTAGGCCGCATGGAAAAGCGCGCGGAGATCCTCCGGGCACAGTACGGGCTTGGCTATCAGGATGCATGCGCAAAAAAGAACGAAATACTGGCGTTTTTACGCGGATAGCCGCCCAGCCCCGGTTGGCGGCTATCCGGCTTATCCTCCATTCCCATGGATTGACAGCGCGCATTTCCAATGCTATACTCACACAAAATGGCTTACTTCATTGTTTTGGGAGGAATAAGCATGCAAATGGAAGGGCGACAGCCCTCAAAGCGCAGGCGGCGGCTCGCCGCCGCGGCATATGGCGCGGCGCTTGTGCTGCTGCTTTCCTCGGCGGGCTTTTTGCTGTTTGGCAATTTGGAATCCGCCTGGGTTGAAATGTACGACGAGCTGCGCCATGCCGTAAATGCCTACGAAATGGTGGTCAACGGCGATTATTTGGTAAACACATATTTTGGGGAAACGGACTACTTTAACCTAAAGCCGCCGTTAAGCATGTGGGCGATCGCGCTAAGCTTTAAGCTGTTTGGCTTTACCCTGGCGGCCATACGCCTGCCCAGCGCGCTGGCCAGCTTACTGATGCTGGCCATAGGCGCGCTATGGTTAAAAAAGAACCATGGCAGCGTGGCCTCGCTGGCGTTTGCTGGCAGCCTTGCCGCTATTAACGTGCTCATCGCGGGGCATTACTCCCGCAACGGCGACCCGGACGCGCTCTATCAGCTGTTTTTTACCGCGTCCATGCTGCTAATGTTCAGCAGCGATCATGATTTTCGCTGGTTCTATGGCAGCGCGCTGTGCTTCGCGCTGGCCTTCATGACCAAGAGCTGGCACGCGCTGTGCATTCCCGCAATCTGCCTGCTGTACCTGGCATGCACGGGGCGCATAAGGGAGCTTACCTGGAAAAGGGCCCTGCTGCTGCTTGCGGCCGGGTTTGCGCCTGTGCTGCCCTGGGCGATCGCCAGGTATATGCGCGACGGCATGGCCTTTCTTAGCGGAACGGTAAGCGTGGATATTACCGCGCGCATGCTTTCCGCCGACACGGAGGGGCCGCTTGCATATTTCCGCTATCTGCTTACCGACCTTCGGTTTATGGCGGGCGCGGCGTTATGCGCCGCCGCGTATGCCTGCTTCAAATGCGCCGGGGAAAAGCGCAGGCTTCCCGCCAAAACGCGTTCCCATGCCATTGGCTGTCTGCTTTGGATGCTTGTGCCGCCCATCCTGTTCTCCTTTTCCGGCTTCAAAAAGTTTTGGTACATCTTTTCCAGCTATACGGCGCTATGCATGCTTATGGGCCTTATGCTGCAAGCGCTTTGGAGCGGCTGCCCGCATGGCCGGGCGCGGCTTTGGCGCGGCCTGCTTACCGGCCTGGCCGCGGCGCTGTGCCTAATGGGCATAGGGGCCGATTGCATAACCATCGCCACGGCGGAAAACCCGCACCATTACCAGGTGGCGATGATGGAAACGCTTACGCGCGAGGACTACGCGGGCACGCATATGTACATTCAATATAATGAAATGGATGAGGCGGGCGAAGCGCTGACGGACTGGGCCGACGAGGACCGCTTCATCGCGGAGCTGTACGGCGGCGCCGTTTGCCTGCCCGGGGGCAGGGCCGCGTTTGAAGAGGATATGGACGGGGCGCTGCTGCTGCTTGGCAACCTTAACCAGCTGGACGTCTATGACGAGCTGTCGGGGTACTGCATTCCCCTATACGAAACGCGGTATATTACAATATTTTCTAACTAATCCGCTCCCGCTGCCCGCCATCCAGCCTGCTTGACTTTCCGCTGCGCAGTGGGCTAAAATGAGATGGGTATGCGTGGCCGTATCGCCCATCCCTTTTTTCATCCATACCGTCATGATTCGTTTCCAGCATGGCCGCGCCTTGCCCAGCATATAAGCGCGGCGCCGTGCGCCCCGCGACAGAAAGGAAGGAACGCCATGTTTGGACACCGCCCCGAAGGCAAACGGGTGCGCGATGTGGATCCCATCGTGCAGATTACCCCGTACCTAATGCCCATGCGCTGCGACGCGCAGGTATTCCTGGATTACGACGTGGAATATGAACCCCTGATGCGCTATATTGCGCAAAAAAGCCGCGAGGGCGTCAAAATCACCTTTATGGAGATTTTGATCGCCAGCTTCATTCGCGGGATTTCCCAGGTGCCGGAGGTAAACCGCTTCATTATGAACAAGCAGTTTTACAACCGCAAGGAGCTTACCACCAGCTTTACCCTGCTGATGGATACCGAGGACGGCAGCATTGAGGAAAACGCCGTCAAGATTTTCTTCGACCCCAGCGACACTATCTATGATGTGAGCGCGCGCGTGAAGGAAACCATCGAAAAGAACCGCAAGCCGGAAACCGCCGGCTTTGCCCTAAAGCTGGCCAAGGGCGTGCTGCTGGTGCCCGGCGTGGCAACCGTGTTTGTGGCGCTTGTGAAGCTTTTGGACCGCTACGGCCTGATTCCCAAGGCGCTGCTGGACGCGCTGCCCTTCCACACCAGCATGTTCATCACCAACAACGCCTCTATTGGGCTGATGCGCGTGTACCACCATATCTATAACTTTGGCAATACGAGCGCGTTCTTCGCGCTGGGCACGCCGCAGCGCGGCTACGGCGTGGATGTGGGCGGCAACGTGATTCGCAGGTGCACGCTGCCCGTGGGCGTTACTGTGGACGAGCGCGTGTGCGGCGGCGCGGTATTCGCCAAGCTGTTTGCGGTGATGAAGCGCTGCCTGCGCCACCCCGAGGAGCTGGAAACCCCGCCGGAAAAGGTATATTATAACCAGGGCTGCGAGTTCCATGTGCCCAAGCCCCAAAATGTCGCGACGCCCCTGAAGGAGAAGCCCTCCGTTAGCGCGTAACTGGCGCGCAGCGTTTTGCCGCCCTTCCGCCGCCGCGCCGGTTCCCTACACGGGTTCGGCGCGGCGGTTGTTTTTTTGTTATAAGGGATAGCGCTCCTTTTGCCCGTTTGCATAGCGGATCTCCAGCGTGCCGTCCGCCAGCACAAAGGCATAGTGGTTCGCGCCCGCGCTCAGGGCCAGCACGGGCTGTTCAAAATCAAAATCGCACAGGCATGCCTTGTCAAACACATGCGCGAGCACCCGCCCATCCCGCGTCAGGGCAAGGGCGGCGTTTTCCCCGGCGCTCACGCGGGCTACATCCGTCCATTGGGGAACCAGCTCCGTGGTGGCAACGGCGCGGCCCTGCGCGTCCACGCCGATGGCATAGCCGCGCGAAACGGCCACGGATACGCACCGCGCATCCGGCATTAGGCCGCTATGCGACGCATGCAGCCCATCGGCCGTTTCCACAACCAGGCCGTAGCTGCCCGCCCAAAGCCCGCTCACGCCAGAAAGCTCCTCCAGGAAAGCGTAGCTGTGATAGCCGGTGCAAAGCACCTCTCCCGTGGAAAGCAGCAGGAAGGAATCATAGTCGCCCGCGGCAATGGCCTTCACGCCGCTGAACAAAGCCGCGTCGGCCTGGGCGTAGGTATTGTCGCCGCAGGCCAGCACCCGCCCGTCCGCGGTCAGGGCCAGGGTATGATAGGCCCCGGCGGCCACAGCCGTCACGTTGCGCCAGCCGTCCACCTCCGTTTGGCCATAGGTATTATCGCCAAAGGCGCGCACGGTGCCGTCAGCCATAAGCGCCACGGTGTGCGCAAAGCCCGTGGCGATGCGGCCATCCGCCCACAGGGCCGGCGCGGGCGCGGCGGTGGGAGCGGCGGTTGCGGCGGGCGTTTGAA
>ERZ857882.4416-NODE-4416-length-12136-cov-6.061915_pt1 | contig 12136 bp, 10 predicted proteins | sample MGYA00519697_ERZ857882 | MGnify/ENA primary metagenome ERZ857882 (study PRJEB31778, sample SAMEA3449373) | human gut metagenome | biome: human gut; feature: human-associated habitat; material: faeces | place: United Kingdom | collected 2010/2012 ... | reverse complement strand
TCTTACTGACATCTAATGAAGTTAAGCTATTATTACCGCAAGACAGCTTAGTCAATGCAGTATTCTTACTTATATCCAATGAAGTTAAGCTATTATTGCCACAATCCAAACTAGTCAAGGCAGTATTCTTACTGACATCTAATGAAGTTAAGCTATTATTACCGCAAGACAGCTTAGTCAATGCAGTATTCTTACTTATATCCAATGAAGTTAAGCTATTATTGCCACAATCCAAACTAGTCAAGGCAGTATTCTTACTGACATCTAATGAAGTTAAGCTATTATTACCGCAAGACAGCTTAGTCAAGGCAGTATTCTTACTGACCTCTAATGAGGTTAGGTTATTGCCATAACATCGTAAGGAAGTCAATGCAGGACACCCACTGACATCTAATGAGGTTATGTGCTTGGTGTAACACCAAAAGCCTCTAATTTTCCCTTTAATTGTAATAATATAAGGATTACTATTAGGATATCTATGACCAATGCCATAGGTTGAAAAAATATTATCACACATCGTTTCCAGATTGGCATTTTCAACATTTCCATCTCCCCAATCAATTGTAATAATGTCTCCCTTATTAAAAGCCCCAATTTGTATTCGCACAGGACTACTAGCAGAATAATCAGTTCTATGAACCAACGTAATTACCCCTTCTTTTCCATCTTCTGATGAATCATCATCTTTTGAACACGCAGTAAAAGCAATGGCACATATAGTAACCAATAAAATGTAAATCTGTTTCATATTAATGTTATTTATATAATTCATTTTCTATTCTTCGTCTTTTTCTTTGTTTTGGGCAATCCATTCTCAAAGTCATACTTCAATGATAGATTTTCTCTCAACTTATTCAATAAAAGATTACCTTTTTCATAAAATTGTTCATATTGTTCTTGCGATATAGTTTGGTTAGCGTGCACTATTTCATTACGAATTTTCCATAAACAATTTTGTTCCTTACTAAAAATCACCTTCAATATTTCAGGCATTTCTTCATTTAATATTTTTAAAAAACCTGTCCATCTTACATCTAAGTTTTTCGGATACGCACCTTTTTCTATGCATCTGGATAATTTCAATCCTGCTTCAATTTGATTCCATAGATTTAAGATGGCATATCCATATTCTTCTTTATTGACAAGATCTTTCATCCTATCAGAAACCTCCAAGTTCAATAATAAAAGTGCTTTTTTCTGTTTAGTTTGCTGTCTCATTGCTTATTTGATAAATTGTATTCTAATTAGCAGGCATTTTATAAACATGAGATGTCTGTGTATTTAGCGTTCCATCTCCCCAGTCTATTTCAAATTGGATAGGTTTCGAACTTCTTGTTTCTGAAAATCTGAGCTCAATTTCTTGAGTTGGTTTAGTAGTTTTTACTTTCAATGTAATTGTATCCATGTCTATAAGTTTTAAGTTTTAAAAATTCCTACTCCCAACGTTTAAAGTATAGGAGTAGAAATGATGAATTATTCTTGCGGAATTTGTGAACATTCTCCGTTTAAAAGTTGGTATTTTGTCGGGTTATAGCCATTGTTATTTAAATAAAAAGTGCCACTCATATTTTGTACTACATTTTGGAGGACACAGAAATCATATAATTTGGGACATGTTGTAATTGATATATCGTTAAGCGATTCAATATTTTTAAGGGCATCTATATTATTTAATGAGCTACAATAATTTATAGTTAATTTGCCTCCCCCTATGTTTGTGAGACTCTCTAAACCTTCAAAAGATGCTAAAGATTTTAAAGAAGAATAAGATTTAGCATTCACCTCAAAATCCCCTCCAATGCTTTTTAAACCACTTAAACCTTTAAAAGAAGATAAAGAATTTAAAGAATAATAATAAGAATAAGAAGATTCAGCAATTACTTTAAAATTCCCTCCGATGGTTCCAAGATTTCGCAATCCTTCAAAAGAAGTCATATCTCCATCCTTAATTATTAGACTATCTGTTATAGTTTTCAAACCGTACAAACCATCCAAAGTGGTCAAGGTTGAACATTCCAATCTCAGTGAACCGTTAATTTCCGTAAGCAGATTGTCCAACTTTTGTAAGGTTGTTATTTCCCCTCCGCTCACAATAACATTCCCTCTAACTTTAGTATAACCTGCTGTCTGGAAATCAATTAAATCCTGTTCTGTTTCAAAAATAATATCTCCTATATAAATCCCTTTTGCAGCCTGAGTCACTTGTACTGTATCAGACAAAGTGCTATTCTTATCTTTTATAAAAATTTGGGCTGAACGTACATCATCGGTCGGGTTGGGTTTTACTTCAAGATTAATCATACTCTTAGTAAGTGCCTTAGATTGCGGCATCTGCTCTATCCATTCTTGTACTGTCTTAGGTATAATTATCTCATAGTCAATATTACTCTGAACCTCAATAGAAATTTGTTCACCTCCTGCGAGTACTTCATATTGTTTTTGAGATAAAATAAGTGCATTTTGTTGTAATTGATTGATATATAAAGTATCACAAAGAGAACTGTTTTTATCTTTTATAAAAACCTGGGCTGAACGATTATCATAAGTAGTATTTTCTTCTATTTCAAAATAAATTTTATCAGTCCGGATAGCTTTTGTTTCGAGTAACTTAATCCAATGCGATGCGGAACTGGGAATAGAAATGGAGTAATCTACATTCGATTTCAATTCCACTTCAATAGATTCTTTTGCAGATGAAATGTTGTAAGTGTCTTTACTCAGGATAAGTGTCCTTGGATCGGCAGTTTGATAAATATGGACTGTATCTTTCAAAGAGTTACCATTAAACACTATATATCCTTCCCGTTTTTCGTATTCCTTGTTTTCTAAAATCGTAAATGTAAAATTCTTTACAGTAATAGCTTTAGTTTCAGGTTCATGTTTTATCCAATTTTGAAATTGGGATGGAATGGAAACCTCATATTGAATATTACTTTTCACTTCAACGGTCACATTTCCACCTTCTTCCGGTATATCGAATTTATCCTTGCTTAAAATAATAGCATCACCATCTTTTTGTGTTACAGTCAGAACTTTTGTTATATTTCCGGCTTTAACTGTCAAGTTCGTATTCCTGTCTTCCATTTCACTGTAAACCCCTACCGTCACAATTATTTTGCTATCACCATTCCCCTGATTCACAGTTGTTTTACACCATTCACTTTCGTTTGTGATAGTCCAATCAGAATTACAATAAATGGTAAATTCTTTCTCTCCTCCCTCTGCCCCAAACACAAGATCTGAAACTGAAATATCAAGCATGACATTAGTTGGGGCATCGGGATTATCAGGATTGTCAGGATCATCGATAGGACCGTCACTTTTACTGCAACTCCAAAGAGTGCAGGATAACATCATTAATAGGTAAAATAGTCTTTTCATAATTGTTATTTATTTGTGGTTTATAAATCAAGATGGATATGTTCTACTGAAAATATTTTGCTAATCGCTAATTCTTTCGAATCTGAATCAGGGAAAAAGTTGGATTTTTTAATGATATTTATAATTTTACTTCTATTTTTTTCTTCTTGAATAATAATGTATTTTATATCCTTAGGACTAAATGAAATAGGAGAAGTTTTAAGTGAGTTTTGATACTCATCTTTCTTTTCCTCAAATGTACTTTTCTTTAATAATTGGCTATTTTTAGGGACAAAACGCCATTCTCGCTCATTATAAAAACATGTATCTTTTGTAAGTTTTCCGTTTCTCCACATTTTTCCATAATATGGTTTTATGTATTTTATTGCTAAATTCTTATTACAGAAATCAAAAAAATTCTTACCGAGTTTTGGCAAAATGTCTTGTATTTGTGGAGATTGATTATGTATATAAATAACAGGCGTTATTCCTACTTTTTGTGCCCATTCTTTGGTAAATCCAATTGCAAATTTCCCATAAGTATTAGTATGTTCATATATTTGAGACAAAGGAATATCGCAAAAACATTTCATAGGAATTACAACATCTCCTTTAAGATAGTCATTAATTTCAAAATGCTCGACACAATATCTTGGGATTAATTTGCCACGTAAAATGCTCTCTAAGAATCTCCTTTGAGAGGCAAAATGAAATAAAGTATTTGCACTTATATTCATTTTAATAAAGAGTTTTAGTACCCCAAATTCCCCGGACAGATAAGTTAATAACATAAAAAAGCGTGGGAACTGTCAGTTTATTTTGTAAGAGGTATCGCCAAACACCCGACTAAAAATAAACAACTACCCCACGCAAACCGGATATATATACGAAAAGTAAATATATGGCAAGCATGAGCGTCTGAATCGTTTATCCCTTTAGTCTTGAAAATTGGCGATTTTCTTACAAAGGATAAAGCTGAAACGCTTCTATTTAAAACAACATGTCCGTTGCTAAATTACTCTAACAACGGAACAAATGTAATCAATTTTTAGCATTTCACAAACGCTCATACGGGGTGTCGTAGGCCAAAAATAAATCTTTATTCACAAATCACCGCATTCATAAAATAATTCCTTCATCCGCAAAGCTGAAATAAGTATCCTCAGAAATAATCAGATGATCCAGGAGCCTTATATCTAAAATCTTACCTGCTCCGACTATTTTCTTCGTCAACTCTTCATCCGGTTTACTGGGATGCAAAACACCTGTCGGATGATTATGTACCAAAATAAAACCTGTTGCGTGCGCCATCAGAGCCGTCTGGTATATAATCCTTACATCGACAAAAGCATGCTCCAAACCTCCCTTCGAGACCTGCGACGAACCGATTATTTGCATGCACGAATTTAATAAAATCATCCAAACTTCTTCATGATGGGACATAAAAGATTTAAAAAATTCTTTGATATAAAGAAAAGCATCACGGGAACACCTTATTTTAGACGATAATTCCAGACTTTTACGGGGTTTATAAACCACCTCCACTTCCTGAAAAAAATGGGTATTGGGTACGATTCCCGCTGTTACCGATCCGTCATAAAAGTTATTTTCCATCATTTTGATTTAAATTTAATGATTAATGAAAGAGAGAAACTGTTTTCAATGGGGTAACCCCGGGGCGTAGGGAAGGGAATAATCCCCGTATATCTGAAATTATATTATAAAATTTTTTTCTGATCAGGTATTTAAAAAGTACCTTTACCCGGAGCTCTATATTGACAGGTATAAAAAAAGCCTCCCGTTCATTTTCGGACGGAAGGCAAAAAAGAGTATTACGAATATACAGGAAATGACGGATTTTTAGTAGTTAAATATAAAATGCCTGAATTTAAGACAATTACTATCCGGATATAAAAAAGGATCCGATCTTTAACACAGATCAGATCCTCCATGAATCAGAGACAGATATGTATTTCTTCCCTCTCTTTATTCTTCAAATAATTATCCATCAACTTACATAAATTCTCCGCCATTCTTTTCAATTCGGCTTCATTGAAGTATTCCACCTCGGTGTGGTAAACTTCTGTGATTTTCCACGGCACAAATGTTGTGGATGTTTTTTTGGGTTTAAGTTCTCGTTTTTTCATAGGTTCATATTTAAAATGCAGAAATTATTTCATAACCCATTTTACGGGTATCGGAAAACTTGATTCTCTTAGTTTCAAATAATAAATTGAAATATTCCACTGCTGTATTATGTTTCTGATCAGGCAGGCCGACCTCACGCCTCAAACTATTGATTTTCTGTTCGATTTCTTCACCGCTGATCCTCATTCCGATTTCAAAATTCTGGAGCAATAATTGTCTGTAAAGCCGCATCGTTACATCAGGACTGTATTTGACCATACAGATATCTCTGGTTCTGTTCATTTTTTCCGTATTTCCCATATTCTCTTCCAGAATATCCCGTATCTTTTCATCAGAAAGACCCAGGTATTTAAATTCTTCGTAATATTCCCGTATTTTCCGGTGTAACGCATTTTTGACTGGCGCATTGAATGCTTCAAAGTTTAATGTTTGAGGCTGGAGGAAGTAGGTATAGAATTGTTCTACAGCGATTTTGATATCCTCTTTTGTATATTTTATCATTTTTTCTTTTTTTAAGTTATTATTTATTACCAAATTAATTTTAACTCCCGAGGTATGTAAACCGATACCATATTCCGAAAGGACATGTTTCAGGTTAAAAAGATTCCCGTACAGTTCGTTATTGATCTTCTGATAAACGGTATAACTGATCAGGTGGTGGTTGATATAGTATTCAGTATAAATAAACTTCTGAAAAGCAGATGTTTCAAAGTACTGATTGAATTTTAATTTCCTGTAGTCGGTATTCCGCATCTTCTCCATTAACTTCATTGTTTCCCGGGTATAGTTATCTGTAAGCGTTTTATTCACCTCCTGCAGCCCGAAGGGATGATCTTCCCCGCATTCACTGTTCACCAGAAAATAAGCTTTCATACCGGGAAGATCCCGGAAACGGTTCATCATTTGCACAATATCGGTATAGGAGTGCTTATTTTTCCCGGGAGCGATGATCAGCTCATAATTGTTCCCTTTTAAATCATAGCCCTGACGGTAAGTGGTGATGATCACTTCCGCATCCAATTCCCCGGTTTGCAAAAGCTGGTCATAATATCCGGTGCTTCCCTCTACCTCTATATCCGTTTCATCCGTTTTATCCGTTTCTTTTTTGTGTTGCTTAGTCATGGAATTTATAACGGCCAGCTTTACGATCCCTCTGTCACGCAGGCTTTTCTCAAGCAAAGGAAGCTTATCGGATTTATCAAGCAGGGAGATAACAACAGTTTTCCCGTTTTCTCTTAAACCCATGGTCAGTTCCGTTATTCCCCCGATCAGCTCCTTATAGTTTACGACAACTAAATTCCGGACCTGCGGCTCTTTCCGGACAGCCCTGAAAATAGTCATCCCTTCATAAAACGAATCCCGGGAATATAAAGGAGTTCCGGATAGCAATATCACTCTCTTATATCTGCAACCGAAGGTCAGCACCTGCTCAATCGCTTCTTTCTTCCAACTATAATCAGTTATCAGAGAATGGGCTTCATCAATTATCAGGGTTGTATCCCGGTGGATAAATTTAGGAATATGCTGATAAACCGTGATCAGTTGTTCCGCTTCATAACAGGTCCTGTCCTCGGCACAATAAAACGGGAGATCATGCCTCGCTGCCAATCTGCGGCCTAATAATAATGTATCTGTAGTAAATAAGAAAGGAATATTTTTCCTTTTCAGGTAATCTAAAAGATAGTATGATTTCCCGCCTCCTGCCGGACATTCTATGCTTACTTTAAATGAAGAATTGAAATCAAGTTCATCCAATAGCTTCGTTTCTGAAAGATTTCTACTAAAATCATAATCTTTGACAGTCATATTAAAAATGAAATAAAACACACTTCCTGTGTCAATATTCACTGTTGCACTTCGGGGTATTTTTTATATATATAATTACCATGAAGTGCGTCAGGTTTTCAGGGAGCAGAATGGCTCAGGAAGTGTATATAAACCGATATCTTCCCCGAATGATCTGATAAGCTTTATTGATTATATTGTATCTGGGGGATTCTGAAAAGAAATGATCTGGTAAAGGTTACAGGAAAGAAAAACACTTCCCGTCTTTCATTATCTCTGAAATTTATAAGAGGTGAGTGTCGCAATTAAGAATCATATGAAATGTACCCTGACCGGCAAAATAAAATCCCATCGGATAAAACAATGAGATTCTATTTTGTTTGTGTCAAATGTATATATCTGGAATTATGATTTTAGTATGCGTACCGGAAGGGGTTAATCCACCTCTGTTTTAATGACACAAAGTTACCTACAATTCAGGTCACATCCAAGTGATTTGAGAAATTTATTTTCATAATATTTTATTGTGTTAATGGGTGTTTTTACCGGATTATAGAGGAAACAGGAACGGTTTTCCGGGAATAATCCGGTAAATAAAGCAACGGGTTAATTATCTTCCAATGGTTGTGAAGTTAATATGTTTAATCTTTAAATCCTGAAAGTCCCCCAGGTAGTGATCACTCATGGAGAAATATACCAAACCTTATATTGGTAACAACACAAGAAAGACAGGTTGAAAGAAGAACCCACTAAAAGCAGGCTCTTCCTTTACAGCTAAGCTACAAGCAAGGGAAGCATTGAATCTACCCGGTCTTTTAATATACTGAAAATGTTACAGACATTACGCGGATCTCCGAGAATATTTTCAACATCACGGGAGGTCAGATTATGTATTGCATTTATTACTTTTCCTATACCGTACTTATCTCCATTTTTACCGGACTTTGTTTTCATTAATTGGGCAATGGCGTCAATCAAATAAGGTCTCTTCAAACATTCTCCTAAATCCAAATTTTGTAATGTTTCTATAATAGTATCCCCAACACTTAAATCATACTTCACATTATCAACCACTTTTCCCTGCCAGGCTTTCACCCAGTCATCAGGAGTTAACAATTTCCCCTGGGTATAGTACTTTATTACAGTATTTACAGGTATTTTCAGATTTTTACTGACTTGATAAACTTTTTGCATAAACTCGTGGTAAGTAGCATAACTAGCAACTTTGATTTTTTCTTTACTTCTGAATCCTCTGTCCTGACTATAATTAACCGCCATATAGCGGGCAAAATCCTGTACAGAATTGAAGTCCTTTATTTGTACGTTAGTAAGTACATAAGGATCTTCGCCTTGAAGGACTGCTTGTTCGGACATCTTATATAACCCTATGATCAGGGCCTGGTTTTGAGCAGAACAGACTGGTACATAAACAGGAGTGCCTTTGGGGACAAGGGTTCCATTTAAATACTGTAACGGAATATCGGCTTGATGGAAAATATCTCCTGAAACAAAGTATTTTACAGAATCCTTCTCGTACATTTCATGTTGGTAAAGTTCTTGAACCTGTTTCACCATTTGGGGGACTATTTCAAAATTGACTGTGGAAATAGCAATTGGCAAATCTGTATGTTCAGAGTATTCAGAAGCAAATTGTAATTTTAGTGTCAAAGGATGGGTTCGTAATAGTTTTTTCAGAACCTTTTGGGATTTTTGATATTGTTTCAGATGTTTGTTGCCGTCTTTAGCTTCACCGTTATCTTGCCAGGCAGCTTTCAGGATTCGGATATTTTTTATCTCTTCATTCATATCTAATAATTTTATATCGGAAGATGCTTTCTTCAACATTTGTTTAGAATTACTTTCAGTTAAAATTGTGGTTTTTGTAAGATTTTTCATGGTATTCAATTTTACATCAGTATACAAATTTTTTTCGCTATCAGCTTTTAACTTGCAATCATTTAATATTTCCATATTATTTATAATAATGTTTTGTTAATAAATATCCCCTTCCGCTCCAACTGGCCAAGTTTTCCTTCCGGGGGTGATAACTTACGGCCTCTCAAATTGTTTTCTCCCATTTATTTTCTTGGAGTGTCCTACCTTGTAAGACTCAATTTGTAGCTGCCTTCGTTATCGGTTTGTCATTGATCAATGAACTATGTAACCATCAGAACTCCGGAGTTGCATTTGATTACGATGCAAAAGTAAGGTGGGAAATAAAGGATTAAAAATAGGAAATTCCGGGAGTTGAAGGGGTATTTCCTATGTAATAAGAATCAATAGGTTAGATAGAAAACAGAGAAGAAATTTTTATTTACCAATATTTGGGGAATAATTCACTGAGCGGGGTATCCAGAGTCACTCCTTCAGAATTATATTCCTTATAAGACTTATGGCTAAGAATTTCGTTGGTGACACTTTTAAATTTTCCGTTGGTTTCTTCCCACTTCAGATTATCGGATATTTTTGTGCGGATGGTAGCGATCCAGTCTCTCAGGATCTTTGATTTCTTCCGTTCTTTCTGCCTGATATTAAATTCCTCTTCATCGGGGAGGATCGTGATATAGCCCATTAACGAAAGAAAGCGTGCGATGAACGTACAGATTTTATCCGTTTTCTTACCCTGAGGATCATGGTAAGGCGTCTCTTCCTGTAAGAAGTGGTAAAGCTGGGTGATGATCCGGTTGATGGTATGATCGGATTTTGCTCCCACCCTGGCTTTATATAGGGATAGTTCTGTATGTACCTCTTCAATGGTTTTCTCTTTTAAATAGGTATCGAGGTATTCTTTCAGGTGTTGAAAGAACCAGTTATCCTCATTATCCAGAGCTATTTCTTTATTACCGTATACGATTTTTATAGGCTTGGAGGAAACACCCAACTGATCGAAAGGTTTTTGGGCTGTAAATAATTCGTGCATGGATCTAAATAACCGGAGCATATCAGGCCGGACGAACTCCGAGAAATAATAAAACCCGGAATCATTGGTTGCCTCGAATAACTTACTGCTGGCAAAATTGTAGCTGTAGAAATCAGGTAATAACCAGATAATGGTATCCTGTCGGTCATCGGTGATCAGATATTCATCGTTCCGGGTAAAGTCTTCCAATTTAGTGTATAAATCTATGGGATAGTCGATTATTATATCTTTATCCTTGAAAAATTCATATTGATCGGGATGGGGAGATGCTCCTTGTTTGATGTAATAATTCCTATTCGCCTGTATCAGTTCACTGAATTCCCAGCCCGAAGCATCGAAATAGGTGTGTAAAAGGGTATCTATAGCTTTCAGGTCTTTTCCTTCAAAACCAGTTCGTTGATATTCTTCTTCCGCTGCCATGGAGTTTTGTTTTCCCAAAAATAAAAAAAATGCCCCGAATCTAAAAAGACTCAGGGCTAAATTTAAACAAGATGCTGCATGGCTTGTTCTACTTGTTTTTCTTCGAAACCATCTAAATATATTTCCGTCGTTGCCAGATTAGCATGCCCCATTAGTTCACTGATAATGCCAATATTGACTCCGGAACGTTTCAATACTGTGGCAAAGGAGTGACGGGCCACATAGGTCGTCAGACGATGTTTCAAATTCATTGCCTCACTGATGTATCCTAAATTTTTATTAATCCTTCCCCTCACTTTTTGAATCCGGTCAAATATTTGTTGTTCCGTAACGTGTATTTTTTTATCAAGGATTGGAAAAATATAATCATCCTCTTCTGCATCTGTTTTCGAATATTTATCCAATATCTTCCGAGCTTCCGGCAAAAGATTAAAAGTCAACATTTTCTTTGTCTTATGACGGACATAATAAATCCGGTTATTGTCAATATTTGCATATTTCAAAAAAGCAATATCCTTAAAATTTATTCCTGCCGTTAAATAAGAAAACATAAATATATCTCTGGCCAATTCCAGATAAGATTTAGGACATGCATTCACAACAGACAAATCTAACCGAGACAATTGGGAAATCGTTTCTTTATTTATCGCCCGTTTACGCGTTGAAGTCCACAAACTTCCAACTTTAAATTTTTTAAACGGATTCTTATTACATACGAATATTTCTTCCTCCAAGGCTTTATTGAAAACAGATTTCAGTGTACTAAACTTCGTGGCGATACTATTATCTGCCAAACCTGACTTTCGGAGAAACATTTCATAATCTTTCAAAAATTGAAAATCCATATCTGTGAAAGAAATCTTTGTTGATCTAAACTTATTCAGTGATGACAAAGTAAATTTGTATTTATCACGTGTATTGAGTCGTCCAAGATCGGATAATTCGTTAATGATTTTTTGAAAGTATTCTTCTACTGTCATTGCGGGTTTCTTTTTTATTCCGATAATATCATCGATCGAATAATTTTTCCCCTGAATTTTATATTCTAACTCCCGTTTTTTAAATTCCTGAATCTGTTTATCCAAAAGATATTGCAAATGTTCCTGATTAGGGATACCATTCTTCAAGCAGTTATTATCGAAATCCCAATAATCGACTTTAATTCGTAAACCAGAAGTAATTTTTCGGACAATGCCATTATGATATAAACGAATTATTATTGCCACCTCATTCTGTTTTGAAATTCTGTCTCTCCGACAAATAGCTGATATTTCCATAAAATAAAGCAAAAACGACTGACAGAGAATGGCCTAAATAATATGGAGGACTATAAAAGTGGGTACAAATTGGTAACAAAACCCACTCTACGCCAAAATCGATATATTTGTATTATATTATATATCAATAAGTTACCAAAACCAAGATTGAAGAACAAAAAAAAGAACCGACTTCAGTCAGTTCTTTTGAGTGTAGCGCTAAGGGGAATCGAACCCCTGTTTTAAG
>ERZ857882.4406-NODE-4406-length-12167-cov-5.772375_pt1 | contig 12167 bp, 11 predicted proteins | sample MGYA00519697_ERZ857882 | MGnify/ENA primary metagenome ERZ857882 (study PRJEB31778, sample SAMEA3449373) | human gut metagenome | biome: human gut; feature: human-associated habitat; material: faeces | place: United Kingdom | collected 2010/2012 ... | reverse complement strand
TGCGGTAAAAAGGAGCCTTCTTTGCGCCCATTCTGCGCAGTCTGATCTTCAACATGTGTTCTTTCCTCCAGAAAATTTCAGTGTTTGTTGTATCGCGAAAACGGCCAAACCGTTATTCGTTCCTAAAAGCCAAACGGGAATCCGCCGCGGCGGCCCTTTTTGAACCGGCCGCTCGTCATCTGCTTCATGAGCTTGCGCGACGCCGCGAACTGGTTCATCAGCCGGTTGACCTCCTGTACGGAGGTACCGCTTCCCTTTGCGATGCGGCGGCGGCGGCTCGCGTTGAGCATGTCCGGGTTCGCGCGCTCCGCTCTGGTCATCGAACAGATGATTGCCCGCGTATGCGCCATCGCTTTTTCATCGACCTGCAGGTTGCCAAGCTGTCCGGCGCTGACGCCCGGGAGCATGCCGAGAATGTCCTGCATGGAGCCCATGTTCTTGAGCTGATCCATCTGCTCAAGAAAATCATCAAGCGTAAAGCTGTCGGTTCGCATCTTGGTTTGCAGTGCGGCGGCCTTCTTCTCGTCAAACGCCGTCTGCGCCTTTTCTATGAGCGAGAGCACGTCGCCCATGCCCAGAATGCGGGAGGCCATGCGGTCGGGGTGAAACACTTCGATATCGGTGAGCTTCTCGCCGACGCCCGCAAACTTGATCGGCTTTCCGGTCACAGCGCGCACAGAGAGCGCCGCGCCGCCGCGGGTATCGCCGTCGAGCTTCGTCAGCACCACGCCCGTGAGCGCAATGGACTCATTGAACGTTTTGGCCACATTCACCGCGTCCTGGCCGGTCATGGCGTCCACCACGAGCAAGACCTCGCTTGGATTGACCGTATCGCGAATATGCTTGAGCTCGGCCATCATATCGGAGTCGATGTGCAGCCGGCCGGCCGTATCGACGATCACGACATCGCAAAAATCGTGCTGTGCCTTTGCAATCGCGAGCTTTGCCGTTTCAACCGGGTCGCTCTGACCGCGCTCGAATACCGGCACGCCGACCTTTTCACCGACGATCTGAAGCTGCTGGATCGCTGCCGGACGATAGATATCGCAGGCGACGAGCATGGGGGTTTTGCCGTACTGCTTTTTGAGCAGGCCCGCCAGTTTGCCGCACATCGTCGTCTTGCCGGCGCCCTGCAGGCCGGCCATGAGGAATACCGCGGGCTTCGTGCTGCCAAAATCGATTTTGGCATTCGTACTGCCCATCAGACGGGTCAATTCCTCATTGACCACCTTGATGACCTGCTGGCCGGGCGTGAGGCTTTCGAGAACCTCCTGCCCCACGGCACGCTCGGTCACGGTCTTGATAAAGTCCTTGACCACGAGGAAGTTGACGTCCGCTTCCAGCAGCGCCAGCTTGATCTCGCGCATCGCATCGCGAACATCCTTTTCGTTCAGCTTGCCGCGGCCGGTCAGCTTTTTGAATACGCCCTGCAATTTTGAAGAAATGCCTTCAAACGCCATCGTCTTCCTCCAAGATGCTGTAAGCTTCCTCGATGCCATGCACCAATGTCTCACGGTTCGGCGCATCCTGCGGCAGTTGTTCCGCCAGTGTGCCAAGCTGCTTGAGCAGCGATTGCAGCCGCAGCGTTTTGCGAACCATACCAAGCTCGTTCTCCATGCCGCGAAGCTGCTGCTCCGCGCGCACGATACCGTCTCGCACGCCCTGCCGGGAGATGCCGTCCCGCTCGGCGATTTCGCCGAGGGAAAGGTTGTCGTTGGCATAAGCGTCTATCAATCCCCGCTGCCGCTCCGTCAGGAACGCGCCATAATAATCGAATAGCTGTCCCAACTCAATCAATCGATCCATTCGGCACCCCTGTAAAGTGTTTTCCCTTTACACTTCATCTATTATATTGTTTTTTCAAGAAATGTCAAGGAATTTCTATTCCTTTTCGAATGGTTTAGCCGGGATGCGGGTTGGTCAAAGCAGGGTTCTGTGATAGACCCGTGCAAGACCGCCGCCATTCTCCTCCGCCATGCACAGAAACGACCAGCCGCAGCGCTCATAAAAGCCAATGTGGTCGGTGAGCAGATACACATTCTCAATACCGATTGACGCAAGATCCCCGCAGGCAAACTCCAGCATGGCCCTTGCCGCGCCACGCCCGCGATATGCCTCCTCCACATAGACGGCGCAGAGATTGGGCGTAAGATCCGTCCGCTTGTGAAAATCGTTCTCAATGGCGCCCACGCCGCCGATTATCACATCTGCATCATTCAACAGAATATACCATTGCGGGATGCCTTTTGGCTGGTTCCGGCAAGCTCGGATGCTCTCTTGGTAAGCCGTCAATGGAATGCCCCATTTTTCGTGAAACCAAACGGCTGCGCGTTCGCTCCATTCCGGATGGTCGCGAAGGCACAGGATGCGTTGATGCTGCTGTGTCATGTCCAATCGTCTCCTTAGGCAGTGAAAGGAGGCAGTGAAAGGCCCGACGGCAGCGAAGCCGATGAGCCTCCCCTATTTTGTGTGGAGGACAGCGCCGTCAAAGTACGGTTGGCATCGCCCGGTTCTCGGGGGCCGCTTTCCCGGCCGCCCGTGTTTTCCGAAGGCATTGGGTGGCTGCGCTTTGGTTTTGAGCCCGTCCCCTCGCCGCTCCGGCCATCTTAAAACAGCGCGGCGGCAAACGCATCGGCGTCGAACGGCCGCAGATCGTCGATCTGTTCGCCAACGCCAATAAAACGCACCGGAATGCCCAGTGCGGATGCAACCGCGACCACTACGCCGCCCTTGGCCGTTCCGTCCAGCTTGGTCAAAATCACGCCGGAAAGGCCCGCTACATTTGCAAATGCCTCTGCCTGGGCAACGGCGTTCTGACCGGTTGTCGCGTCCAGCACGAGCAGCGTCTCGCACGGCACATCCGGCAATTCCCGGCTGATGACCCGGCGCATCTTGGACAGCTCGTTCATCAGGTTCGCCTTGTTGTGCAGCCGGCCTGCCGTATCACAGATGAGCAAATCGCAGCCCTTCGCACGGTAGGAGGCAATGGCATCGAATACGACGGCGGAGGGATCGGCGCCCTCGGCATGCCGCACCATCGGCACATCCGCGCGGCGCGCCCATTCGCCGAGCTGCTCCGCCGCCGCAGCGCGAAACGTATCGCCGGCGGCCAGCATCGGTTTTCTTCCCTGCTCCTTGTAGCAATGTGCAATCTTGCCGATGGAGGTCGTTTTGCCCACGCCATTGACGCCAACAATGAGCAGCACGGCCGGGCCCTGATCGGCAGCCCACCGTCCTTTCGGGCGAACCGCATCGGCAACGAGCCGGATGAGCGCCTCGCGCGCCGCCGTCCGGGAGGTGATCTTCTCGGTCTTCACCGTATCGCGAAGCCGGCCCAGCAGCATTTCTGCCGTCTCCATTCCCATATCCGCGAGGATCATCCCCTCCTCCAGTTCCTCAAAGAACGCATCGTTCACGCGCTCGGCGTCTCCGAACAGGCCCGAAAACACCGTGCTTCTCGTTTTGCTCAGCCCTGAGCGCAGCTTTTCAAAAAAGCTCTTTTTCTGTTCCATCTTTCAAACCGCCTCTCCAAATCTTGCGGAAACGACCTTGCTGACGCCGCGTTCCTCCATGGAAACGCCGTACAGCGAGTCGCAAACCTCCATGCTGCCCTTTCGGTGCGTAATGATAATGAACTGCGTTTGGTCGGAATACGACTTCAAATATCCCGCAAAGCGCGAAACATTGACCTCGTCCAGGGAGGACTCGATCTCATCAAGCACACAGAACGCGGGCGCTTTCAGGCGCAGCATTGCAAACAGCAGCGCAATGGCCGTGAGCGCACGCTCGCCGCCGGAGAGCAGCGATAGGAGCTGCAGTTTCTTTCCGGGCGGCTGCGCGATGATATCGATATCGCAACCGAGAACATCGTTCTGATCCGAAAGCCGCAGCTCGGCGTGGCCGCCGCCAAACAGTTCCGTGAACACCGCACCGAAGTTCTCCTGAATCCGATGGAACTGCTGCAAAAACTCCGTCTGCATCGTTTCCGTGAGCTCTGCGATCAGCTTTTCAAGGTCGGCGCCGGCCTGTTTCAGGTCGCTGCTCTGACTGGACAAGGACGCATACCGTTCGGACACGGCGCGATAATCCTCGATGGCGCTCAGGTTGATATCCCCCATATCCCGAATCTCGTTTTTGATGGCGCTGATGCGCGCAGCAGAGGCGCCGACGGCAATCTCATGCCGGAACGGAACCGCATTTTCATAGGTGAGCTCATACTCCTCCCAAATGCGATCCTGCATGGCGGCGGTCTCCATCTCCATACGGCTCTTCTGCAGTTCCTGCCGGTGCTTGCGTTCGCTCAAATCCCTGAGAGCCTGCAGCGCGGTTTCCCGCTGCAAGCGAAGCTGTGCAAGCGAATCCGTTCGCCGGGCGCGCTCCTCCTCGATCTGTTTCTGCGTTTCCTTCTGTGCGCCGGCCCGCTGCTGCTCCGTTGCAACGCTCTTCTGCATCCCGGCAAGCCGCGACTCCACGTCGGCAAGCTGTAAGCGGCTTTGTTCCATCGCCGCATCCCGCTCTTCGACCGCCGTGCGGGTCGTCTCCCGTTCCGCCGTCAGGCGCTTCTGCTCAGCCGTCACCGCATCCTGTTCCTTCTGCAGCGCCATCAGGCGCACCTTTTGTTCGGTGATTTCCTGCGACATGCGCTCGCGCGCAGACCGCAATGCGGAGAGCGCATTCTGCGAACGCAGCACGTCCTCGCGGGATGCGGCATTGCCGGATTCGATATCGCGCTGCAGCGCCGTCGCCTGCTCCCGTTCCCGTTCAATATCGGCAAGGTTGTCCGCAATCTGTGCAAGTTCCGTCTCCAGCCGGCCCGCCTGCTCCGCGCTCTTTTCGAGATCGCGCAGGATGATCTCGACCTTTTCACTCTGGCGTGTGAGAGCAATCTCCTTCTCATGCAGTTCGGAGCGAAACGCCTCCGCCTGCATATCGGCAAGCAAGAGCTGCTTTCGCAGCGACTCGCACGCAGCCGAGCGCTCGGCCAATCGCTTTTCCTTCTCTGCAAGGGCTGCTTCCAATTCCTGCATCTCCCGTTCACGGCCAAGCAGGGAAAACGCACGCTTTTGCTTACTGCCGCCGCTCATGGAACCGCCTGTGCTGATGATATCGCCTTCGAGCGTGGCGATGTGGAACGCGCCGCCGGAGCGCTTTTTGAGCGCAATGCCGGCGGTCAAGTCGCGCACGATCGCCGTGTGTCCCAGCAGGTGCTCCACGACCGGCCGGATCTGCGCATCGCAGTCGACCAGTTCCGACGCGAGCCCGAAGCAATCCGGCGTTCTGAGATGCGCGCGTTCCCGCTCGCCGACCGGGCTGATTCGCAGCAGGGTGATCGGGAGAAGCGTTGCACGCCCATACTCCTTCCGGCGAAGGTATTCGATGACAAATTTCGCATCCTCCGCCGTTGGCGTCACGATGTTTTGCAGCGATGAGCCGAGCGCCATGGTGATCGCCGTTTCATACTTCTCCGGAACGCGAATCAATTCAGCCACAACGCCGACAATGGAAGCCGAGAGCTGCGCATCCCGTCCGACATCATGCATAAGATTTTTGATGCTCGCATAGTATCCTTCGCGGGATTTTGCCATCTCCGTCAGCACGCGCAAGCGGGAGCGCATCGAGCCGGTTTCCTGTTCCAAGCCATGCTGCTCCGCCATGGCGCAGGCATGCTCCTTTTCGAGCGACAACCGGTTTTGCTGGGCTTCGTTGACGCGCTGCAGCAGCGCATCGCGCGCCGCCTCCATCGTTTCCCGTTCCGCCTGCGCCTCGGCATATTCGGCGTCAAGCGATGCGTCCGACCCGCCCTGCTGTTGTTTCTGCTGTGCAATGCTCTCCATGCGCTCCGTGAGCGCTGCCGCCATGGCGTCAAAGCGTGATAAACCGCTCTTGGCGTCAGCCAGACGGTTCATCGCTTCCATCATCTCGTTTTTCATAGTCTCGAGCGCTTCTTCCGCCCGCTGAACAGCGGCGTCCTGTTCCGCCAGACTGGCATTGGCCGCGGCGATATCGCGTTGAAGCTGTTCCATCGCAGCCCTGCCCGCCTGATTGGACTCCATCGCCTCCAGCGTCAGGGTCAATTCCCGTTCCCGTGCGCAGAGGCCGTCACGCTCCCCGCGCAGGCGGCGGATCTCCGCCTGTGCATTTTCACGCCGCTCCATCAAAAGATTGCACTCGCCTACATGCGCCTCAACGCCGGAGAGCAGCGCCATCAGTCGGTTCTGCTGCTCTGCCAGGGATGCGTCCATCTGTACAATCTGCTGCTCGAGCTCGGCACATTGTGTTTGCAGCGCATCGGTAAGCGCCGTATTCTGCTCCTCTTCTTCGGTCAATTGTCGCAGCGTTTCCTCCATCGAAGCGAGCCGTTCCCGGTTGCGGTCGAATTGGTACAGGAACAGGTTGACCTCGAGATCGCGCAGCTCATCCCTGAGCTTCAAAAACGTGCGCGCGGCAGCGCTCTGCTCCTCAAGCGGCTGCAAGCGATCGCCCAGTTCTTTCAGAATATCCTCGATTCGCTCCAGATTTTTACCCGTATGCTCCAGCTTGCGCACCGCCTCTTCCTTCCGGACGCGATAGCGCATTACGCCGGCCGCCTCTTCCAGAGCAGCACGCCGCTCATTCGATTTGTTTGAAAGAATCTCATCGACCTTTCCCTGGCCGATGATCGAATAACCGTCCTTGCCAATGCCGGTATCCCGAAACAGATCGACGATATCCCGAAGCCGGCAGGCGCTGCGGTTCAGGCAGTATTCGCTATCGCCGTTGCGATAGACGCGGCGTGTCACGGCAACCTCGGAAAACGGCACGTTCAATCTGCCGTCCGCATTATCAAACACGAGCGTGACCTCGCAGTATGCCTGTGCCTTGCGCTGCTGCGTACCGCTGAAGATGACATCCTCCATCTTGGAGCCGCGCAGCGCCTTTGCGCTCTGCTCGCCCAACACCCAGCGAACGGCGTCCGCAATATTGCTCTTGCCGCTGCCGTTCGGGCCGATGACAGCCGTTATGCCGCCCTCGAACACCAGTTCCGTCTTCTTCGCAAACGACTTGAATCCGTTGATCTCCAGCCTGGTCAGTCGCATGGGCCCATCCCCTCCGCCGGCAGCGCTTCTGCGTGTGTAAACCGGTCAAGTGCGCGCTCCGCCGCCTTCTGACCGGCACTCTGCTTTGTGCCGCCCTCACCCCGACCGATCTCCGCATCGTCCAGCAGGACGCGCATGGTGAACGATTTGTTGTGCTCTGGGCCGGTTGCCCCGAGCAGTTCATAGCTGAGTCTTCCCATGTGCCGTTTTTGCACAAACTCCTGCAGGCGGGTCTTAAAATCCTTATCCTCGGCCGCCATGACCGTTTTTTCAAGTTCAGAGACGACATGCTCCCTTACAAACGCGCGCGCGCGCTCCAAGCCGCCGTCAAGATAGATCGCGCCGATGAGCGCCTCGAGCGCATCCGATACAACGGACGGCTTATTTCTGCCGCCGGAGCGATCCTCGCCGTGCCCCAGCCGCAGATACGCCGCCAACTTGATCGGCTGCGCGGCGAGAAACAGCGCCTGTTCGCAAACCAGTCTGGCCCGCAGGCGCGTCATCTCCCCTTCGTTTTTATCGGGATGAGCGGAATACAATCGTTCGCTGACGGTAAGCTCCAAAACGGCGTCGCCCAAAAACTCCAGGCGCTCGTTATGCGCGGCGCTCGCGCCATCGCCCTTGACAAAGGACGAATGCGTCAGCGCCGTTTCCAGCAGTTCCGGCTGGCGAAATGTATATCCGATGACATGCTGCAATCTTTGCAGGCTATCGCTCCATTGGTTCAATAAAAGGCCTCCTTCTTTACAAAAAGCCCGCACCAAGCGATGCGGGCGTCCCGACAAAGCAAACGCTCAGCGGTTCTCCAGAAAGTTCACGATATCCGCAACGGTCTGCACCTTCGGCAGGTCCTCGTCGGGGATCTCCACATCGAACTCCTGCTCGAGATCCATAATCAGCTCAACGATATCCAGCGAATCCGCTTTCAAATCGTCGATCAAACGGCTCTCCATGTGAACGGATTCGGGATCGATATCCAACTGGCGGGTAATGATCTCACGCACTTTATCAAAATACATACAATACTCCCTCTCATTCTCCAATCAGCCCTTAAGAATACCGGCAACGCGCCGGTTATCCTGCGACGCAGTTATTTTATATGAAGGAGGCGATTCTGTCAATCCTCCTTCGCAAGCGCAGAGAGCGCCTGTGAAATGCGCCCGGTCACATCTGCCGCAACCAGCCGCTCCGCCTGTAAAACGGCGTGAGCGAACGCAGCGGCGTTGGAACTGCCGTGCGCCTTAATCACGCCGCCCTTTACGCCAAGCAGCGGCGCCCCGCCATGCTCGGTGTAATCCAGCTTATGCTTGAGCGCGCGGAACGCGGGCTTGGCAAGCGCGGCGCCGGCCTTGGTGCGCAGCGTTGCATACAGATTTTGTTTGAGCAGCGTGAGCATGGAAGCAACGGTCCCCTCAATGCCTTTCAAAAGCACGTTCCCATCAAATCCATCGGCCACGATGACGTCCACGTCACCCGACAGCGCGTCCCGCGCCTCGCAGTTGCCCGCAAAATTGACGGGTGTTTCCAACAGCAGCGCATGCGCGGCCTTCGTCAGTTCCGAACCCTTTTCCGCTTCCGTTCCATTGTTCAGCAGACCGATGCGGGGTTTTTCAATTCCCTGTACGCTGTGCATATACGCCGCGCCCATCAATGCGAATTGCTGAAGATACACGGGTTTGCAATCCGTGTTGGCGCCGCTGTCGATCAGCAGCACGCCATTGCCCTGCACCGTCGGCAGCAGCGGTGCCAGCGCAGGGCGCTTTACGCCGTCAATCCGGCGGATGATCAGCGTCGCAGCCGTCAGCAGCGCGCCCGTGCTGCCGGCCGATACCACGCAATCTGCTTCACCATCGGCTACCGACTGCACTGCGCGCACCAGTGAAGAGTCCTTCTTTGCGCGGATTGCACGCGTGGGCGCTTCATCGCAGCCAATGACCTCCGTTGTCGGGCATACATGCAGCCGGTCGCCGGCGTCGCCGGCCGTTCGCAGTCCGCCGTTGATCGCCGCACTGTCGCCGAACAGCAAGAGTTCTGTGTCGGGCCGCAGCATGGGCAGGGCCTGCAAGCACCCCTCGAGAACCGCATCGGGCGCATGGTCGCCGCCCATCACATCTATTGCCAGTTTCATGTGCTTTCCTTTCCCAATCGGCTCCGAACGGACATTTCAGCGTCTACCGAAACAGCGCCGTTCGGAGAACGGAAAAAAGACCCTCACCCATGGATGAAAGTCCTTTCCTGTTTTCAAAAAGACGGTGCTCATAGAAGCAGAACGACAGTACGCGGTTATGCGTTCTTCTTTTCCTTCTGATCCATGTCGATGACGAGCTTGCCATCGTAATACCCGCACTTCTTGCAAACGGTATGCGAAGTCTTCAGCTCGTGACACTGCGGGCATTCCGACAGGTTCGGCTGCTCCAGCGTAAAGTTGCTCGCTCTGCGCGAATCTCTCTTCGCCTTCGAAGTTTTTCTCTTGGGTACTGCCATGATTACACCTCCTTAATCCTCATTTCGTATCGCATCAAGCGCCGACCAAGCGCTGATCGGTCGAACCGGCTCACAATCGCAGGACGTCTGATTGCGGTTCACTCCGCAAATCGGGCAAAGGCCCCTGCAATCCGGCCGGCAAACGCTTGTCAGCGGCAGATGCAGGAACAGGTTGTCCAATACAGCCTGATCGAGCGACAGCCGATCCCCCTCAAAGGGGTAGGTTTCGGAATCCTCCTCTATCGCCGCAGGCTTGCAGAACCGCTCTGCAAAGCCAAATTCCAAGGGCTCTTCAAAGGGTTCGGCGCAGCGCGCGCAGACCGACCGGAGACATGTTTTCACGGTGCCTTCCACGCTGATCCCCTTGCCGTCAAATACGTACTGTCCTGTGATGGACAGCGGCGCGGCGCACACCACGGTGCGGCCGCCGAACTGCTGCGGCAAAAGGGGTTCTGTCAGCTGAAACGAAAACGGTTCGCCGACCTGCTTCAGGGCTGCTGCAAGCTGCAGTTCCATAGATAATCCTCCGAAAATACGACCATCGTTTATTTTATCGATTACGCCTTGATTTGTCAACAGCATTCTTGCCCGGTTTCCGATTTTCCGGCGGAACAAGGCAATCTTTTCCGTATCCGATCAGATCTTCCCGGTCTGCCTGGCGAAGCGCCTGGCGGATCAGCCCAAAATTGCGCGGCAAATAATACTGCATCAAGGCGCGCTGCATGCGCTTTTCATGCGGATTTTTGGCCACATAGACCGGCCGCATGGTGCGCGGATCGATGCCGGTATGGTACATGCAGGTGGACAGGGTGCCGGGCGTCGGGTAGAAATCCTGTACCTGCTGCGGCCGAAGGCCGCGTTTTTTGAGATAGCAGGCAAGCAAAATCGCATCCGCCAATTCCGCTCCCGGATGGGACGACATCAGGTAGGGAACCGTATACTGCTCGCGCCCGGCCTGCCGGTTGAGCTGACGGTAGCGCTGCTCAAACCGTTCATACAGTTCGCTTGACGGCTTGTTCATATAATACAGCACACGATCGGACACATGCTCGGGCGCGACCTTCAATTGGCCGCTGATATGATGCTGCACCAGTTCTCTCAGGAAGGTATCATCCTTGTCATACATGACATAATCATACCGCACGCCGGAGCGAACGAACACCTTCTTCACGCCGGGAACGGCGCGCAGCTTGCGAAGCAAGGCCACAAAGTCCGTATGTGAAACCTTCAGATTCTTGCAGCGTTCAAACCCAATGCACTGCTTGTTCCGGCAAACGCCGCTTTTGAGCTGCTTATCGCAGGCCGGTTGTCGGAAATTGGCCGTTGGGCCGCCGACGTCATGGATATATCCCTTGAAGTCGGGATCATGCGTCAGTTCCCGCACTTCGCGAAGGATGGATTCGTGACTGCGCGCCTGAATGACACGTCCCTGATGGAAGGTCAACGCGCAAAAGCTGCAGCCGCCAAAGCAGCCGCGCGCCGATGCGACCGAAAACGCCACCTCATCGATAGCCGGAATATGGTCGTGGTACATGGGATGCGGCCTTCTCGTAAAGGGCAGCGCATACACCGCATCAAGCTCCGCCGTGGTCAGCGGCAGAGCGGGTGGGTTGGCAACGAGATACCCCTTCTCGTGCGCCTGCACCAATCGTTTGCCCTGCACCGCGTCCTGCTCCCCGGACTCTGCCAAAAATGCCCTTGCATAGGCCTTTTTATCGTAAGAGACCTCCTGATAGGACGGCAGCAGCACATAACCGGTCTCCAGCTCGTCCAGGCGGTTGACGCGAAAACAGGAGCCGCGGATGGAGCGCAGTTCCCGAATCGGCGTTCCGGCGTCCAGCGCATCGGCCATCTCAACGATGGAGCGCTCGCCCATGCCGTACAGCAGCAGATCCGCTCCCGCATCATACAGGATGGAATGGCGCACGCGATCATCCCAGTAGTCATAATGTGCAAAGCGGCGCAGGCTGGCCTCCAGACCGCCGATCACCACCGGCACATGCGCATAGGCCTCCCGGCACCGGTTGGCATAGACGATGGTTGCACGATCCGGCCGAAGCCCGGCTCGTCCCCCGGGGCTGTACAGGTCCTCATCGCGGCGCCGCTTTGCCACGGTATAATGGTTGACCATGGAATCGATATTCCCGGAGGAAACGAGAAAGGCAAGCCTGGGGCATCCCATCTGCCGGAACGCGGACACATCCGACCAGTCCGGCTGCGCAATGATGCCAACGCTGTATCCATGGGATTGGAGCACGCGGGCGATCAGCGCCGTACCGAAGCTCGGATGGTCGATATAGGCGTCGCCGGAGATATATACAAAATCGAGCTGCTCGATTTCCAGCTCGCGCAGCTCTCGGGTGGTCATGGGTGGCAGGGTTAAAATCGGTTTGCGTTTCAATTTGTTTCCTTCCCGGTCGGATCATCGGCCGCCTGCGGCTGTTCGGGCGCGGCAGGCGTCTCATCGGCGCTCGCTTCTCCATCGGGCGCAGCGGGCGCTTCATCGGCGCTCACCTCTCCAGCGGGTGCGGCGGGCGCTTGATCGGCGTTCGCCTCTCCAGCGGGTGCGGCGGGCGCTTGATCGGCGTTCGCCTCTCCAGCGGGTGC